>Ga0315913_1009649_pt1 | contig 11271 bp, 17 predicted proteins | sample MpolsnodulesMG_FD_207736 | JGI IMG/M metagenome (GOLD analysis project Ga0315913, IMG submission 207736) | Medicago polymorpha root nodule microbial communities from Los Angeles, California, United States - small nodules | ecosystem: Host-associated > Plants > Roots > Nodule | place: USA... | reverse complement strand
CGCTATCGCAACGCGTCAGCCATACGATGACATCCTCCCAATCATACCGAGACCCGCCCTTGAGGGGCCAGGTCTGGTTCTGGTCCTTGGGAAAGAACCACGAGTACATGACGGCACACTGACCGTTATACTCCCCAGCTCTGACATAGATCTGTCCAGGGCTGCGTGAGCAACCGCCGCTCGCCATTCCTGATGGCTTCAGACCGCCGCTGACGTTGCCGTCGGCATCCACGGCCGGGAAAGGGACGCAGCCTCGGATAACTTTGAGAGAGGGCTGAAAGGTCTTGAGGAGACCCGAGGTGCTGTCGGGAAACCCTTTCACCTGGTCGTGATCAATGACTTCAGCCGCGCGCGCCGGCATCGATAGTCCGCAAACAAAAACGAACATTAAGGCGGTTAATGGCATTCGCCCATTGAGTGGAGAGGCGGTTATCATCTTGTCTCCTTTGTTGTTTTGAACCATTTTGGTCCGCAACATGAATGTCACAACGGCATGCACGCCCGGGGGCTAGATCGTGCAAAAGTGGTGCTTGGTCGCAGGGGTGAGAGCTGAAGGAAGGACATTGCTCGCTGTTGAGCTACTTAGGTGGAGATATGACCACACGGTTCAAGGAACAATCTGTGTCGAGGAGCCGATTACGGCCAATGCCGTCAGGCAAATACAAGAAAGTCTGCGTCACCGACGCTGACCCAGGCGACAAAGACGCTACAACGTCGTCGGGTGAACCCCGATGCAGCAAGCTGCATCGGGGAAGCAGGAAAGAGCGGAATTTTATTCCGGCGTTTCAAAGATTACGAGCCGTTGGCCATCGACAGCGGCCACAGTGTAGGTTCGCGTCGACCACGCGGCGCCGCCACAAGTCGCTCCAAAAATGGAATATGTAAATCTGGTGCCAGGATGTAACCCCCCGAGGTCCATAGGGACCCCGTCAGCGGGAGTGAACTGCCGCGTTCCCGTCGGCAAGTAAAAGCGAAAACAACGCGTGACGTTCGTTCGGTTATAAGCTTTTACCATCGAGCAATGTGTACCATTATCATTGCATGGCTGATTTTGCGCGAAGGCAGGTGAGGAGATAGAGGCGGCGCCGAGCGCGACTAAACCTGCAGCGCCCGCACCAAACTGGGACTGTGAAGCGGCGATCGCTGCCAACAGTCCGAGCCCCGCCGCGAGCTGGGAAAACTTCGTCATATTAGATACTCCCTTTCCTCATACTGTGACGTAGAGAAGAGTCCCTTTGCCAGGGATGTTCGGCAGAAGCCGATGTTAAAAGGCGTGGCGAGCGCCATTTTCAGCGCCCTAAGACTGTGCAGGATCATTGGTCCTCCAGAGGTGGACGTTGGTGAGCATTCGGATCAGTTTCAGATGCGCCGGTAGAAGGGTTGGTCGCTCGGCGTATCGAAGGAGGCGAAGACCGGCGACTCAAGCCAGCGCCTCCGAAATCCATGAGCGGAGTGAGCCGGTTCCGACGTAGATGTCGGCGACTTCACCACCCTTGAACATGAGAAGCGTCGGAACCTCGCGTACGCCATACTGCGCCGCGAGATCGAGGTTCTCGTCGACGTCGATCTTGACCACCTTGACCTTGCCAGCAAGCTCGGTGGCGATTTGTTTGAGGCTGAATGCAACCGCGTCGCACGGCAGGCAACGATCTCCCGAGAAGGCGGCGACGACCGGTAGGGGCGAATTCAGAACTTCTTCCGGGAAAGTGCAAGTGTCGACTTTCCCATCCGTGGGGTGCTCGTTTGGAGCAGTGGGCATCTTTTTCTGGCCTTCAGTTCATGAAGCACTCGGTTGTTCGGGGCACATGAATGCCCAACAACATGCGCTACCAGGGTAAACGTCGAAGTCGTGCCTGGTCGCGCAGCATCTATATAGTCTCCTTACCTTCCCGTGTCACCCGCGTTTGGCAGACAATGATATATTGTTTTTTCAAATAATTAGGTGGGAAACCTTGACAACATAGTTGAAGGAAATTTTGTGTCGCTGAACCGACAAAGGCGACGGACAGTGTCATATGGCTGCGGCTGCGGGACGGGCTGGTCAAACGAGCTGTCGCGCGAGCTGCGGAAGTTGCTCGAGAGGATGGCGACGAGAACTCCGGCGGTCGTCCTGAGGAGGAAAGCCGCCGTCCTCGTCGAGCCGGTTCTGGTCGCCGAAGTTGAGTATCGCGGCTGGACGGACGACGGCAAGCTGCGTCATGCTTCCTTCAAGGGCATAAGGCCGAAAGAGGATGACGCGGCGGTATTCGAAATTCCTGTTGCAGATCAGCCGAAGAATACCTAATTTGCGGTTTCCAATTCACGAAACGTTCCGCGTTTTTGGGTGTAGTTATCGGATAGCATTGGAAACCGCGTTACTTGGTTTGTAGGCTGTTCAGAGAAAAATAGATTACTCTTAATCAGCGGGTCCACGGTTCGAGCCCGTGATCACCCACCAAAAACATTCTCAATATATCGCGAGCTGCATTCGAGCTCCCCTAGTTCTGCAGCGGTTGCCGTGTTTTCGCACAGTTTTCGCCATTCCGCTCTGACAAAGCCTCGATCTGTCTGCTTTAGCTTGTGGTAAAAAAGCCAACATTCATCTTTCACCGCGCCCGGGCTGGCATTTGCAAGTATGTTACGACGGACGGTTCATGCGGGGTTATCTACTCCTGACGGAGGCGAGAAGCGGGTCGAACTGGACAGCTATGCCTTCTGGCAAAGCTATCTGGAGCTCAGCGGTGCGCAGTTTATGGAATTCGTGTACGAGGAACTCGCTGCCGATCCAGCTCCTTTCGTCAACCACCTGGTGGCTCACATGCAGGTGGCGCCGCCCGCGGAGTTGCGGACATCGATGGCCGTCCAGCGTGACGAGCTGACGGAGCAGTGGATAGCCCGCTTCAACGAGGACCGAAGATCCGCAAACCTCTTGGCCGCCTATGACCGCCGCGAGCATATCCCGGGGAAAATGAAGAACTTCGTCAGGCTGGGAACGCGGAGCTTGCGGCCGCGGTATCCGTTTGCATTCTAGCAAATTTCCGCTTTTCTCGGAAAGACGGAATTGCTCGAGCTTTTGTTGTGTTGAATTCTCGCGACGATGCCGATAAACGCAACATTTCGTATCGGTTGATCGGAGCGGACCTTGAAAGATCTTCACTATCCCTTTCACCCATCTGAGGATGAGAAGCAGCGGGTGCGAAGAGGGATATTCGATCGCATGCTTTCACGCTACGAGACGTATAAGCTCACGGCGCGTGTCCGCAGGCGGAAACGGTCGATCGAAATGTCGTGCCTGACGGAGGGTGGCCAGAGACCGCTCGGCACTAGCGACATTCCACTTGTGTTCAATACGCACAACGACCGAAAATTGCTGCCGGCCTTTCTTGCGCATTACCGAAGGCTCGGCGTCTCCCGATTTATCTGCGTCGACGACGTATCGTCGGACGGAACGCGGGACTATCTGCTCGCGCAGGCGGATGTGGACCTTTGGGCTTCGCCGGTACGCTATCGGGATGCCCGCAGAGGGCGTGAATGGCGCGAGGCTCTGTTCGAGCGCTATGGCGGGAGCCGCTGGTTTCTGAATGTCGATTCGGACGAGTTCCTGATCTATGACGATTGCGAAAACCGGCCGCTTGGCGACCTTGTTAAGGCGCTGGAGAGCAGGGGCGAGAAGCGTCTTGCCGCCCCCATGCTCGACATGTATCCGATCGGGCAGCTCGGAGCTGCTTCACTCGACGGCGATGACGGCTGGATGCCTTGGGAAATCGCCGATCATTTTGATGGCTCAGGATACGAGATGAGCTATACGAAGCGGGCGATCAGCATCACCGGCGGCCCGCGGAAGCGCAAATTCGCCCATCTGCTCGAACTCATGAAATATCCTGTCATCTTCTGGGACCCGGAATGCAGCCTGGGGGTCAGCATTCATCAGCCTTTGCCTTGCGAGCGGAATTTTCCTGCCGTCTCCGGCGTGCTGCTGCACTTCAAATTCTTCTCCGATTACAAGGAGAAGATCGAGCGGGCGGTCGCCGAAGGGCAGTATTTCAATGCTGCGGCGGCCTATCGCAAGATGCTGGAAGACCTGCAGGAGGCCGGGGAATTCGACTTTTCCCACGAGAGCTCGACGCGATTCTCGGGGTCCGGGCAGTTGCTCGAACTCGGATTCATCGCGCCGGTCCATTATCCGTGACGAGGGCCGGTTTTTCTCCAATCTGATTTCCGCAGTTCCGGGCAGTAAACCGCCACGCGCTTCCCGGGAACTGCTCGAGCCGGGCCGCGATCGAAGAAAGACGCGGAAACGCTCTTAAACTCTTGTCCTGCAAGCTCTATATGACGCTCTACGGCCCATTGCGGGCTCTGAGATAGGGAAGGGTGGAAATGCAGCGTTTCGGACGGGTTCTGGCCATTGCGGCGATTGGTGTTGCGGCGATGTTGACGGTGGTCGATGTCGCCGATGCGAGACGGGCAGGCGGAGGATTCGGTTCTCGCGGCAGCCGGACATTTTCCGCGCCGCCGGCGACGCGCACGGCGCCCGCGCCCGCCGCGCCGATCGACAGGACGATGACGCCGCGGCAGAATGCGCAGCCTTCGACCGCAACGAGCCCGGCTACCCAGAACCGGACGGGCAATGCGCGCCCGGGCTTCTTCAGCGGATTCGGCGGATCGATGATCGGCGGCCTCATGATGGGCGGTCTGATCGGCATGCTGCTCGGTCACGGTATCGGCGGCGGCGTCGGCTTCCTTGGATTGCTGCTGCAAGTTGGTCTCGTCGTTCTGCTCATTTCCCTTGCAATGCGGTTTTTCGGCCGCAACCAGCGCCCGGCCTATTCGGCGCCGTCGGCAACCGCCCGCACATCGGCGACGGCCGGTAATCCGCCATCCTTCCGCATCCCAAGAATAGGGGAAGCCGTGGGCAGTGCCGCCGCGCCGCGTTCGCCTGCTGCGGCACCGGCTTATGGCGGTGGAGAGGAAATCAGTGTCGGCCAGGACGATCTCGATCGTTTCGAGACGATGCTGAAGGGCGTGCAGGCTGCCTACGGAGCAGAAGATTATGCGGCGTTGCGGAGGCTGACCACACCGGAGGCCATGTCCTACCTTGCAGAAGAGCTCAGCGACAATGCAACGAAGGGCCTCAAGAACGAAGTCCGGGACGTTCACCTCGTCCAGGGCGACCTGGCCGAGGCATGGAGAGGAGACGGCAGGGATTACGCAACCGTTGCGATGCGCTACGAGAGCGTCGACGTGATGCGCGACAGGGCGACCGGCGACGTGGTCAGCGGCGACGCGGACAGGCCGACCGAGGCAGTCGAGATATGGACCTTTGTGCGCAGGCCCGGCGCCGATTGGCAGGTATCGGCCATCCAGGGCGTCGAGGCTTGAATTCAACCCAAAACAGGAAGGGGCAGGAGCGAGAGATTTCCTGCCTCTCCAATTGGCAAAATCGCTCTATTGACGGCGCGGTTACCGCCGCTCTTTCCTCAAAGGTGGATTCGTCGTAACACATTGAATTCCACGGAGTTCTTTGCGGCGCTTCTGAAGCCTGCCGTAAAATGGGGCGGCTGATATTTTGACTGGCCGGCAGGAGCGGCGATATGACGAAGCTTGGCAAGACAGGTACGGGATCCGGCGGCGCGGCACTTTTCGCCGCAGCGATCATGATAGCGGCATTTGGCCCCAGTGCGGCCGCGGCGGCGGACTGCAAGAGCACGGCCGGGCCTCGCACGGACTGGCAGGACTGTAACAAAAAACAGATCATGCTGCGTGGCAGCGACCTGCCGGAAAGCAATCTTGTGAATGCCGACTTTACCATGACGGACTTGCGCGGGGCCAATCTGAATTCCGCTAATCTGGAGAAGGCGACGCTCGTTCGTGCTTCGCTTGCCGGCGCCAGGGCGGACAAGGCGAATTTCAGCAGGGTCGAGGCCTATCGGGGTAATTTCTCAGCAATCTCCGCGGAAAACGCCTCCTTTGCGAGCGCCGAGCTACAGCGCACCGATTTTACCGGCGCGCGGCTCACAGGTGCGGACTTCGAAAAGGCGGAACTCGGGCGCGCGACTTTCGACCAGGCGGTGTTGACGGGCGCCCGCTTCTCCATGGCCAATCTTTCGCGAGCCAAGCTGAGCGGCGCCGTTTTCGAAGGTCCGATCGACCTGGACCGCGCCTTCCTCTTCCTTACCAGAATAGAAGGTGTCGACCTTTCCAGAGCGTCCGGCCTCACGCAGGAACAGGTCGATCTCACCTGCGGCGACGACGCGACCAAACTGCCGTCCGGTCTTTCCACTCCCGCGAAATGGCCTTGCCCGCCTGACGACGATTGAAGCGGCGGAGGGCGGCACATCAGTCACCGCTGCGTTCAGCAAACTCAGCAGATACAAGCCTGAGGGCGGGGACCGTCGCCCGCGGCGCGATGCCGGTTGAGAGTTCCTGACGGTCGGCTTGGATTGCCGCTTCGGTAAGGTCGTAATCGAGAGCCAGAGCAATTTTCTTCAACATTTCGCGGGCGCGAAACTCGTGACGGGTGGTGGCCTGCTTCTCTGTGACGAAGTAGGCGGCACTGACGGCTTCTATGAGGTTCAGAGCCGCCAGATTGACGATTGCGTATGTCTCAGCCCGCATCACAGGGCGCCTCCGAACTGCTGGCGGGAATTATGAGTGCCAAGCTGTCGTTGCGTCTGCCGCGCATCGGCGCCGCCGCTAAACTCGCGCTCGCGGTTGAGGGCGAAGAAGACGTCGTCGACGAGGTCCGTCGCAGGCCGCGCCTCGCGCTGGAAAACACGCCCATCGGCGCCGAGATGCCAGGCGAGCGAAGCCAGGCTGCAATAGGCGGAAGAGAGAAATCCTTTGAGCGCCGTCTGGTTTTGCGCATCCGTTGAATGGAGAAGATCGGCCGCGAAGAGTTCGTCGACCTGACCATGAAGATCGGATTTGATTCGGGGGAGGGACATTTAGGGGTTCTTCTCCTCAGTAACTGCAAGCGTCGGGCGACTTCGCCCTGATTACTCCAGCAACATCGCACTCAACACGATCTATGTCAACATGAACTGTGTTGAAATTGGCGGATGTTGCCGGGATGGGGAGGCGAACGTACATCCAGTCCAAGGTTTTGCCTGGCTCTCGTGGGACAAGCAATGGAATGCGGATGGAAAGAGAAGCTCTCGTGCCTTCAGGCGTTGCCAGCGAGGGCGATATAATGGACCGAATGAACTGTATGGGCCTCGAAGCGCAGCTCCTTGGGCGGGTTGAACTGTTCGAGTACCAATTCGGAGCTGTTGTGGCGGACGAATTTTTTGACATAGGCGAGCAGAGCGCCGCTTTCCTCCAGCCGGATCTGGGCGATCACGTAGTCGCCCTTGCGGACGCGGCGGCTCGGATCGACGAAGCAGACTTCGCCGTCTTCGTACCGCGGATACATGGAATCGCCTGACACAGATACCGCATAGGCGCCTGAGACATCCGAGAGGATGGGCGGTGCCATGACTTCGTACAACACATTGCCGTTCATTATGAATTCACCATCAACTCCGCCGACGGCCTGGCCGAAGACGGGGATCTTTTCCCCTTGACCGATTACCTTGGCGCCGACTCGAGCGTTCGGCGCGTGGACTTCAGGCAATGTCGTGGCAGGGGGCAGGGGGATGGAGGTCCGGCGGTCAGTACCGGTCAACAGCCAAAGCGGGTCGACATTGAATTTGCGGCCGTATACCTCGGCCTCGCCGAGCTCGAAATCGTTCTGCCCGTTTTCGTGGGCGCGATAGGTCGAGGTGACAATGCCCAAGGCATTCGCCGCGTCGGAGGCAAATCGATAGCCCGCTTTGACGCGCGCCTCACGCAATCTTTCAGCTCGTTCGCTCATGACAGGGGACATACCAATGTTGATAACATAAATCATGTTGACAACACGACATTATAGATGTCATTCATAAAGTCAAGCAGCGGCGGATGCGCTTGGCTGCCGGGATCGCCGAAAATGGAACTGGAGAAGCGATGGCGGAGAATTCGGAACTGGCAAGGCAGAAGAGACACTACGGCCTCATCCGGGAGCGGCTGACACGGCCGGGCATAGCGGCGCGCAGAGCCGCTCACATCGAAGAGCTCGAGCGGCAGCTGGTCGCGTTTGCCCGGGACAGCGAAGCGAAAGAGCGGCAGATCGCCAAGCTCGAAATCGATCTTGCCGATGCGGCAGCGCGGCTGCTGGCGCAGGCGCGCATCCTTCTTGCCGACCGAGAGAAGCAGGGGTCGGACGGAGAAGATGGCGACAGGCCGTCGGTCGACGAAATCGTTGCCGTGGTCCTCAAGGATTTTCCAGACGTAAGCTGGGACGACATCATCAGCGTGCGCCGTGAGCGCCGGCTAGTGAGGCCGAGACATGCCTGCATGCGTGCCGTCTATGAGCAACGCCGTGATCTCTCGCTGGCGGGGATCGGCCGAATCTTTCACCGTGATCACACGACCGTGCTTGCCGCCGTGCAGGCTGCCGGCGGGAGCGAGACGGTATATTGAGCTGATATCGCTGCCCGGATCGTACCGGGCGCTTGCTTGCTGGCCCACGTTCTTATCCCCCGACTTCCGCCCATCCCCGCCCGCGCAAGGGCAGGGCGCGCGCGGCGCAACTCATCTCATCAGGCCCGAAAGGATCTCCATGCTGACCAAAGCCCAGAAACTGCGTGCAAGGCGCAAAGCACAACTCGGAAGGCCGCGGAAGGTCGATGCCGAGCGCTTTGCCTGCGGCAAGATAAAGCCCAAATGGTCGCAACAGGACAGCGAGAAGGAAGCGACGGCCGTCGCCCTTGCAGCGCGCAAGCGCATGCACGGCCTTGATACCAGAAGCGCCCTTGCCGGCTACACGCTCGGCCGGCTGTTTCTTGATGGCCGGATCAGCGAGCAGCAGCGGGACGCCGGCGACGATTATGCGGCGGCAATGGTGCGCTACTATCATTTGACGGGCATTCCTTTTCCAAGCGTCAGGGCGCAGCAGATCGGTCACGTGCGAGGGCATGCGGGAGAGCCGAGCGAGGACCGCGCTTTGAAGGTGAAGAAGGCGGCCGACCGGATGATGCGGCTCGAAGGATTGTTGCTCGGATGCGAGGAAGGGCGGCAGGTGAAGGCCACCGTCTTCAACGTTTGTGTCATGGATTACGAAGGATTGAGAATGATGCCGGAAGCCCAGCTGGAGTGGCTGAAGCGGGGCCTCAACGTTCTGCTTTTCGAAAAGGCATTGCGCGAACACGGAAAGGCAGCCATTTGATGAGCTGAGAATAGGAATATTGTCTTTTGCGGCGGTGCGCGGCCGAGCGTTTGCTGCCGCGCGCCCTCAAACGGCGCCAATCTTGATATAGAGTCTTTCCATTCAGACAGAAAAGGTTCTAGGGACCCTGCATCAACTCCAAGTGTTAACCAGAGAAATCCCCCTCCAACCTCTCATTGCTTGCCGAAAGAAGGTGAGGTTCCCGTGAAAGCTATCGCAACGCTCGCCATTGCCGTGTTTGCCGCCGCGATAGGCATACCACCGGCAGAATCCCAGACATGCAGTACGGGAATATGCGCCGGCGGTCCCGGCGGCAGCACCAATCACAACCTCTTCATCGAGAGGGAATACCGCGATTTCCTGCAGCAGAGATATCCGAATTACGGCTCACGATACCGCGGCGGGAGTCCCGACATCAGCATTGGCCCGGGAGCAACCGTTGGCGGACCGCTACACAACAGACCGCGGCTTCGCCAAAGACAAAAGGTGTTCGATGCGAATGCGCATCTTCGCTGGTGCCAGGAGCGGTACAACTCCTATCGATTGTCCGACGACACGTTCCAGCCCTTTCAGGGTGGGCGCCGCCCGTGCAACTCACCTTACAACTGACGGGGCGACACCGGGGTCTACCGTGTTTTCCGCAGAAGTTTCATCGCAACATAGGCGGCAGCCTGTGCCTGAAGCTGGGTGCTAAACTGACCCTGCGCGGGATAGGTAACGCCACGGTAGCTGAGCACGAAAGCCCAGCGCCCGTTCGTTCGCTTTTCGACCCTGAATTCGGCGTCAGGCTTGTCTTCTGATTTCAACGCAGGGGTCCTCGATCGTCGTGTCATGCCGGAAACTGCCGGCGCGAATAACTTGCGCATCCTTCAGCGAAAGACAAGAGCATCACGATGATACCGGCATGCTTGCGGCGCTTGTTCCACACCGAAGCCTGCCCTGCCGAAAGCAGGGAAACTGTCATCCGACAAACGGGTCACTCGACGGAGTATATGGGACCGAACCGCTCCGTGACGAACGACGTCTGGATGCCGCCTTGGATGCGGTCGGTCTTTTCGAGTTTTATAGTGGCGAATTGATCGGATTTGACCGGCTGCGTGCTCTGCCACACGGTGGTGGCGAACAGTCCGGCGCCGACGATAAAGCCGATGGCGACGTAGATCCAATGATTGCGCATGGACGAGGCTCCTTCTCTCGGGAAGGCAAATGCATTGCGGGCTGTCACGGTTCCCGGAACGACCGGGTGCAGTGCTAAAATTCAGTGTCTAAAATAAATGTTCACGGCAATGTGTTCCTGACTCGACAGGCAGGGCCAAGCCGCATCAGCAAAAGATGGCGGATTGGTTGCAGCTTTTCTGTGAGGCATCATTAACGAAATTATACTCAGCCCTGAGCATCAGCCTTGGTGAATTGAAGCAGAGGCCGATATCTTATGCAAGGAAATTATAATATACACTCGTACAATAAAAATTTACCAGCAGGGCGAAGCGGGAAACGGAGTTTGACTCATGCGCGCGTTGAAGTATTGGATCGTGCTGTTAGTCGCAGGACCGTCGCCTGCCTTCTCCACGGACCGTGTCGAAACAGAAAGTGTGAACCAGGAGCAAGCCGCCAGCATCGAGGCGTTCCTGCGGGCGAACCCGAAGTGCTTCGAGTTCAACGATCAATGTTCATTCTGTCTGGTATCCGAAGGCAGGGCCGAGTGCTCGACCCCGCAGATCGCATGTATAAAGCAGCCCTATCGGTGCACTGCCCAATAGGGCTTGCCGCTGTCCGAGGCAGGCAGCGAGACATGAGCGAGATTTCCTGTGGGTAAATCGGAAAGAGAGGGCATTTTGCCTGGCAGAGGCTTGCATGCGGCAGGGCAGTTGCGTTATTCCATAAATCAAGGATAGGAATTCTATCCCAACAAGGCTTCACCAGCGTGCTGGTCTGCGAGAGCAAGCCTGCTTCAGTGTTACGCCGAAACCGCAGAGCTCATGCTTTGCTCCCACTCCCGGTCTGCGCCGTGGAGAGAGTCTTCCATCCCAAGGACTTGGTCCGGCTGG
>Ga0315913_1009648_pt1 | contig 11273 bp, 4 predicted proteins | sample MpolsnodulesMG_FD_207736 | JGI IMG/M metagenome (GOLD analysis project Ga0315913, IMG submission 207736) | Medicago polymorpha root nodule microbial communities from Los Angeles, California, United States - small nodules | ecosystem: Host-associated > Plants > Roots > Nodule | place: USA... | reverse complement strand
GCGTCTCACGGTATCTAGTAATTCCTAATAATAATAAGTAACTATTAGATCATTAATTTGCAATATAAAGACTTGAATATGTTTTTTTCTAGTTTATAATTTGAATAATTGTGGGTAATTTGTGCGGCAGGAACGTACGACTAAAAATTCGACAGATATAGTTCAAAAAACATGTAATAAAAGTTTGTGAACTATATGTGGTGTTTTCGTAGGTACTAAATCATCTACAATTCTTCAAATGGCAAACTAGGGCTCAACAAACTTGAAGAGATATTGAATATATAATGAGGAATCCAAGATAAACAAGCTATTCATTATTAATCACAGGTGCAACTAATTGATTTATTATAATTGAGACGATGAAGTGTGGATATTTGTTGGTGAGGTTTGGTACATATAATTATAATGGACGAAGAAAAAAAGAGTACAGAGTGTAGTTAAGTTGGCATGGGGTTGACCGCATAATCCAGATCAGTGTTGCTGTTAGAGAGAGAGAGAGAGAGAGGAGCCAGGAAGAGAACAGAGATCACAAAAAGACAGTGGAAAGCACCGAAGAGTTAGCTGAATTACTCTGAAATCTCAGAAATAATTAGTGATAATAATATGATATTAATCACAAGTCATTGATATATATTGAGAAAAGTCACAACTGCTAACAACTCCCGTGCGTGCGCAAATACTAAAACCCATGCATCCAAAGATGCCCTTTGTCGGCCTCTCTCTTATGCTCCATCCAATGCACTCATGGTGGACCCCACCACCCCTTCCTCCTCTTCATTGTCAGATTCTTAGACGCGTGCTTACTTCAAATCCAAGTCTTATCCTCAAAGCATTTCTCAATTAGGGTGACAAATCACAATTATCATGTGAACTTATTCTACCTAATCTACCTTTCACCATCTTTTGTTAAGCTGAATATATACCTCCCTTCTCAAATGACAAATAACTTTTTTTATTAGGTATGATGCTATTCGGATGAAATTTTTATTGCCAATTAACAAGTACTTATTTTCGTATGGAAACATCTGGGATACTTAAGATGAGTTCTCTCCTCTCAATTAGACTTTTTTTCATACGCATAAGTTAGGAATCGAACATCTGACCACATGCTTGAGGGACCAAACTTCCTTACCACTTCAACCATTTCATTCTTGATTACTTCGCACAAATTTTAAAAATGTATAAATGAGAAGAGATAGAACATTACTTTTACAAAATTAACTTTATCAAGGGTTGTTGTATTATCATTAACCGGCGGAAAGACAAACACATGCTCCTATGTCTGATTTTCTATTGCGTTAAAAATCGATAATAAGCGACGAGTATAATTGAAAGAAAAGTACCACATTTCTCATTTATACCATATACTAGCGGAAAGACAGACATGTTAATGTCTCCTCGTTACCTCATCTATTACACTTAATTATATATTTATTTTATCACATTTCATTGTAAATTTTTTAGAACGTACATGCTCAAATAATGTTGGTAAAAAAATATAAGGTCAAATGCATCATGAGATTCTTTTAAGTTATACGTTTGTACCACATTAGTCCCTACATTTTTTAAATTGGTAAATCACATTTTTTTAATTAAACTTTATTAAAAATAAAAAATAAAATCACAGAATTATTCAACTTCTCAATCAATCGTCATCTTTAAAAACAAACCCTAAAATTGAGAAAAGAAAAGGAAAAAAAATAAGAAACTAATAGATCAATCTCTTCAAGTATAAACCCAGCAATTGGGAATAAACTCCAATTACTCCTTCAAAGCTAGAATTGCTGCCATACACAAAACTAATAGCTAGCCCCAATGAATTGAAACCAAAGATACACTTAAACCATTTTTTTCAAGTCAACAATTGATTTAATAAGAGTGTAACAATTTAATCGTATTACAAATCTACAATAGTATAATTAATTTGATTATTTCCTAAATATATAAGTATTAAAGTTTATTATAATAAAAGGCAATTAGGTAACTATAAAATTATTATTTTTATTTTGGCCCTTTGTCTTTTAAACACGAAATAGGACAAAATAATATGGTTGTATCTGTGACTCAAATATGTGTCATGTTTTTTTTTCATATCTTGTACAATGACTTTGGTCAAACACATCCCAGGATTTTTTATTTTTTTTGAAGAAACTTCCCAGGAGTTTTTGTAACCCGCATAAATTTTGAGGAAGAGAATGTAGAGAGTGAAAAGGGGGAAAGGAGGATAGTTGGAGAGATAGGGGGAGAGAGATGAGAGAGGGGGGGGGGGGCAAGAGAAGTGAAGTGAGGTGAGGAAAGTTGAAAATAAATTACAATATTTGTATATATGGGCTGGCTTCTAAAAGTTGCTTGTCATATGGGCTAGATTAACGGTCCGTTTATCTTTTTTTTTATTAAATTGCTATTTAGGATTTTAAAATTACTCTCAGCCACCCCAAAGTTATCCAAATATTCTCGACGGCAGTTAACTTCCGTTGCAAATTTTTATTCAATTTCCCAACTGCATCGCTTAAATGTCACCCATTCCATTTTGGTTACTTTCTTGTCCAATATTGGGTCGTGTTTGTGCATGCAGAGTTGGGGAATTCTTTACAACATAAAATTAGCGACTCAACTGTGGCAATCAAGTTACTGCAGCATTGAACACCCTACTTCTCAACTAGTTAAAACAATCCATTGTCTAGTTTAAAGGGTACTGTGATTTGATGGCAACACATTCTATGGGAGGCTTAATATAATTTATCGGTTATTGATAATCGCAAAGTTTTTGAATCAGTTCCAATTTTGAGCAAAAAAGGGGTATTTAAACTTTTAGTTTGAAAGAAAACCTCTTTCACCAAACAACATTTGGAAAATAGAAATACACAATTGTTTAATAAAAAAGATGATTTATCATGCAAGATTCTCGTTATTGGCATCGTTAGTCTATTAATTTTATGCGAATAGATAACGACAATGGAACTATGGGATTGTTCAATAGGAAAAAGTTAAAAACACAACTGAAAATGGAAGTAACCACACTTAAGTGTCGTTAGAAATTGAATAAAAATTTGCAATTGTCGTTGGCGGATAGAAAGACAGTTAACTATCTTTTGGGGTATTTAGATGATTTTGGGGTGGTTGATAGCAATTTTAGAAGTCTAAAGAGCAACTTTCCCTTCTTTTTTTTTTCCTTCTTACAATCGGTCTGTTTATCTTAAAGACCGATCTTTGTAGTACAAATGCATGTGTGCTCACTAGCCTTTTTTATGTTACAAACAAAATTAAAAAGATCAACAAAACACGAAGAGAAAAATCAAATGTCTCCTTATCGACTCGAGGATTGGTCTCGTAGTTAGTCCTAACTCATAAGCACCTAAGCCGTGAGAATATTAGGGATATCTACTAAAGATCAAATATCATAATTATGATGGGTTAGAAAAACAAAAACAGCATATAAAGATAATTAATTAATTAAATTGGTCCCACTTGGGTTGGTCCGGTGGCTTTGACTTGGGACATAGGAGTGTGCTCCTCCTCGATGTCTCAGGTTCAATTCTCTCTGGTGTCAATTTAAATTGGCTAATTTAGCTTCTTCAAAAAAAAATTAATTAAATTGGTACTAATGTATATAATTTACATCAACTCTATAAAAACAAGATTTAGAACGTAGGATAATGCTAAGCAAATTAAGCTCAAGTTATTTATGGACGAATTGCTCAAGAGAAGCTGAGTTTGATTTATATGTAGAACAATTTTTGATCATGTTTTACTTACCTCCTTGTTGAAGGTCTCTTTTCCCTAAAAATTGAAGGGTTAAAACTAAAAACAAAACAAAAAAATCTAAGTAAAAACAAAAAAATCTATAAATACACAAGGTGTATCCACTAAAAAAACACACACAAGGTGTTTTCATTAAAATAAAAACACATGAGGTGTTAATAAATTAGACTATGGTTGTACCAATAAGATCTTTGATATAAATGAATGGAGAATGCTAACCATTGCCCTTGGGGCATTGGTTAAAAATTAAAATACTAAAATAAGTAAGTTTACATTGAAAAATGGTGTAATTATTGTTAAGAAAAACATAAAGACTTGTATTTCCAAGACAATGTTTCTATTAATGGAATCATTAACCATTGCCCTTAGGGCACTGGTTAGCAAGACCCTTATCTTTTACTAACGTTAAGAGAGGAGTTCGAAACATGTATATGCGATGTTTGGATTTTTTTATTAATTAGAATTTTTGCTTAAAGCAGATAGCCACGATTGAACTATGGCTAAAACGACCATGGCTCTTTTTTTCGAATTTAGGAATCTGAATCGATGAGAAAAACAGTTAGTCACAGTTGAACCGTGACTAAAAATACTATGGCTAATTTTTTTTCACTTTGAAAATAGGAGAAATCTCATTTTGGATTATAGAATCCGAAAATTCGAGGGTATTTTTAGAATTTCAAAGGACGCATGAGATGAGAAGTATGTAGGGTGGAAAAAGAAATTATCAATATTAAACTATAAAAATATACAGATCTGTTTAGTACAGCTTCTTTCAATTGCAAGCCCATTAAGCTTGGCCTTAGGCTATCTTTTGTAAACCAAGAGCTAATATTTGAGAAGATTTCTTTTTAGGCCTTCCTCATATCTCTTCAGGCCCTCCAAAATTACGAAATTGTCTTTAATAACACATCCTGTAGATAACTCTTTCATTTTAAAAATTCCATTTTCTACCACCAATAGATAACTATTGGATGTTCATTTTAAAAATCAATTTTGTACATCCGGTAGATAACTACATGATTATTACTCATTTAGTCATTTAACCTTTTGTTTTACAACTTTGTCTCTCATCTTCTCGCATCTCTCCACCAGCTCACTTCCTCCACCATTTCACTCTGATTATCCAATCGAACCACATATCTCAACTCACTCACCTCACGCGAACGCCAATTATCCACCATCATCAAAACCCACCAAACTTGCTAATTGATCACAATTGAGTGAAGATTGATGCTATTTGTTCTATTGATTATGATGAAAACACAAAAAATTGCTTAAAAATCACAAGTTTTAGAGGCATGTTCAAGTTGAGTGCAAAATAGGGTATAACCGCTTAAAAACTACAATGTGGTTTATATAATGAGAATTTTGATATCTACCGAAGGTACAAAATCGAATTTTCTAAAATGAACATCTAGTAATTATCTACCGAAGGTATAAAATGGAATTTTTAAAATGAACATCCGATAGTTATCTACATGACATGTTATTAAGAGTAATTTTGTAATTTTAGGGGGCCTAAAGAGATATGAGGGGGCATAAAAAGAAATCTTCTATATTTGATCCTTAATGAAAATAATAATATAAATTTTTTTAATATTTTAGTAAATAATCCTTAAAGTATCATTTGAAAAATGAAAATGTTTGGAACATTTCTATATTTTTTTTTGAAAAATTTGGTTCATGTTTAAGGTCGACACTGAGTTTTTTTCATGAAAAAAAATGTGTGATAAATTTATTTATGTTCTGCTTTTTGAAAGAAAAAAATTGATAACAGAAAATCTAAGAATTTTTTATATAGAATTAAAAAATTAAGAATATTTTTAATTCCGATTTTTTTTTTAAGAAACAAAATTAACTATTATCATTAATCAACCAATGTTCAATACAAATTCCGAATTGTTTAGTTTTTCAAATTGGCCCTTAGAAAAAATTGCCAGAATATTTTTTTTCACGATATTTATTGTACTTCAAATATGGGACAAAAGTGAAATTTAGGAAAATTAAGAAAGCGATTATGGTTTAGATATTTCAATTTATTTTGTAATATTTTTCCCTTATTGACTAGGGTCGGCCTAAGGGCCAAGCAACCCAAGCAAGGGTTTTAGGCCTCAAAATTTTGGGTGAAAAAAGAGGTCTCTAAAAAATTAATTTGGTTATAAATATATTATATGACAGATAAATTATAGACATTTGGATTGTTTAACTGATTACTAAAGGCTAAAAAGAACTCAATTACTCTTGGTCATGAATTCAAATTTTGGTGTCAACAAAATTGATTTTATATAAATATTCTGTTAAAATGAATATTTATAACGGCCACATTAAAATTTTTGCTTTAATCCCTTAATCTGTTTGGTGGACCCTATTATTGACCTAATTAAAAGACTTGACATTTTGATGAATATCGTAATTTAAAATTAAGTTTCAAATATGATTTGAATTAATGGTGGTCTAATCCTATTTGTTGTCTTGGTATTATGTTTCATTGATGGTGTTTGGATGTTTTTGTTGGTGATGTTGTTGTTCTGTTCTTGCTGGTTAGTTGCATTGACTATTTTATTCTATTCTTTGAACACTTTATGCTAGAATGATTTTTAATGTACACAATTTTTGTTTGGCTTTTCAAAAATATCATAAGATATTCCCTATAAACTTAAATCATATTTGACCTCTACATCATTTTCGTTTAGCAGATTCATTTTACTAAATCTTTCATCAGTTGCTAAAAGCACAATCATATTATTAGACCATCTCTCACATATAGTATCAATTTTTAGTCATGTCAAGAGGAGCAACTTGCAAAACACAAGTTGAGATTTACTAGCTATAGTGACTGAATTGGTTTCACAATTAAGTGAAATGACTAGATAACACAATTGGTTTAGTTTATTGATTATTACTTTTTTCATTTGTTTGAGTAATCAAGTACTTTATTTGAAGAGACTTCATCCCACAATGATTATTTTATAATAGCAACAAAAAATATTGTAAATTAATTCCTTCCACACTATCACCTTTATATAGTAACATGTAGCAGTGCTTATCATCTTACAATTGTTTAACCTTGAAAGAAAAAAATAATATTACAATTGTTTAACCGTGTGGTTATTATTATCCCTTGTTGGGTGCAAGTATGATTATTTATATTGAATTGAAAATTTGAAATTGTGGACAGTTGAGTCCTATATTTCTTGTCTCTCATAAAGTGTTTGCTACTTGTATATGAAAATCTTTATAGTACGGGTACCCTACATACACTAACACAAATGTTAAGAAACCAAAATTGCAAAATTCTATTGGCAAGAAGAGATGATTATTGTTGGACGAATCAAAATGAGGAAAAGGATCACTATTTGTTTGGATTTGGATTGTAGCATCTTTATTATAATTGAATCGAAATAATTGAGGGAATCCCCTTGCTTTGCATGGTGTGATGAATGCAGTAACTAGCTAGCACAGATTTAGAAGTCCTTTCCATCTTTTTTTCATTTTAGCTTGCTCCATCATCATTATTATAAATAATTGAGGTTGAGATTGAGCCTCCTATCATATTAGCAAAGTCAAGAAGTACACCTCAATTTCCACTTTAACAAATTTTATATTTTACATATCAACTAAAAGTATTTGTGGACAACTCCGATCATCACTTTTTTTCTCAATAATATAAACTTTTCTATAATAGAGTTTTGTTTTTTGTATATCATTTTTTCTTTTGTGTCAATGTCACTTAGTCATAATCATACAATTGGATCTTCTTAAAAAAATAATCATACAATTGGAAATCTTCTTTTTTTTTTCTTCTTTGATAAAGGTTTATAATTAGCAATTTACTAGTATGTGATTATGGACCAGCATATCCTCTCACACTCCCTACATGCATAACCGTTTTCCCCATTTCTTCTGAATGTTCCTCATGTGATCACTTAAGTTGATTTAAGGTAACAATTTAGTTATTTATCTTTTTTCACGTCATTTTAGTTTTTCACTCATGTTTGCATATTGTTTTCTTTTAGGTCATAACATATAGTTAAGATCGAGAGTTCACGGAAAAGAAAATCATATATTTGAATTTTGAAATTCATAAAATATATGGATGAATGAACAAAATAACGTAGAAAAAATAAATAAGTAAAAATTAAGGTAAGATATTGTATGAGCATTTTTGCCCATTTATCCATCACAATTTTATTGTATTCTTTATAGACCAACACTTCATTAAATAAACTACCAACATTTCACAATAAGATTGGAATTCACGATAAATGTATCTATTTAGGCAGGATCGATCCAATAATTTTCAATAGTAAGTGACACTTAAAACAAATTTTGTTATATGGAACTTTTTTGCCTGCATGAGACATGGTTGGGGTTAATGACTTTACCCTTAGACCAACCTTATAATTAGAGACGGAAAGAGTAGATAATAAGCGGAGTGGAAGGGACAAATTAGATGATCGTGTTTTCCATTTTGGTAAGCTTTTGTTCTGCGTATGGACCAACCCTTCATCCCACTAATCGGGTGGTTTATCTTTAATTGAAATGAAAGGGATGTTAGGGAAAAAAATTATTTTATTGTGTGCACTCAAGAGTAATCAAGGATCCTTATCATGTACAAACCGAACCCAAAAACAAAATTAAAAAGAAAGACCTCATGCCTCAAGAATCTGTATCTGCCTCCACACTCCTCTCTTTCGGTGGTATTTTGCAATTTCTTCACTCGGATATGGTCGAGTGAGTATCTTCTTTCCTTATGTGTCTGTTAAAGTTGCACTTCATGCCTAAATTTCCTAAATCCCTCATCTTTCGAAGATTCCTTAAACTTAATTAGGTTTCGGTGGTGTTGGTTGGGACATTATAGTATACTTCTCTTCGAACTCTTCGATTTACCTCGTGCAATTTTAAATGGATCGGTTTAACTTCGTAAAAAACAAATATTTTGAATATATATCGTCAATAAGATATACATAACAAATAAAGAATTTAATATGTATTCAAAATTATTTTAAAAAAAGATGTATACAAGATTTATTTTAGCAACATGCATCTTAAGGTGCATTTAGCTACTTTTTAGTTATCACTTGCTAAAATACTCCTTTTAAAAAAATAAATGAGTGTAATATTGCAAGTACATGTGAAGCTCTTAACTTACACCCTCTTATTTTTTAAAATGAGTGTTTTAACAAATGCATCTCAAGGTATATTTAATCACTTCTTAGTTATAACTTCCTAAAATACGCACTCTAAAAAACAAGTGGGTGTACGTTAACAAATCGCTAATTCATATATACCAACAGGGTTGTTCCCGACAATTTTAGTTAAAAAGAATTGAAAAAAAAATCGAAAACCACTTATACTTATAAATAATTAAGTCGTAGTTATATATATGAGCATTGGTTCAAATATGGCTTTTGCACTATTACCTACAGACAAATAGACACTTACCTAAAAGATGACATTTAGTGACAGACTTTGTCGTAAGTAGACGTGTTTTTTTTTATCCTACATCTCAACAATTATACCCTTATCCCTACAAATATTTGGAGGCCTAGCACCATAGAGCTCCTTGCTCTTGCTCAAGGACGGCCATGATACCAACAATGTAAAAAGTGTTTATATCGTGAATCAATCAAAACCGTTGGATTATTAAAACGTTCGACTTTTATCACAACCAATTCTTACCCTTAAAATTATTCGTGTTTTACAATTGAACTTTCTCTGAGTGAACCACAAAATAGGTTCTTGTTTTTGTAAACTACTTTTAAATTAGTCTCTGACTCTGTTAATATTTTAAAATAGTATCTATCTTTTGTCGAACGATTTTCAATTATGTCCCTCTGTTAGTATTCGTCATGTGGCAAAACATAAATGAGAGACCAAACTGAAAAACCATTTAACAAATAGACTAATTTAAAATATTAATAAAATCAAAAGACTAATTTGAGAGTGGTTTAATGACAAATATTAATTCGGTGGTTTACTCAATTTTCGTTTTATTGATTGCGTTCATGTATTGTGCGGTAAGAGTATGTATAGTCCTTTCGTTAAAATAGCTGTTCTAGATGCTAGGAAAGAGGAAACTGGCCTTGCATTATTCTCGTCCATGCTTTTGTAAGTTGGAACTTATGTCATCAAGTTAGCATGAGTATACTTTCAGCCAAACTTGGCATCAATATTCGGAATTTATCAGCACCAACAATTAATCGACACAATAAATAATAGTTTCAAAGTTTAATTCATCTCATTTTTTTAGTGTAAGTTTTTTGTTTCAAACTCTAATTTACTTTTAAAAATGTAAACCTTTTTAGAAAGAAAAAACAAACTTGTGCAACAAAAGAAATACACTTAGTTGGTAGTATTTTATTAAATAGGTTGCAATTATAGTATTTTCTAATTGAAACCAAAAGAAAAATTAAAAGTGTACTAGAAGTAACTTTGTGGCATCCTAAGTAAGAATAACACCATCAATTGGGTATGTTAAAGAAGGAAGAATGATACAGAAAGTTATGTTATCTTAAAATCCAGTGGCATATAAGTATCTAGCGGATGGTGAAGGAATTTTCATTTTTAATACTTAAGAATTTGTCCCTTTGAGTTTATAAAAAATTTACCCCATATTGATTTGTTTAGGTTGTAGATTAGGTTCCCTGAATGTTTGATTTGGAAAAAAGGTTCCCTGATTCAGTTTTTTTTAATCTCTTCATTAATTAATAGAAATGCATTTCACCCATAAATTTTTTCAGCCAATATTATCTCTTCTTTCAAAAAAAAATTATCTCAGTTTGACTTTAGCATTTTTTACTTTTTTGGACTTAAATTATAAAAATGTCATAATTCTACGATTTTACTTTATTTCTAAATTTCTAAAAGTTTTGAAAAAAGTTAATCAAAACAATGCAAATGCTAACAAGTGTTTTCTTATTTTGGTTACCCTAACAAGTGTTTTAAAGACACATCTATATTAAGAAATTAAGTTAGAAATGTTTTTTCCGAGGGAAAAATTAAGTTAGAGATGTTGTTTTAGAAGTTATTCATTCAACTTTTTAAAATTTTATATTTTCAATACAAAACCTATTATACATATTTTTATTATACTCCTTAACATGGGTCTTAAGGACATGACACATCTTAACAAGGAGGAAGTATTGGGTGATCAATGATTACAATTATTTAGCCTAACGGTTGGAGCTCACACATTATTAAGATGACTCCTGAACATATTTGCAATGCACATTGTATTAATGCAATTCAAGCATATTTTACTCTAATGATCGAAAAAATTAAGCAATTTATATGAAACTAACATTTTTAATGATTTTTGTACATGTAACTTTTAATTTGAGAAAATAAACCAACTTTTAATTTGATGAGTGGCTTATTTAACTTACTTCGACCATTTATTTATTATCCACACTGTTACATCATGGTTGCTTGCTCCGGTGAGAAGGGGAAAAAAAAAAGAAATGGTTCATCATTTTATGAAACTCAATCAGATATCTTGATTGGAGATG
>Ga0315913_1009647_pt1 | contig 11273 bp, 7 predicted proteins | sample MpolsnodulesMG_FD_207736 | JGI IMG/M metagenome (GOLD analysis project Ga0315913, IMG submission 207736) | Medicago polymorpha root nodule microbial communities from Los Angeles, California, United States - small nodules | ecosystem: Host-associated > Plants > Roots > Nodule | place: USA... | reverse complement strand
CAAAGATTAATTCAAGAATCAACTAGTGTAACATGAGGTATTCTGACAAATCTCATTATTAATCCCCTCTTCATTAACAAACTACTAAAATATTAATTCTACTAATCAGAGGTATTCACAATACAATGCGAAACAGAACAGACTCTGTTTTTCTAGACACTTAGGAATTCTAAGATAAAAACAATTGAAAGAATTCTCTAAATTGTTGATGTTTGTTTTCGACGTTTTTCACAGAGTGTTGGCCTTGTATGCGTGTATATTGTCTAGTTCTTACGTTCTCTAAGTCTTCTTCCCTATTTATAGAGGAGTTGAGAGATGTTGAGAATTTAGCCGTTACATCAACTTGTCTTGCTTTGAAGTTTTGATTCTTCACCCTTGATCTTTTGCCTGATTTGATAGTTGTCCTATGAAGAATTACTTTCAAATCCATTCCAATACTAAAGGAACAACGTCTGCAGCAATGTTACTGTTATCTTTGTCTTGTTGTAGAGACAAACATTGCAGAGATGGTAGTTGCAGAGTTCGTGGCCGTACACTTCGTACATTGTCCTTTGTCAACTCTGGTGAAGTAGCTTCTGACGAGATATGCTTCTGATGACCATTGCTTCTGATGATCTTGCTTCTGATGACGTGTCTTCAAGAGCTCTTCTTCAGACCCGTTTCTTCATACGCAGTTCTTCAGACGCATTTCTTCAGATGCATTCTTCCAGACGCTCTTAGCTTCAAATAAAATTCATTTGCTCTTGAACTTGTTCAATCAGAATCTTTATGAATAGTACTTTGATTATGGATCCTGTACACTTTGAACAAATTGTTTAGCATATCCAATTGATGATTTTTAATACCTTGTTATTGTCAAAACTCAATAGGTGATTTGTGAAACACCCTTTGTTCCAACACTCATTCTAATACATCTCTTGAAAAAAATAACTTTTATTAATTAAAATTTCAAACACATCAATATTGGATGAAAATATAATAATTTAGTAACATTATCTTATAATTACCATTCAAATTCAAGCTTACTAGAGAACTTAGAACTTACCTTAGACATTTTGAGACAATTTTAAATAATTAGTAAAAGGCTCTAATTCTTAATCTTCTTCAACGCCTCTTTTTTTTCCTGCAACTCCCTTGAAAATCCTGCCCTCAACAGTTCAATATATACTCTCATTGAACGAGAGGACTCCACATGCAACAACAATTTCAACCAAACATGAGAATTGAGAAAATTAGGGTAATGGTTTGTGATGTTTCAGCTAACTCAAGGAGGAAAAAGATAAAATTAACTCACCTAGCTTCAATCTCAGCCCCAAATCGTCTCTGATGGGGGTGGTTCACTGTGTCAGAGTAACTTTAGTTCGGTTGTTTTGCCTAAATCAGTAGAGAGTTACCACCAAATGAAGTGAAAAGAAGGAATTAGTTAAAAATATGATTGAAACATAAAAGAAGAAGAAGAAAGACAAAGTATGGTGGCAGGTAAAGCCCGTTACCGCGGTGGAGGAAGAAAAGGGTCAATGAAAAAGTTGCTTCTTTTCTGAAATTAATTGGATCAATGGAAAGATCTCGTTGAGAGTATAAAGAAAATGGTATTATTTTTTCCGATTGCTGCATGTGGTGGCCAGAACGACGTCGAGAATGGAGTGGACAACGGTGGTGATACCGTTCGTTTGAAGAGGAAAGAAGTGAGGAGCCGCTGAACAAGGGAGAGAAGAAAAAATCCTGGGACATTATTATTTCTATCCTTTTTTTTCTTCTTTATTTTTTTTTCCATAACATTTTTATAGGGGATTAGTTTTAATGTATATTTTTTTTTGTCCCTTTTAATTTCTATACGTTTTAATGTTTTTACAGGTGAACCAATTCTAATGTTTATTTATTCAAAAAAAAGTTCTAATGTTTATTTATTATTACATGTTTTATTTTGTCCCTTTCAAAAAAAAAATTATTACATGTTTTATAAAATCTAAAAAAAAAAAAAAACTTCAAATTTAGGGATGTCAAAATCATTGAGTAAATCACAAAATTGTCTGTGTCTTTGTGAGTCATTTTTAAATTAGATCTGATTCTATTAATATTTTAAATTAGTTATTGACTTTGTTAAAAGTTTCTCTATTTGGTCCCTCGTCGTGTGATAAAAATAGAGACCTAATTCAGAAACTATTAACAAAGATAGATCGGTTATCGACTCGGTAAGGTCACTAGGTCACGGAGTCAATGGTTCAACCACTAGATTATTGGTTGAACCACCTGACTGAACCAAATTAAACCGGATAAATCAGATTTATAATTCAGTCTCTATAAAAAATGTGTACTTGTATTAAACTGGGTTGGATTATATTAATATGATCACTAAATCACAAAAAATAAAAATAAAACTTACCAATTGTCAAAACTCGTCAAAATTTACCATTATATGTGCATTTCGTACCTACACAAAATCATTCCGTATTTTAATAAATATTAGAAATTTGTTCTAGTTTTAATAAATATATGTCTAGGGAGAAACAACAGTATTAAAAAAATATTTAATTATATATATATATATATAATAAATTAGAAACATTAACAATATGTTATAATTTAAAATAAGAGTTAAATTAACTTTTTTATATAAGAGTTAAATTCATCACTTGAATCATGTGAGCAATGATATAGTGGTTGTGTTTTCATTGTGGAATAGTTAAATATAATAGAGATAAAGTAAACTCAATCACAAAAAAGAATGTGGTGTGTTGGTTAAAAGATCCTTTGTCTCTCCTAGAGGTTGCACATTCAACTCCCAGCTATACCAATTTCAGTTTTTTTTGGTAAAAATTTGATGCTGGTAAAAATTTTATGCAACAATCTAAAATTGTACCCAAAAATATCTAAGGGGACAATTAATGGTTGTCACCAAAGAAATAATAGTGTAACGCTCCAAAATCGTCCCCAAAAGTATCTAAGGGGACAATTAATGGTTGTCACCAAAGAAATAATAGTGTAACGCTCCAAAATCGTCCCCAAAAGTATCTAAGGGGACAATTAATGGTTGTCACCAAAGAAATAATAGTGTAACGCTCCAAAATCGTCCCCAAAAGTATTTTAGGGGACATTTATCAGGGATTGCGAAAATATTTTTGGCAACAGTCATAAATCGTTGCCTTAGAGACTTTTAGGGGACAATTTTTACACGTCCCCTAAAAAAGTGTTGCCATAGACAACAAATGGTGTAGGGAAAACGCAAAAGGGTCTTATAATTAAGGACATATGTAGTATTTTCAATACAAGATTTATTCTTATTTCCTTTTATAGTACCCTTATGGCACAAGTTAGTAAGGGCACAAGTTAGCATGACCCTTAAAAAAAAAAGAGGTTGGTGAACAAAGTGCCATGTGACATGCATTTGAGTTTTGTGCCACTGAACGCTTGGTTCTGTGAGGACTTCTTGTATAACAATTTTGTTCCTATTTGTTGTCCCTGTGCTCGCCAATTTTGATAACATATATGCGCGAACGTTATATTCGCGGGGAACATGTATGATATCGACATATTCAAATCCTTTCATTTTGGCTTGGACAAGTTCGATGTATTCCTATAAGTGTTCTTGTCTTACTTGGAATTCTCCAAGGACCTAGGAAGCTACGAGTTAAGAGTCAATGCAAATCTTTATAACTTTGGCTCCCATATCTTTAGCTATCCTTAGGCCTGCTATGAAAGCTTCATATTTGGTCGTGTTGTCGGTCATCGTGAATGAAAAACCTAACGAAACCTCAATTACTATAACTTCGTCTAGGCATGACATTTGAACCCGCCCCCGCACAGACCCGACCGCCCCCGCCTTGTATTTAACAGGGAAAGCCGATAACTGGATATGGATGCGGGTGCGGGGAAAACCCGTTTCTTTAGTACAGGGACGAGGTCGGGGGATAGTCAAACCCGCCCCGTACCCACCCCCGCACCCACCCCGTTTATTTTAAATTACTTTTTCCCTTATATTTGATAATCATATTACTCAACCCTTCTTAACATAGCAAGTACATATCTAAAGAATTTTTTTTTTCACTACAGCTTCGCAGGTGGGGGTTGGGTCGGGGCTAGGAAACCCGTCCCCATTGGGGGCAGGTTTGGGTGTGAATTTTCTATCCTCGACGGGTTTGCGAGCGGGGGATGGGTACAGTGAAGCAGGGGCGAGTATGTTAAAACCCGTCCCCTCCCCCGCCCTGTTGCCATGAATAACTTCGTCGTTCTCGATGATGACTCCTGCCCACTACCCTTCGAATTAGAGGATACGTCGACAAAAACAGTGCAAGCGGCCTCATTGTTTTACTCAGAAGGAAAAGTCATTTCGGCCACAAATTCGGTGAACATCTGAGCCTTGAAGGCTTCACTGGATTCAAAGTGGATGTTGAACTCAGAAAGTTCGAGTGACCACTTCATCATTCTTCCAGCTACGTCAAGTCGAGCCAATATTTGTCTAATGGGTTGGTCTGTCCTAGCAATTATTGTGTAAGATAGGAAAGATTGTCCGAGTCTCCTAGCAGCCATGACTAATGCAAGAGCTACTATGAACCTAACTACTTATTCAAATGCAGATTGGTGTGGAGATAAGCAAGACAAGAAAAGCACTTTTGGTTACATATCTAAGTTCTTGCATGCTCCAATATCATGGTGTGTGAAAAATAGCCAGTCGTAACTCTCAAACTGTGAATTTCAGTATAAAGCAGGTTGCCCAAGCAGCATGTCAGCCAATATGGTTGGATTATGTGTTGAAAGAAATGAAAATTAAAGTCTGAAGCCTATTTTTTTTCCCTAATTGACAACAAATTTGTTAAAGATTTGGCTTAGAATCCAATGTTGCATGGAAGAAGCAAACACATTGAGGAAACATTTCACTTTATCAGAGAATAAATAAACAAGGAGAGGCTTAAGGTCATACACTGTCCTATAGAGGAACAACTAGCTGTTACGTTTACAAAAGTTGTAAAGATTGATATATTTGTCAAGTTAAGAAGCATAATTGGAATGGTGAAGCTATAAAATTGGAATTAAGGGAGGACATTAGTTTTTAACTCAAGTTAGTTTAGATAAACTCAAGTTAGTTGAGATGAAAAGTAGCTAAAATAGTTTGTTATGTTTGTTAGCTACTTTTAAGCAAGTTTGTTAGTTTTTGATTGGTTACTTGTTTAGCAAGCAATGTACATAGCTTGTATATAAGGATGATATAAACACATTTTCGTAACTAAAGAGAATAATAAGTTTACAATCAATACAAACTTTCTCTTCTTCTCTCTCAATTCTCAATCTTATCTTAAAAAAATATAACTTGCACTACAAGTTATCATTGCTACGCTATTAGTACGATTAGGCAAAAAAATTGGTGCCTCTAAAAATTTGGGTCCAAGGCTGTTTCCCATTCCAATCATACGTAGAGCTGAGTGATGAGCCGACACTCGCATAGAAGTGTATACACAGAGAGTTCATGTGTTGCAATTCATCATTTGGGATGCAGGATTTGTCCCTAATAGTGCTATTTGAAATCAAAATATTTACTGAGAAGTCCTATGGTGGGTTATATGATCATATAATGTTGTGTCCTTTCAATCTTTTAAAATCTCATATATATATATAGACATGTTTTTGAAGTAGAATAATTTGTTTATATTGTTCATGAGTGTCTCTTCTTAATACAAAAAGTATTTGTTCATCTTTGACTACAAAACACAAAGATGAACACTGAACATGTATGATGTTGATACCGACACGTATCAACCAATTTGAAAAGTAAATTAGGCGTTTCATTTACACCAATAATAAGAGAAGTATAAAATTATTGAAAGAAATCATCAACTTATTTAATACATTTATTTCAACAAAAATAGGAGTGATTGATTAAGGTGGTGGTGGAGAGGTAAGAGTGAGAGCATAACAAAACTAAGTTGAGATTTCACGTGATCAATTATAAAAAAAAATACAAGAACTAGAAAAGAAAATAAACAAGTTTTCTTACATAGAAAAGATACCGAGCAGTACTATTGTAATGGTTTTGTGGGTGTTGGTTTGATGAGTTCTCTTTGTGCAAAGAGTACTCATACTCAATTGTGGAGGACTGTTTTATCCTAGGGACGATGAGACAAGAAAGAACTGTTGCACTATTGAGGCAGAGCTGCAAAACGTCTTAAAGAGAGCGACCTACTCGGTGATTCAGCCCGAATTTTTTATCTAACAGAAATACAAAATTATTTTGTGTACTTTCAAATTCGATTTTTTGCAAAAATAATTTTAAGTGTTCGAGAGATGCAACAACTATTTAAAGTGTTCAAGAAATGTTGCAACACATTTTGATTTTGTTGTTTGTGACATTCAATCTGGACTTTATGCAATTATTGTAGTAGTAGATAATAGTTGACTTTATAATACACTCTAATATAGGAGACATGTGGTCTACGTATATATAATATAGATAGACTCAGGACAAATGGTTGGAATTTAGAGGATGATGAAGTTCAGAAGCTTTTTTTTGCATGGATTGCAATTCGACTATCATAAGTTTGACATCAAGGCTGTGTACAAAAAGAAGAAATATATCTTAAGTTGTCTATCTACTACTTTTCAAAAAAAAAGTTGGCTATCTACTTTCCTCTATTTTTAGTTTGGAGTTAGGTAAAATATGGGGCTAATTTAACAACCATCTTATGTTCAACAATATAGATCAGTTGCCTTGAAAAACGATACAAATCAGCCGTATTATGTAGTTACAGTAATTTGGATTTCCTAAATTCAAATTCCCTTGGTCTCCCCTACATTTAGGTCATTATCAAGGGCTTTTTTGTCTTTACAATAACAAACATATTACATTTTAATCTCTCCCTTGACAAAGTTGATAGTGATGCTAAATGTAGTTGAATTCAACTGAATCGTGGTCCCGAAAATACCAATAGACTTTTTTGAATAAGATTTGACAATTTCAATTCTAAGCTCTCAAATTCCCAGAATTATTTTACTCTATGAAAAGCCTAAGAAAAGGTGAAACTAGTAAACATAATTAAAGAAAAGAATAATACAATGAATCTTAAACTATGATATATCTCTAAACTTAACGGAAGAATTAAAAACACATTTATGTTTAAGATGAACCAATATTTGTTAATTTTTAACAAATTCTTTTGGGCACAAAGGTTATATATAAAAAGAAAAAATTTACATTATGGAATCAATAAATAAATTACTTAAGAGACAAATTTGTGATAAACCATGAATGATGCAATTTGCAAAAACATAAAAAATAAAACAAAAATCAAACTACCTATGAATCTCGTCTTGTTGCTAATGGAACAACTTCAGCCAAAGGTGTTGAAAGCGGTGTTGGAATTGGAGAAGTTCTACAAAGAGGACAAGAAGGATGTATCCTTAACCAAGGTTCTATACATTTAAGGTGAAACATATGTTTACAATCAGGTAAAACCTTAAGCATATCACTTCCTTTGTAATCACCTAAACATATAGAACAACATGTTGATGTGGAATCATATTTGTTACGCTTCACTTCAGAATATAACATCTTTGGATAACTCATAATTGTTTCTTCATCTAAACCCAAATCAAGTATTGAATGTTGAGGTTCAAGAAATTCAGATGTGTTATTGTTGTTTCTTCTCCTAGGAGGATTTGGGACTTGTGATCTTGTGCAAAAGTAGGAGGTGAGTGTGATTGTTGTAATGAGCAAAAGAATACCAATGGAAATTCCTATGCCATAACCAAATCCACTTATGTCATTGGAACCAAAGAAGCCAGATGAATCAGTTGAGTTGTTCATCTTCTTGATGATGAAAGCAATGGCAACTTGTTTTAAAATGAGATAGGAAAAAGAGATAGTTTGTTTTGTTTAGCCATGTTGTTGATGATGAATTTGGATGTTGAATTGAAAGATCATATTAATTAAAAAGTCAATGGTAGTATGATGATTCATATGAGAGAGATGGGTTGCGTTTCAATTAAGGAAAGACTTATATACATGTATTTAAGATTAAGTAAAGGTATACAATGTATTTTCTTAGGCAAAATTTTTACGGGGACATACATGGTCTTCCGTATTTTAGATTCCATTAGTTTTCAGTTTTGTTGATATTTTTAAGGATTTTGGTCTAATCTTCTCTTTTGTACATTTTTTTTAATAAAATTTCAGAGCAGGTGATAGAGGTTGGGAGCAGTTATAGGGTGCCAACTTAATTAAAATGTCTAGTTTTTTCTTAATGTCTTCCTTACTCTCTTGATTTATAAAAAAAGAAGTAAAGGTAACCCAAATGAGTAGAATGATTTCATGAATGTGACGCCGAAGAGTATTAAAAATGTGGTTCATAATTTAATCTTTTGTACCTTTCTTTTTTTACTTAATCATGTTTATGATAAAAATCTAGTGTTTGATCAAAAATAACTAAAATTTTGTTAAAAATTGTTTCGATCAAACTCAAATTAAGATTATCCCAACCTATAAGTCTTCAAGTAGTATCTCTAATAAACAAACCACTAATACTTATTTATTAAAAAAGTAAGATTAATTTAAGTAAAGAAATTAAAGCCAATGAGGCATTGCATGTGAGTACATTCCACTTTCTCAAACCGTTAGATTGTGTGTTTACATGTTCACAACTTTGTGAAGGTCAACGATCCTTTTTTAAGTTATTACTATTATTATTATATACGTCTAACACATATCTTACAATTTGTGTATTGAATGTTGATTGATTTCAGTTCACATATCTTTGTTTTAAAGTCCATTAACAAATATTATTTGCCAATGGGTGAAGAGTGGAGAATGGGCACGTTCCATGCATTACTAGGAAAGTTGTTGGTGAAATTTAATTGCATTAGTTTTCGGCTAGACAAGTGTAAGCATTATCTCTCTTATGCAGCCAGATAGATTTGTAATAATTCACAAAAATTATTGTCCTACATCTGTTTTGGTGAAAGCCGTCACTAGCTTCACTATGCAATACTACTTCCGTCCTAAAATATAAGAAAAAATGAGTCAATATAAATTGATGTATTTAGTGTAAATTTTAAACTAAATACATCAATTTTTTATTGATCAATTTTTACTTATATTTTATGACGAAAGAGTATAATACAATATAAAATTTAATAAAAAAATTGGATTTTTTAGGAAAAATTTGAATGAATTTAAATGTCAATTCACTAGTTTTTTTTTTGAAATGTTGTGGAAAAAAAACCTGAGAAGTGTTAGTTGACATGATTCATATTATATGTACAATAGTTGGCATCATTTTTTATGTACAACTCGGTTTTTTTTTGTTTGTACAACTCTATATTGTTTTTTCTCTTTCTTTAGATCACATCAACAATTATATATAATTTTTTAAACTGTGAAAAACTCAAAAAAAACAAAATAGCGAACATTTCAATTTAGATATCGAATTTTAAGATGACAATTCACAGAGGCATCTATAAAAATATATATAAATGATTTGCAAAGTTTCAGAGTATTTCGAAGATGTTTATATTTTTTAACTAAAACGTACAAAATTGCAAATTTGTTCGAATAAACGTATACTCACGGATCAAATTTCTTCACTAATTTTGTAGGCATGTTTAGAACAAGAGAAGAACAGAGATGGATTAATTATGAATTGTTTAAGAAAATTCATAATTATGGAGGATAAAAATTTATAATTAATCCGTCCCTTGTCGGAAAAATATAATTTCTCATATAAAGCCATATTTTAACGTCATAAAAATGTCTGAAAAAAATAAAATAAAAAAGTTAACCTCTAAATCACTTTTTTGGACTTTGCATATATTATATAGTCAAAAATAAAAAGAATCTCAAATTACAAGATTAGATTATTTTTTATTTTTTATTTTCAGTTTCATTTTCACTACCACAAAATATGGAAAATATAGCGCCCCTTTAATAGCGCTTTTAACAGTAAAGCGCTATATATAGAAACACGGAGGTTTTAGATAGCACTTCTTGTAAAAAGCGCTATCTCTAATACTAAGTCTATATAGCGCTTTTTTTTTTCTTCAGAAAACGCCACCATAGGTACATTAAAAATTAATAAATTTTAGAAAAAATACAATAATAATCCTTTATGGCGTTGGTTAAAGGAAGCGCTATTTATGGGTCAGCATTAAATAGCGCTGTCATAAGTTTCAGAAAGATAGCGTTTATAGTTTATAAAAAGCGTTGTCTATTAATCAAGTATACTTGGTCTAGTGGTAAAGGGTAAAACATGTTAGCAACTAGCTCTAGGTCCCTAGTTCGATTCCTTGTGAGTCAAATTTTTGTTTTTTAATTTTATCACAATCATTTGACATGATCACTTATTGTTTAAAAACGCTAGTTTTTTTTTTTTTTTGGAGATTAAAAAAGGGTATTTAATAACAATAAGTTTTTTTTTTTGGATATCCTCCAATAACAATAAGTGCTATTTTATTGGATATCCTTCAAATTAAAATTTGTTTTTTACTTTTAAAAACGTTAGTTTTTTTTTATTAAGATTAAAAAAGAGTATTTAATAACAATAAGTGCTTTTTTGTTGGATATCCTCCAATAACAATAACTCATATTTTGTTGGATATCCTTCAAACTTAAAAATAGAATAAATTAATCCTTTTTTTAAGTGTTATTTAATAACAATAAGTGCTTTTTTGTTGGATATCCTCCAATAACAATAAGTGCTATTTTGTTGGATATCCTTCAAATTAAAATTTGTTTTTTAATTTTAAAAACGCTAGTTTTTTTTTATTAAGATTAAAAAAGAGTATTTAATAACAATAAGTGCTTTTTTGTTGGTTATCCTCCAATAACAATGACTCCTATTTTGTTGGATATCCTTCAAATTTAAAAACAGAATAAATTAATCCTTTTTTTAAGTGTTATTTAATAACAATAAGTGCTAAAATCATTTTTTTTAGTAACTAAATCTCAAATCGTGTCAAAAGTCACAAACGTGATTTCCAAACTGAAAACATGATTCATTCATTCATCAATTTCATAACTGTAAGTTAAACCCCAAATCATATTTGTCCTCGTCATCCTTTAATTCATTCATTTAGTCATCCATCCATTGATTCATTCATTCTAGAACCTCTCTTCTTCGATGTGGCCTCTCTTCTATCTGTCGTACGACTTCTCACAGCCGTTGTCATCCGGTTTACTCTTTCTTCATTCCTGATACCATCTTTATTCTTTCCTTAATTTTTTTCTCTGTCAATTCAATTTAATTGAATTACCCTTCAATTTTGCATATTTGATGTTTTAGTGTTTTTAA
>Ga0315913_1009642_pt1 | contig 11275 bp, 7 predicted proteins | sample MpolsnodulesMG_FD_207736 | JGI IMG/M metagenome (GOLD analysis project Ga0315913, IMG submission 207736) | Medicago polymorpha root nodule microbial communities from Los Angeles, California, United States - small nodules | ecosystem: Host-associated > Plants > Roots > Nodule | place: USA... | reverse complement strand
TCACTAGTCTGATCTGTTTCGAATTGTCCATATGAAAAGAACCTACACACATGGTTCTACTGTGTTATAACACTAATGAGAGTGGCGGACAATTATCTTATGCAGCAAGTTAATTCTGATTGAATTTGCTCAGAAGCATCTTCACAATTATCTTATGAATTGAGTGTTTCATAATTTATATGTAGAAGAGCACACATCATTAAGTTTTTCTTTCTCCTGACATCATATGTCTGACCTACACAGAAAGTGATACTGTATGTAACCTTGAGGAACATGCTAGATAGAAAATAGAGAATTTAGTGCTATTGAGAGCCAGTGAGCTCACAAAAGGACGTCTAAATGCAAAATATCTGCAGTGATCTTTGGGACAATTGCTTGTTTAATTATCTCATACTTGTTTATTTCTTAAAGTGCTTTTATAATATACTTGTTTACGTTGTTTTAAATTTTTTTGTTGCAGGGATGGATGTTCCTGACTTTCAAACCTCTGAAACATCCGAGCATGAGGTTTCTAGTCCTACTCTTGTTGGCAACCCATTACCTCCTCCCTCTCAGGTACGCAAGAATCGCTCGCAATCACGGGATCATTCAGTGGAGGAAAAGAAAGCTAAATGTATTCATTGTAGCACGCTGATAAAGTATAACAACGGAACGAGTACAATGAAAAATCATTGGATGAAACACCTAGAGGATGATGAAAACAACAAGAGGCAGAAATCGGGTTCATGCTCAACAACAGATATGGAAGGGAATTCATGTGCAATGTCAAAGTTTGATCAAATGGAACTTCGAAAAGCACTGGGGAAAGTATTCATAGGTCTTAAGCTTCCCTTTAGAAAGGTGGATCATGAATCACTTCATAATTTTTTGAACCTTGAAATACCACAATTTAAGATTCCCTCACGCACTACAATATCGTGTGACATCTTGCAATTGTGGGGCATCGAAAAATTCAAGTTAAAGACTTTCCTTTCCCAACATTGTGGTAGATTTTATCTAACCACTGACTTTTGGACTTCTTGCCAGAACTTTAGCTATATGTCTTTGACGACTCATTTTGTTGACAACAATTGGAAGCTAAACAAAAAGATTTTAAATTTTTGTCAAGTGTCAAGCCACTCGGGAGATATAATGGCTCAGACAGTGTGGAATTGTTTGTCTGCTTGGGGGTTAAATCAGGTGCTCACTATGACAGTTGATAATGCATCATCTAATGATGTTGGAATATCGCACCTCAAAAATGCCCTTATGCCTGATGGTTTACTTATGGGAGGAAAGTATTTTCATACTCGTTGTTGCGCTCATGTGTTAAATCTGATTGTGAAGGAAGGTCTTAAGGATATTGAGCGTGAAATCATGAGGATTCGTGGTGCAGTGAGGTACGTTCAAGCTTCCCCTTTAAGGTTACAAAGATTCAAGGCATGTATTGATCCATAAAAGGTTCAGTTTAAGGGTTTTGTCAACATAGATATTGAGACAAGGTGGAATTCTACCTATTTAATGCTCAATGTTGCAGTTAAACATAAGCCAACATTTGCAATGTTGGAGATGCAAGATCAAACCTATGTCAAAAAGCTACAGAAAGGAAAAAGTCTCCCTTTGCCCGAGGATTGGGAATATGTGCGTGCTATTCTCCCCTTTTTAGAACTGTTTTACAATGTTATAGTGCGCATCTCTGGTTCATGCTATGTAACTAGCAATATGTACATGTTTGAAGTATTTGGTATTGGAAAAAATATAAAAGAAATGTGTAACCATCCAGATACGCGTATTAAATCGGCGGCTGAAGGTATGAAGATGAAGTACGATAAGTATTGGGGGGACCCCAATAGCCTAAACATGCTGCTGCTAATTGCTCTTGTACTAGACCCTAGACACAAACTGAAGTTTATCATTTGGTATGTCGATAATCACTTTGGTAGTGACGAGGCTAAGTGTTTCAAAGGCCAAGTCTATTCAAGTTTCAATTTACTTTTCAATGAGTATAATGGTCGGATTGGAGAGTCTTCTGCTAGCTCACAAGAAAACTGATCCCAAGGAAGTGGTATATCTGATCCCTATGGCTTTAATCCATTCTACGAGTCAAGTGGAAGCACCAAGTCAAGTGGAAGCACCAGATCTGGTTCTGAAGTAACTGCATACTTGGTTGCTGATTTAGAGCCAGAAGGGGAATTAGATGTCTTAATGTGGTGGAGGGAAAATTCCAACCGGTATCCGGTCCTGGCAAGAATGGCAAGAGAAATATTGGCTATACCTGTCTCTACAGTTGCCTCTGAATATGCTTTCAGCACCTCTGGAAGGGTGCTTGATCCATATCGAAGTTCTCTATCATCAACAACAGTGGAAGCATTGATTTGCACCCAAGAATGGCTTAAAGTAAAAGATCAAGACATTGAGATTTCATCTTTGGTTACTATTGATGATCTTGACACACTAAATGAATTTGAGCAAGGTAAATCTTACTTTGGAAAACTTATTATATTACATATGGCTTGATACGTAATGAAATGTTTGTGTTTTGTAGATATTCTTTCTCAATTAAATCTTGATAGTTATTCGGCTTCAGTGAGGCTTGATGATAATTGAAGGTATTTCTCTCATCGACTTTTCTATAGAGTAGACGATATTAGTTTTTCATTTATGTTATGGACATTTTTGTTTGTTACATAGTATCACACTTTTACGTGTGAAGTAGGCTTTTGTATCGGTCACCGGTTATCTGGTGTTAGCGTCGGCATTTATCACCTTTTCTCTTTATATAGTTTAAATCACAAACTGTCACTTCATGTAGAAATATTGTGGTTGCTACAGATTAAGTTTAGTTGATCTATTACATTATAGTAGTATTAAAAAGAGGCTTTGAAATTGTATAAAATTCATTAAGTATGATCTAGATGTGTTTTTCCATAACATGAGAGTAATTTTGCTTCCCTGATCTGCGTGTTTCTTCATATCTGACATGCATGATGAACCTGTTGTTACCCATCAAAGATACACCTCAAGCACAATGTTTCTCTTTTTCATTAATTATGTGTTTCTGTGTTCTAATTTTTATCTGTTGATGACTGTCATGGACTTTCGGCTCTTTCTGTTTTGTATCAGGAAAGCTTCCTATAATACATCCCACCCCATGATTTGGCTCTATAGTGCTTGTGATGTGTGTCATTTTTGTATTATAGTGCTTCTTTTAAATTTTGGGATATGAATGCTATTTTGTAACTTGTATGTATGTCTTTTGCAACTAGGTGGATCTGTTTGAAGAATAAATTTTGGATACAACAATGAAGCCAAGGCTAGAGTCAAATGCTAGTTTTTGTTTCTTGGATCAAAGTATATTGCCAGTTTGAGTTTGTAATATATAAAACAATTACAGTTGGTCTTTGTTATCTTTATTTTAGAAACTATAGTATATGTGTTTCATATGGAATTAGTCCTTATAAAATGTGGACCATAACCATTTGTAGTTACTGAAAAATTACATGAATTTCATATTTTATCTTGGCCTTAGCAGATTGTGTAGTTTGCATGAAATGAGGAAGAAAATTATTGCTGCTACTATTATCTCTAGTAGTTTCTTGATCAGTGTGATCAGGTTTTAATGAACCTAATTAATTACGCCTCTTTCCATTCAGTTGATACATTGTTGAATGAAATAGTGGATTAAAACTGTTTTTGCAAATGAAATAGTGGGTTAAAAATGGTTTTGAATTAAAAAAAGATTTTTTTTTTTTATAAAAAAAATGTTGAGTTAAAACAGGTTTGAATTAAAACCAGATTAAAATCCGGTTTGAATAAAAAAACTGGTTTGAAATTGGTTTTGGAAGAGAATCCGGATTTTTTGAGAAACCGGGTTTGAACTGGATCCAAACCGGTTTCAAACCATATTCGAACTGGTTTAGATAAGAGGTTTCAGAAACCAAACTAAAACCAAAATTTGTTTTGGTTTGGATTGTAACCATGCACACCCCTAATTAAAAGTGAAAAAGAAGCTATTTCTAAAAACTGAGTTTTTCTCTAAAAAGCTTGGTATCTACAACTGAGTTCTTCAGTCTATTTATAGGCAAAAATCCTCTGAGAAGTGCTTCTGACCATGTTCCAAGTAGTGGAGAATATGGAGGAAGTGAGAAAACTGATTCTGAAACGTGGGCAAGAATTGGTCTTGCTTTTACTTCCCACTGACTTCTGACTTTTTAACCATTTTTCATTTTTTATCCTTTCTTTCCTTTTTTCGCCGAATTTCATCATTTTGACGCACAGAGACTTTTAATCAACAAATACGTGAAATAGACACACAATACCAACATAACATTGCAAAAATCTATAAAATCGAGGTAAAAAATGTGTAAGTCAAGCTAAAATAATAATGCATTTTGCATGTTATCATTTTGCCATAGCAACAACCAGAATCACGGTATAAAATCACCATTCAGGAGCTTAGTTTCGCAGTTTCAAGAAATTATAGTGGATTATGCTTTGAGATGCGAGAATAAAGTAGCACACGCTAATCCAAACCCACTCTAAATTATATGGCTTGGCAAATAAAATTAATTGGACAACTTAAAAAATAATTAAAAACATTTTTGTCAAAAAACAAATAGTTAAAAACATTTCATAAACTATATACTTTTCTTAACTATTTATACAACACTGCCGTTAAGACGGGTACACATTGTTTAACAATATACTTCTTTTATCGTACTTGATTATAAAATTTTGGAATATATCTCAATCAAATAAAGCTTTAACTTATATTGCTCCTATTGTATTAATCATATTAAAATAAGATATAATTGATTTTTTAATTAAAGATTTAAATAATATTATACAAATGATAAAATTGTAATTCAAATAGTTTAAATGATTGGTATGATTGAAAGATAAAAAGTTAGTCTAAAATCATGTATTCCATATTAAAAATAAATTTTGAAGTACACCACATTCAAATAAAGATTTAACTTGTATTGTCTCTGTTGTAGTGATGGAATTGTTTATACTACAATGAGATTTAATTAATTTTTTAACTAAACATTTAAATAATATTATACAAAAGATAAAATGGTAATTAGAGTACTTTGAATGAAGGAAATAATTGAAAGATAAAAATTTAGTCCAAAATTATATATTCCCTTTATATATAGATATAAACAGAAGAAAAAAATATTAATTATATCATGCCAAGAGCCACATACTTGTGGGCAACAAAGTCATAATTGGATTGGATTGGTGTGAAGGGAGTGCAATTGCATCATTATGATGTAGTTAATAGATGGTTGAATCTATAAAGAGTATGAGACCGGTAAACTATTTTATCGTTTGAGTGATGTTAGCAACACTTTCTTTTGAACACTGTAGTTAATACTCATTTTGTTATTGATTTAAATCATTGTAAGTCTATAATTTGAAAATTGAACCCACATAAAGTGGTAGGACATACATTGATTTCATCCAATAAAAGATCGAGTACTAGAGGAGATGTTGAAAAGTGAATGTCGCTAGCATTCATCTTTTATGGTATTGTTATTATTTTTTTTCTTTCAAAGTTGCAGTTTCTCTATTCAATATTGACTCTCAAGCATGGTGTTTTTTATTTTAGGATGTTGATCGAGAGTTTGTTTCTTCTATGAATGTCCTAGATGGAGATTTACAATGAAGAGATAAATGATTTATCGGCTCCTGAACATCGAAAACAGTAGATTCATGAAAACATAGGTTCTTTTCTTTTCTTTTCTTTTCCTTTCTTTTATTTGGAGAGACAAATATGAATTTGTAATTCCCTGAAAAAAGAAAATATGAATTTATACCGTAGTAGATCCCATACCATTTTTCGCATGGTAGTTAATATTATTTCAGATTTTACCCTTTTAAAAAAAATTCTTAATGCTTGCCCCTCCACCCATGAATATCTTGTGCGTTTAATAGTTAATTGAAAGCATTTGTCAAAATGAAGATGAAAGCACTGCTTGTGATAGATGTTGTTCGTGTATCAGTGTTGGACTGTTGGTATTTCACTGTTTCAACTAGAAATTCTTATCTTATTGAAAAGGTCTTTACTTATTGCGTGTGGGGATTTAGCCATTCACTGACATCACGTGTATTTTCTCTCTCCTTTTGTTAAAAAAATGAATAATTATTGTGTGTTCGCCTACTCACATCCAGCCCAAGGTGTACGATTTACATAAACAAAAGTTTAACGACTTAGACTTTGTTTGGAAGGGAAGGAAAATTAGGGCTTTTTAAGGATGAGATCAGAGGAAAAAATAGATAAATCTTTCGAAAATAATTGAATGTGTTTTTTTAGAGAATGATAAAAGAATAAATATGATTAATGTACTTTTAATTTTATGAGTATATCGATATATATTGAATTTGGAAAATTTTCTTAGAATTTGGAGGAACTAAATTTGTGAACTAAAAATTTGGTGGTTTTGGGGAACTAAAAATTTACTCAACATTTGGAGGAACTAAAAATTTGTATTGAAGGAGGGTTTTGGAAACTTAGGAAAGTTTATACGAATTCTTCAAGTTTAATTTTTGTTGTTATAATATTATTAAAATTAAAAATATTAATTATAAGTATTGATTTATTATTCTCTAAAAAAAAAATAGTATTTCAAAAAATGCGAAAGATTTTTCTATTTTCTCATATGTTTTCCACCCATGAGCATGAATCTCCCTTCCAAACTCTCAAACATGGCCAAGGGTAAGTTTAAATGATTACATTTTAGCTTATAACACAGGGGTTATGTTCCATATCGAGATAGCAAGCTTACGCGAATTTTGCAATCTGCATTAGGGGGAAATGCTAACACAGCTATAATTTGCAATTATTAGATATCTGCAAGTTAAGTCTTTTTCTATCCATAGTAAACTATTTCTTTTCCAAAATTTCTTAGGAGCAATAGGTAAACACCTAAAAATTTCGGTTAACTAAATATATGGTCTGTGAAATCACATTTTTTTAGTTGGGTGACCACTATTTTTCCAAAATGTATTTGGTTAATTAAGTGGAAAAATAGTGGTTACGACTCACGCGCATTTTAATTACGAAATTCCAAGTGGTGCACTGCACTAACCACAAGTTACACTCAAAAAACAATTCAATTTTGAAACAACATAGATGAAGAACTTGTCAATATCATCTATAAAGCTAATAAAAAAAAGAGTAGAGATATTTGAACAACCATTTGATACAACTTTTGTGACAACTTATCTTTTCTCTCTTTTCATTGGTCAAAAATAATGGAGAGAGAAAAAGAAAGAGAGAGAATAAGATGATAATGTGAGTATGAGAGAGAAAATGTGTTCTTATACTTGTGCACATACAGTTCAATTTCAGTTTCAGATATCGTATCAAACAATTCAATTTCATTCGACTGTGCACATACATTTCCCTTTTAAAACGTCATTATACTTTGTTATATGTCGAATTAAAAAGAAATCGAGCAATTTTATTCAATTCACATGAAATACTGCAATGATCACCTTCACTTTCATAGTCCAGCCTTTCAAAACAACATATTTCTGTGAAGGAGCTTAATAATACATGGTCTTCAGTTAACATCCCAGCCTTAACCACTTGATCCCAATCGAAGATTATTTTTCCGTTTTGATAACAATCAAAGCAAACAGATTCGTAATAATCACCATATCTCCCAGAAAGAATGATGCAAAAAAATCAAAGCAGACAAGTTACATTTGGGATCAAGAGGAATAACTATTGAAGACTCTCTTGTAAGAAAACCAAACTTGTCCGGAACATGGTCTCCTGGAAGGAAAGTGAAACCAAAATTAGTATAGAAAATTCTATCCCCTTCGTTGTCGGTGATGTGGAGTTTGTGTAATATGTTCTCAAACAATGGTCGTTGAATGGAATCAATGTCCAGATCAGTGCAGTTCATGGCTCTCAACTCTGTCAAGGATGAAGGAAGCTTTGGTAGGGACTTAAGTTTCCTGCATTCATCTAAATTAAGGACTTCCAACTTTGAATTGTTTTGGATGTTTTCAGGGAGAGCTTCTAAGTTGGAACACTCACTCAAATTTAGTTCTCTTAAACATGGCAGTTGATCAAGGATTAACCACAAATTTGATGTATTGATTTGTGGGCATCCTACAAGTTCCAGGTCCATAAGATCATTTGATAACTTGCTCCCAACAATGTTAAGCTTCTTACATCTACTTAGACTGAGACAACTTGGACGAATTTGATCGCTGCTCTTACAAAATATAAATGACCAACATTCAAGTTTAAAGGTTTATATTAAGGAAAACTCCTCCATTTTCTCTGACATTATTGAAAATTCCACGAGAGATGAGCAATCAGTGAGATCGAGTCGTCGGAGAGATTTGGAAGAAATGTTGGTTTTCAGGCTTTCAATATTTTTGCATCCTCTTAAAACTAGAGCTTCAAGCTTGGGGGCAGTGAGAATGGATGGATGGAGCTGAATCAAGCTCTCACAAAAATTGAGAAGTACCACTTCTAGTTTTGGGGCCCGCCCTAGATAAGTCTGGGATCTCAATAAGGTCTTTAGAGTAATCAAGGTTAATCGTCTTCAAATTGTCAAGCTTCTGTAGCAAGAAAGAAACATCACATTGTTTACAGACCATTAAAATCAATTCGTAGTCATGCATGATTCTTCAATAAAAGAGAATCTAAACATAATTAACCATATGTAGAACAGAGGGAATCAACCGTGGCGCGACTGTGTGAATAGGCTTTTGGAATGCACCTATAAAAATAATATATATAATATGGGGTTTGTTAACCTAGGACAACATAAAAACATTATGGTCTAAGTTATTTTCATTTGGACAAAACCTTAATTTATTTATAAGTTTTCACAATTGAAATTGTATCAACTTTATGAAAATACATAAAAACTTATTTATTTGTATAAGCTCAAAACGGACTTGAAGTCTACTTTACGGGTTTGGTGACTTTGACTTCAATGTCACCCAAATACTTTATCAATGAGTCTACTTTACTTTGTTGTGTAAGTTGAGACAATAGTATGCAAACTTTAAGTTTGAGGGGATTCAAATTGAATAAAAATATTGTCATTGGTATACACCCGATATGGCTCCTCCCTTGAGTGTATATCCAAAGACATTAATTACGTTGTACCTGAATTCCATCCCAGAGCTTTTTTAGCTTGCTTCCGCGCATTTCAAGTCGTACAAGTATTTCAGCACAAAAGGCCAATGGCAAGGACTCGAGTGGAAATCCATCCCAATAAAGGTGTCTCAATTTATCAGATAGCCACTCAAGACCTTGGAGGAAGTGCACATTGTAGTGTTTTCCCTCATCTGGCAGCTGCATTTTATTGAATATATGTAGACATCTCAAGTTGGTCATGCTTTTAAAGGAATCAGAGCTCAAGTATAGATCTCTAATTTCTGAAATGTCGAATATGGTAACTTCAACAACTTCGGTTCCCTAAAAAACAAATTTAGAAAAATAATAATTAGCAAAGTTTGTCATACAGATTTATCTTGCTTATATTTCATAATCAAATATACACATGCACTTTTATATAGAAGTAATTGAAACCATCCCTTTACCTTTTTATATTTCAATGCATCACAAACTTCCATGGGATCCCACAATCGACTTCTACTTCCAGGGTTTTTAGGAGATTCTTGCTTAACAATCTCTCGTCCCATTTCTACTAACAAATCATGCATATCTATAAAATTACAAATTCTAAATACTATGAGAGACTTATTTGAAAGGATTTCAATCCCACTTTCAGCAAAGAAATTGCAAGCATCCCATATAGGTATTATGAAATCTCGGTTTATGTATTTTCCCAAAAAGAAGAAGCATGCTATGTCTAGAAATATATCCTTCTGAGTACAATCTAAACCATCAAAACTTAATTTTAACACATCATGAATTCTTCGATTGGGTATCTTTTTGAGCTTTTCCAGTTCACTTTCCCACACTTCTTTGCTTTTGGTACGAAAATTTGTACCTAAAACTTTTAAACCCAGGGGATTACCTCCGCAATAGCCAATTGCTCTTTTTGATAAATCTCCATACCCAATTTTGGGATATTTTTCTCTAAAAGCCTCCAAACAGAATACCTCAAGAGATTCATCTTTGTTCAATCCCTTGACCTCATATATTGCACATTCATTAAATTGACTACATATATGCTTATCTCTAGTTGTGACAATGACTCTACTACCTGGTCCCAAGCAATTATTAACTATGTTAAGATTTTCTGCTTGCTCTAAGGTTGCCACATCATCCAACACAATTAAACTTTTTTTACAAGCAAGTCTTCTCATGGGAATTGGGGTTTCTAGATTAGGTGCATCAGGACGAAGCTCCAACAATTTAGAAAAAAGTTTATTACGTACACCTTTGAGTCCGCATCTGGTTGATTCTTCGCTTACATTTTCAAGTAAACAATGATGATCAAATTGGGAACACAGTTTGGAATGTAAATGTTTCGCTAGAGTGATCTTTCCTATGCCGCCCATGCCCCATAATCCTAGGGCTCTAACATCATTTGACCCAATTTTCAGTAACAATTTAACCTCTTCATACTTTTCCTCAATTCCGAAAAGGTGCTTATTAACTTCAAATGGGTGTCTCAGATTCAATTTTTTCAAAACATCTTCGATGATGTATTTAATGAAGATGGAGTCATTCCTACCATATAAAGAAGAGGAATGAAGGTCAACATTCTAGTTGTGCATAGATTAATTACATAAAATTTATGACCAAGATTGTAGAACAAGAAAGGAACATAAATTATTTCAAAAAGTGATAAATCAAAGACAGAAAGAAGATAATGAATGTTTTAAACTTCTATTATATTCATATATAGAATTAAAAAATAGAAAACAAAAGATGAACATGATTTGAAGTAGTTGTATATTTTAAAACTTTGGAAACAGAGTCATGACATGAATAAAGATGTATAATTTATTTTATTTACTTGTAATTTTGAGAGTACCACCCAGCTAAATTGGCAGCTTCGGTGAGAGCATTTTTCCATTTTTGCACTTTGTCTTTGTTCTGCTTCAAATCTTGTTCATGTTTTTCAAAAGCTAACATATAACTTCCTTTCTGATTCCTCACATGTGATGGATCTATTTCATAGAAAACAGGTATCACAATCTGTCCATTATCTTTCTTGCATTCTAGAATCTTGACGAGTTCATTCAAGCACCATTTTGAGGAAGCATAGTCTTTTGAGAAGATGACGATAGATGCAGACGACTCCTCAATAGCTTTGATCAGTGCTGACGAGATCTCGTCTCCTTT
>Ga0315913_1009641_pt1 | contig 11276 bp, 3 predicted proteins | sample MpolsnodulesMG_FD_207736 | JGI IMG/M metagenome (GOLD analysis project Ga0315913, IMG submission 207736) | Medicago polymorpha root nodule microbial communities from Los Angeles, California, United States - small nodules | ecosystem: Host-associated > Plants > Roots > Nodule | place: USA... | reverse complement strand
TGCTGTATTCTGTTGTTTACCACATGGAACTACGCAGGTTCATTCTTATGTCTTTTGAGTTTCGTAATTCCATCTTTTGACCAACAGAGAACATGAATTAGTTTATCTTTCTCTTAAGATAAGATATGCAGCAAGAGAAAGAGTTTAACTTTAATGCTTAAATAAAAATATTTCTTAGTTTATGCTCTTTCATCCAGGAAATAATTAAAGGCCTTCCGAAGCACTTGAAGATTGTTGATCTTTCAGCAGTATGTTTTCAATAACTGTTGCTTCTTTGTTTTTATTAAAGATTGTTTTCATTATAGATTAAATGAAATCTTGCTTCATATCAGAATGGTAAATTTGCAATTTGTAGGATTTTCGTCTAAGAGATGTTTCTGAGTATGAAGAGTGGTATGGTCAGCCACACAGGGCACCAGATTTGCAGGTGGGACTTGTCCTCTTGAACTACAAAAGGATTTCATTTATCTAGGTCAACTTTTTGTTTTCTTCATCAGCAGAACACAATCAACTTAAAGGATTTTAACTTGTTTTTTATTTCATCAAACCTAACTTAGGCTCTACTTGGATAAACAACTTAATCAAACACTTATCACATATGCACCTATCATATAGGTGCTTATGAATAAACATAAACTATTTACAGAACAAAAGATAAAATAAAGTTAAACTGATTTTATACAAGATGTTTTCATAAACGAGAATTTATGGAAATAAGTTGAAAACAAATTACGGACATGTCTTACAAGGGTTTATGCCAGTAGGTAAGCTCAAATAAGTCAATCCAATCCTGCCCTTAGTAAACCAATGAACCTCTTTAAGTTCTATGGTATATATTTGATGAAATAAGATGCTATTACTTCATGAATTTGATTTGTTCACTTTGATTTCTGTTCATACTGTGAAACTCAATGTTGATTTTTTCTTTTGTAAATTCTCTAACTAAAAAGTCAATTCAAATGGAATTTCCTTAAAACAAGCCATCTCGTTTTCCCATTTTATTCCGCATACTGAATTAATCTAGTTATTATACAGAAAGAAGCTATATATGGATTAACAGAGGTTTTAAGGGAGGAAATAAAGAATGCACGCCTAGTTGCTAATCCTGGTTGCTATCCAACTTCCATTCAACTTCCTCTTGTTCCACTAATAAAGGTTAGCATACTTGCCTTGCTTTCTAAACTTCTCATTTAGAATAAGTGAATGTAAGTGAAAATATTTTTATTTTTTATTTTTTCGGTGGCTGATTTTGTTACAAAAAATAGTATACAATTATGATGTCTAAAAATAATCATGTGTCTGTGAGTTCTATCTACTTGTATCTGCATTGTGGCTTGAAAATTATGGTCTAGGGTGTTAAGCCTGGTGTACCCTTCACATTAAGCTGATTTCCCTTTGATGGCTCAAAATGGTGTAGCAAGCAAAAAAAGAAGAGCTATATGCATATGTGCATTTCATAGTATGGATTATGGACTACAGATTCTTTGAAATCAGAGATTAAATTGTGGCTGCACTTTAGAGTTTTTGTTTAAGCAGACGCCTCTTTCTGTGCTGATGTTGTACCAATTTAGTGGGTTGCATGGTAATTATTTATCAAAATAAAGACCCTACCTAGGAGGGGTGTGGAGTTTATGCATCAGATGGTCAAGGGAAGGAGAATCTGATGATTAAATAAATACAAATGAAGTAGTAATAACGATAATTCTTATTTTCTCACTATAGATTGAAAAGAAAAAAAAGAATAACCGAACAAAATAAGCGCAATCAACATGAGACAGCAAAATACCCAATATTTTTTTTCTTTCTGAATGATAACATTTAACAGATACTAAATCTATGCATATTCGCATCAGAGGTTGAAACTGCCTCATTAGGATTGCCCAGCTGTGTAATTCCGTTGGACTAATTTTTTGATATTTTCGATGAGGTTTGTCCCGGTTCAAAGGATCAGTTAATCTATTATTAAATTATTCAGTGTGCCGTATGTAGAAATGTCTTAAATTGCAGTTGTAGCCGCAGTTGTGGTCATTGCTACGCCGTGATCCTTGATACTGTGAAAAAATTGCGGACAAATGCGGCCTATGCATATTTGCATTTATTTGGTGAAATGAACAAATTGAGTGTTCATGGCAGAAGGGGGACAGTTGAGTAATAGTTTGCATTAAAAGGCCGGCATGAATCGCGAGATGTTGCTGCTTTACTAATGCAACTGTCTAGTGGATTTGTGGAAGTTGGATTCTGTCTTCCTTGACTGAAGTACTTAGATGTTTAATCAATGGTTGATTTCACACGTGGAACCATTATCTAGGAGACTTGGCTTAGCTTTATGATTCCTATTTTGAAAATGATTTTTATGCAGTTATTGATTTTATGATGCTTGAAGTGTTCTATATTCCCTTTGAAAATGAGTTTTCTTGGTCTTGCAGGCTAATCTTATTCAGACTACTAATATTATTGTTGATGCTAAATCTGGTGTTAGTGGAGCAGGTTAGAAATTGGATGCACATCTTTTGTATTTTTTTACAAGTATATCGCGACATTCTCAGAACAAGCATATAATTTCAATGTTGTTCTATTACTTCATTGTAGGGCGAAGTGCGAAAGAAAATTTATTGTTCACTGAAGTAACCGAGGGTATGAGTTCTTATGGTGTTACTCGGCATCGCCATGGTAAGTTTAGTTTGCTTGATATAATTGGATTTATGCCTTTTCAAGTCTTACAGACTCCAGCCTAACTAATCACCAAGTGGATTAGAGTTTTTTTTTTTTAGTGATTTTGTGATACATCTTTTTCCCATAGAACTCTTTGAAAAACATTTATTGTGTTTGGATGTGGGTGTCAACAACTAAATTTTCATCTTGTAGACACTGGTAGACCGCCATCGCTGTCACACTTGCAGGTGGATTCTGTGTTTTGAAAGCTTGTGTTTTATGCTATCCTTTGTCGCAAACGTTGAACCTTCTTGCCCAAACTTAACATTGGCCATGTAAAATTTGAATCTTTCAGCTGTTTTCCCCATAGTTCAAAGCTTTGTGTGTTGTGTCTGTTAATATGCTAGTGATTTTAGTTATTGGGGACATATGCCTCTGTTCGAATAAATAAACCTATCCTATTTTGAGGATTACAGCTCCAGAAATCGAGCAGGGACTTGCTGATGCTGCAGGTTCAAAAGTAACCATTAGTTTTACTCCACACCTGATTCCAATGGTAAGAGTGGCACTAAGAGTTATATCTTTGGTATTCTTGTACTGCTTATCAGGCAAACTGACAAATGTTTCTCTCTTCCTTTTCTCAGAGCCGTGGTATGCAATCAACTATTTATGTAGAAATGGCTCCAGGAGTAAGAATTGATGACTTGCGCCATCAACTGCAACTATCATATGAGGTTTAGCCTTTTATTTCACAACTTTTTACCTCATCACATTTTGATGTCGTTAGCACTAGTTTACAAAAATTTAAGTATGACTTGCAAATATGAAGATAACATTCAAACAATTAATGATTATTCTTCATCATTAAGGCAAACAATTTAATATTGACCTTTTGCAATCATATTAAGATCTCAGAGTTTGAAGGCCTTGTCCTGCCTGGTTTCATTTGATTGTGCATAACATTAATTACTTTATTAAATGAACTTGTTTTGGTGATTTTAGGATGAAGAATTTGTTGTACTGTTGGAAAACGGAGTCATTCCTCGAACTCATAGTGTTAAAGGATCAAATTACTGTTTAATCAATGTTTTTCCTGACCGAATTCCTGGAAGAGCAATCATTATATCTGTGGTATGTTATAGGTGAAATATTTGGATTACTTAATTATACTATGATATTATTATTGCAAAGGCTCTAAGTATGTTGATATGTTGTTGCAGATTGATAATTTAGTGAAGGGAGCTTCAGGTCAAGCCTTACAAAACCTTAATTTGATAATGGGATTTCCAGAAAATTTGGGTCTTCAATACCTGCCTCTGTTTCCGTAGGGTTAGATGTAGTCATCTTGTTCAACAAGAATGAGCCAGAGATGTTTCTTTTTAACCTATTTTTCAACGGCATCCATTCTTGCGTGTAAACTTATTACAGTTCTTTTCTCTGTTGGTTCTATTGGCATTTGGCTTATGTGGCGAATGATGCTGCAAAATCAATGTCTAGGCTAGAGCTCCAATGTCGTTGTAACCTTGCTTAATAATGGATGTTCTAGTCGAAATGTTTAGAATCATGGATTTTCATTAACAAGGTTGCTGCCATATATCCTGGGATTCTGGACTTACGGGACCTCACACACCAGTTTGATGAAGGTGGTTTTGTAATGAGACATTTTGAACCACGAGGCTCATAAATTTGTTGGAGTAGCTAAGAGATTAGGTTCTAAAATTTGGTTGAGGAATTCCCTTCATTTTTCTGCTCCATCTTTTTGAAATGTTCTAGTTTCAGTCCAATAGTGTGTTCGTTTGCTCAATAATGTGCATGTTTGTATTAAGCTAAGTGTTGAATTTTTGTTGTGCTTTGTCATAAAGATTTGGTTTTCAAAATGTGGCATCAATTTTTTGGGGTAATATGTAGCTTCCAACAATCAATCTATTCAGCTGTACAATTGAAAGAAAATAAAACTACAAAAAAAATTTAGTTAGTGAATAAGCATGTAATTTACTTAATAAATTAAAAATTGCAATCTATTTAAAAGGACTCTAAATTAAATACTAAGCTAATAAAAAATTGACTAAAAATTAAATTAAAGAGACTCTTAAAAGAGAGTGGTGAAGAACTATGAATATGCTATATATATTTCGTTTTAGTTGGTTACCCATTATCGTTTGTTGTTGATTGGGTTGAAAACGTTAGATTTTATAAGCTCAAGTTATGCAGAGATCAAGACGATGATGGAGACGTAGTAGTGTAATGACTTGGATTGATGATTAGATGTCCTTGGACTGGATGTCCTTGAGACATAGTTTTGATGTCAAAAGCGTGTGTTAGAGGACGTGACCTTAACATTTCTACTATGTTTAAGCATATGTTTATTTAAAAGCGCAAATGTTCTACACAGCAAGGAGAAGGCTTTGACTTACCAACCACACTTTCATTGTCGATCAAGCTATGTTTTTCTGTGTGATAAAAAACAGGTTAAAAGCCTAAAGTAGATTAACCTTTTTTATTTCAAAGGCAGAAGATAATCCAAAGAGAAAGAACTAAAAAGCATCAACAAAATCATGTTAAAAATAAAGAAATACGCATAATGAAAAACTCTAGGGAAAGATCTCACTAGGGAAACATCATATTCGGCTTCCGAAAAAATGCTATTCCAATAAACATTGTCACCTTTGTGAGACAAGGTTGTAACTTCTAAGAGCAACATTACCTGCACAAGGTGGCGACGGTCATAGACTAACCGATGAGCATCGTTGGAAGCTTAGCGCTGGTGCGAAGATGTCAAGAATTTTAAGGCGGTAACTGCACACAAAGTTGAAATGGGGGAGATTTACTAGATATTCTTGAATGCAGAATCAAAGTGAAAAAGGTGATCATTCTAGAAAGGTTTCAGCCAGGATTTTTTTTGTGATGTTTGAATTTTTCACATACAAAATATAGATGTTTAGATTTTCTATAATCGAAAACTTAAATTTTAAATGTTATATTTAAATTTGCTACGTCTAGAAACTTATTTAAATACACATCCTCTGTACTTCTGTGATTGGAGAAGTATCGAAACCCTATAAAAGTATAGCTACGTGTAATTCATATTTCAAATTCATACTTTATCTTAATAGTGTAATCATAAAAGAACTTTTTTTTATTTTATGGATCGCAATTGTGCAATCGTTAAAGCATACTACTACTACTAGAGCCTTCCATTTCCCCCTCAAAATATGGAGAGAATCTATTTATACTCATGAATTTGATACCAATTTCCTCATCAACACCAAAAAGAAAGAAAAAAATACTACTAATGAAAATAAATTACAACATCCCGTAAGTACAATTTAGACGGTAAAAGACTACGAGGACATTCAATTCAAACCTGCAACTTCTCACTTCTCTACACTTGGTATATGTGTGTTTCGCCGTTATCTTGGCCCTGAAAGTCTAACAGCAGAGAGATATGCATCACTATTCACCTCTGTTGGTTCTGAAGAAGTGCCACTCTCACTTGTTGGTCTAAGCAAATTTAAATAAAATTTAGAACCTAATGGAGATCCATTTGGTACCTTAGGAACATCACATAGACCCTCAAGCATTTGTACAACTTTATTCATAGAAGGCCTCAAACACATATCTTCTTGTATACACAAAAATGCAACATTCAAAGCAATCTCAACTCTCACATCATTTTCACATATTTTCACCTCAGAATCAATTAAATCTTCCACCTTCCCTTGTTCCATCATCTTATAAGCAAAAGAAGGAAAATGTGATTTCTCCGAATTTTCTTTAGGATCATAGTTTTTCCTTCCTCCAATAATCTCTAACAACACCATTCCATAGCTATAAACATCACTTTTCTCTGATATAGCATAGTTTGTGATCCATTCTGGTGCTAAATAACCTCTTGTTCCTCTCATTGTTGTAAAAACATGGCTTTGTTCGCGATTCATGAGCTTCGCAAGACCGAAATCTGAAACTTTGGCTTCAAAATTATCATCTAAAAGCACATTTTCTGGTTTAATATCACAATGAACAATCTTTGAGTCACAATCTTCATGCAAATAAGCTAGTCCTTTAGCTGTTCCTAGTGCAATTTTGTACTTTGTGTTCCAATCCAAAGATAATTCTTTATTTTTTTTGAATATCCATTTATCCAATGAACCATTTTCCATATATTCATAAACAAGAAGTTTATGAGATCCTTCAGCACAAAAACCTTTAAGCCTTACCAAATGATTGTGATGAATGCTTCCAATAGTGCTAACTTCAACCTTAAATTCTTTCTTCCCTTGACCAATTCCTTCCAATTTCTTCACAGCTATTTGAGTTTCATCTTTTAGAATTCCTTTATATACCGAACCGAAACCACCTTGACCTAACTTCACCGAGAAGTTATTCGTCGCAGTTTCTAAATCGTTGTAGCTGAAACGGATCGGCATACTAGTTAAACTCTTCAAGAAATCGTCATCACCGTCTGAATTCTCGACCAGAGATTCAGGCAAATTTTCCTTTTTCTTTGAGCATTTTAGTCCCACATAAATCATGCCAGAAATGACAAACAATGTTACTATTACAATGATCACAACAACTATTGTCTGCACATTCCTGTTTCTACTTTTTGCTGTGTCTGTTTCTGTGTCACTACTTTCGTCTCTTGAGACTTTAATGTAAGAGACAAAACCAGAATCATTATCAGTTTTCATAAAGCTTCCAATCCTATCTAAAAGGTAACAGTTTCCTGAACTGCTTTGAAAGAACATAGCAAGACATGAGCAGTTTTCACTGCAAGAATTTTTGCAACCAATCAAATCGGTTTTCGAAGAAGGTGAAAGAAATCCAAGTGCAAAGTAATCAAGTCCATCATCACCTTTAACGAGCTCAATGGAACTTTTCGAGGTACAAGGTGAAACAAAACCCGGTTCGCAACTAGGACTAGAGCTAAGAACAGAAGGACAACTACATTTTTTGTCACCAATGCATATGTTATAAGGTCCACAAGGTTGTGGTGTACTACAAGAATCTTGAGGTATTCTTGTTGTTGATGAACCACTTGAGCCTTTATTTTTAAGATTGGTGAAAGTTATGAAGCCATCACTTCCTAAAACTGCTATCCACGTTGCATTTGCAGCATCAGAAAAAATAAATTGCCATAACATTGATTTCCTTTTGTCATAGAACTTCCATGAATTTGCATCAAGAGTTGCAAAAGTTACATCGTCGCCGTTTTGATTGGCTATTTTCCGGATATCTTTTTGCATAGACCAATAAGGCTGTGGAGATTGTAAACCTGTGGAAAGAAGAACATTACCAGAATGTGATTCAATTTCGAGGACATAGGTGAAATTGTTAGAATCAGGTTCACTGATAAGTTTCATTCCTTTAGTGAAGTTTTGCATTGGTAATAAAGTATCTGTTGGATGTTCAAAACTTTGCCAAATCACATTACTATCATTTCCAAGCAAAAATAAATTTCCATTGTCTTGTAATTCCATTGAAGAAACTTTCATGCCACTTGTATTTGTTGACCAAACCGAATTTTTTCCTTTTTGTAAAAAAGCATTACCCTTTTCATCAAACACAAACTTATCAGAATTAGAAACAGGAAATTCTCTATTTGCAGTCCAAACAATTTTGGTGCTATCCATGTGGACTATTGCAAGTAGAAACAATGTGTTGTCATTTGAAGTTGTGACAAAGCCAAAACCGAATTCTTGTTTGTTTGACACAAGAAACTTTCCATTCCTATCAATCCAATTCATTTGAGAGCCTTCAAATCCAGGTGAGATCTTTCCAATCCGTTGAATACCAGCCGAAACCAAAACTACCTCAGACAAAAGCATGATACACAAACATAACCATAGGGCATTCACAATATGGAAAAGAGGCCAATGATTTCTCATGGTTTTGTAGTTCTACTCCAACAGCCAATTCTTATCTGAGGATTTTTTTTCGGTCTTAGAGTTCGGAGATAAGTAAAGTCTGACCGAGAATTGTTTCAGTCAAGGTTTGAATTCTAGTACTTCTATGTGAGGAAGAATTGTTTGACTAGAAACTCATCAACCACCCTTTGTCAAATTACTTGGTTCTTATATGAGGTATTTATATATCATAAAGAAGCAAAGCAAAAAACTATGGAATTCATGAACAAGAGAGAAGAGAGTTGAAATAGAGGACATAAACATGTTCATAGTCACACATGTTTGAACATGAGTTTGTATGAAAAACAAAAACAACTTTTTAAGGTGGATTTTCTACCTTGACCACATAGTGGAAAAGCAATATGGTATAGACAAAAAAATGGAATTCATGAATATGATAGAAGAGGTTTGAATTATGTTAACTTGGCTACATAGTGGAAAAGCAATATGGAAGAAAGAAAAAGAAAAGACAGAAAAGAAAGTGGAAAAATATGAAACCACAAAAATGAAAAGAAACTTTGTTGACACTTGAATTGACCAACTAAAGTTTACCTCAACATGATGAAGTGAGTCTTGGTTTCACACATGATGAAGAAAGAACAGAAAAATTAAGCAAGAAAATTATGGTAAGAACATTTGAAGAAATGTACTATTTGATTTGTTTGACTATGAAAAAATGGTATGTTTGTGCACACACATGAATATTGTTGTTGGTATGAATCTTTCACAACAATTTTGAAGCAAAGTGTTGCAAAAAAAAAAGAAGGATAAAAGAGAAGAATGATGTGAATGAATATGATGATATGATAATGAATGTACAGCTTAGAAAGGCTGGCACTTGGATATTTGTTTGTGTATGATATGATATGAGGTGAGATTCATATAGTTGCAAGCCAATAGATTTTTTTGCTTTGTTTTTCTTCATTAAAATTTGAAATTAAAATTGCAAAAAATTGAGACCACTTTGACTAAGATTATGATACATACGCCAAAGAAACATAAATGCACCCGCAAATGGGTGGTTGAAAATTTATTAGTCTTGCATACGCTGTACGTAAGTCACTACTGACTTGTTTACTTTTCTCTAAACATTGAGCTTTGGGGCTTTATTTTTGCAATGAATGTTTGGCTTACTTGATGACTTCTTCCAATTATTTAAGGGTCTAGATGACACAAGTATGTTAAGAAATTTAAAAGTAACAACACAAATTTTTTACTGAATTGAATGCATGGCTTTTAAAATAAAATTTATACTACGAGTGTTAAGTGCCAAATCTAATTTAATACACTCTTTTTAATCTCAACATTTATTACTTTAGTATTTTTTTCGTCTCAAAATATAAGTAAATATTGATCAACGAAAGTTGTTGTCAGTGGCGGAGGTAGTGGGGGGTCTTTAGGGGCCATGGTCCCCCTTACATTTGCAATAATTTTTTTTATATGCTACAATTAACTAGGTTAAAATGTTTAATATGGTATGTATTAGGTGATGGTCCCCAAATTAATCTAATCAATATGTCTATTTTTTTTTATCAAAAAATGTATTTTTTTTACCATGTTACTAGATTAATTGACAACTAATATCAATAGTTTTATACTTTATAATATTTTAAATTATCTCAAATTTCGTAAAATATATTGATATAGTCCTCCCCATAACACATTTTAAGTCAACACTTATATGTTGACTATACTTACAGATTAATTCCTATCATACTAAATATAGTTATAAATTGCCCACAAGTTCTAGCTTAACTGACAAAATTTTCCAAAATCGTTTGATCAGACGCAATGATCGGGGTTTGAACCCCGTCCTATATTTATGTGTGTGAGTTTATAATAATTTTGTCAATTTGTCTATCTATCAAAAAAGAAAATATTAGTTTAGGGTTTCTTATATACCTTTTGTTTTTAAACAATTATTTTTTAATCAAATTATGTTCCATATACTCGGTCCCCCTAGCTTTAAATTCCTGCCTCCGCCCCTGGTTGTTGTATTTAGAAAGAACAAAAATTGAATCAAATACATCAACTTTCTTTGATCTATTTTTGTTTATATTTTGAGACTGAGGATTCATTTTGAGTGTTTGATTTGGCTAGATAGACTCTCGCAACTACAAATCAATGTTTGAATCTTCACTCGAAGGCATTCATATTTGTGATACGTCTTAAATATGATTATTTCTAGTGTAACAAACTGTAAAAATATAATTTTTAAGTGTTTTAGAGATTTTATATACACACATAAGGGTTTGTTAAGCATTTAATGATTAGAGTAAAAAGAATTTTGGTCAACACATAGTAGATGTGTCTATCTAACAACGCTTAAATGAGATGATACGAGTCTCTTCTGACTTAATCGAGGTTCTGAGTTTGAATGGGCATGCAGCAGCGTTAAAACTCTTAGGAAGAACTTACTTCTCATTTGAGTCTCACAATGCTCGAGGGATTAGTCTTTGCAGTTGCACATAGAATATACCTGATTTAAAAAAAAATAGATGTGTCTTCATCCGATCAAAAACATTTTGATCAAACAAAAGAATCACTTTTACATATTTTTATCCGTTTGTTTGAGATTTAAAAAAAAATGTCCATTCAAAGAAAAAAATCTAAAAGTTGTTTCAAATGATAAGTTGTTTTGATTGAGCTATTTCTCTTAAAAATATTTTTTTTAACTGTTTTTTATATGAAAAGGTAATTTTTATTACAGTGGACAAA
>Ga0315913_1009635_pt1 | contig 11280 bp, 6 predicted proteins | sample MpolsnodulesMG_FD_207736 | JGI IMG/M metagenome (GOLD analysis project Ga0315913, IMG submission 207736) | Medicago polymorpha root nodule microbial communities from Los Angeles, California, United States - small nodules | ecosystem: Host-associated > Plants > Roots > Nodule | place: USA... | reverse complement strand
TTGGAAAAAGAAATTAAAAACCTATTCTAAAAATGTTGCATATAAAATACCATGACCATACTTAGAAAAAAATAAATAAAGGGTTAATAGTGTTTTTCTAAAATAGGTCATAACCAGTTTATCTCTAAAATAAATTGGTTTGGAATAAGTCCTTTAAAAAAAAAATCAGAATGCCCTCTAATAGGCCATTTAAAAACGAAAAATTTTAGAAAAAAAAATTGATTTTCTAAAATTTTATGTATTCTTCAACTTTTTAATTCTTTTAAATATAATAAGTTCACATGTTGACTTAATCGTTTGAATGATTTTCTAAAAAAAATCGTCTAAATGATTGTTTTCGATTAAATGATTATGCGTGTCTTTTATTTTAATTAAAATTAATTACCAAACAATTTCTGACATATGTGGCATGTTGTTGTGTCAATCCCTCACATATTTGGCATTTTTATATTTTATCATTACTAACTACAAGAAGTAGACGCTGCTTTGTTTAGTGATCAACAATGTTTTGAAGTTTGAATGTGTATCTGAAATGCACAAGACCATTTCTTTACAGCTTTAATGTGTGTTTGGTTGTGCCGTGATGAGAATTGATTTTGATAGAATTAATTTTGATTAAGTTTAAAAGTTAGTTGAATATAAAGTGATTTATGTTTGGATACTTCAAAACAAAAGTGATTTTTATGAAAATTGGTGAAAATAAAAGTTACGAGGTGAAAGGCAATTAAATTCAAGGGCAAAAGAGAGAAATTGATTGAAGCAAAACCCACGGTGAGAGAATTGATTTCAAGAAGTTAGGAATTAGAGCTTCATCCAAAATTGATTCTGAAAAGTAAAATGCATGCTAGCAGCAAAGAAGTGTAGAAGAACCAAACACAATAAAATTGATTTTGAAGGAGTAAACTCACGTTTTGGCTGTCACACCGGGCAACCAAACATATACTTAATGAAATGGTTTGACTATTATTCTACTCCATCACAAGCAAGGATATCGAGTTTAAGGGAGGCTATAGTTTGGCTTAGTGAATTAAGTTTGTTGATGGTGCAAATTAAGCTAGATTGAAAGCTAATGTTGGACGGCATCATGGAAAATTCTAACAACCAATCAGACTTTGGCAATATAATATCCTCTAGTTGATCACATTTAAATCAATTTAGAAACTTTAAGATAAGTTTTGTTAGGAGACAAGCAAATTATCTTACTCATACTCTAACAAGGGCGTCAAAGTTTTATGCTCGTCACCATGTCTTTGATTTGATTCCATCTTGTATTACATCTATTTTGATGAATATGAGTTACATTCTGTCAAAAAACTTTAAGAAGTATTATCGTTCCTATCTCTGGTTGTATTATTTCAGTCAAGGATTGTATGTTTTTTTGTGTGCTGTTAAAGTGATCATTCTTTTTGAAGTTAAGATATCTTTTTATGCAAATTGGAACCGTCCTTTGCCAAAACCGCCAGGAGGTTATCTCAGATAACTCCCTTGTAACACCCGTCTAGATAATTGTGTCTCCTTTGTAATTATCTCTCTCTTATTTAGGACGGGGGTATGGCAAACTCTAGATAATCAGACTATGAGTCACCTAGACCCTGAGTCATCTAGACTATGTGGTATCCAGATTATTTTTATCCAATCAAATAAATCTTTTAGAGAAGAGGAAATTGAAGTCGGCTTGGGGTGCTACAATCCCACTGAGAAGGGAGTTATCTCATAACACTCTTGAAATTAGGTGAATTAAGATTTAAGCATTGCATGCCACGTCGTTTGACTAGTTGACAATAGTTACACGATAAATACTTTGTTCATACATTGTAATTAACACATAATCAATCAAACATGCTTATTATGCACCTTTTGTCTCTTTATCTATATGCTTTTATTCACGCCTTTGTTCCTGATGGGCTTGGGCTAAATCATGGGCCACACTCTTCCCTTGTCTTTTAGTTCTAACCAAACCCTATTACATTCGTGATGGGCTTGGGTTAAATCATGGGCTACACTCTTCCCTTGTCTTTTAGTAAGGGTCTGTTTGGTTCGAGAATTAGGAGGGGAGGGGAGGGGAGAGGAGATATTTTAGTTAAAAATGTGTTTAGTTCACAAGGGGAGGGGAAAAATTTTAAAATTATTTTACTGTTTTACCCTTAAACTTAATTAAATAAATATAATAAAGTAACGAAACAATAACGATGTAATCAATAACAACACGATGTAGACGATGGAATAATGGATTAATAATAGGGTTGTTACAAGTAGTAATAAAGGTTGTTACAAGGAAAAGTTATTAATAATATGAAATAAAAGTTGTTACAAAAATAATATAACATAATAATAATAAAAGTTTATTTACAAAATAATAATAATAAAAGTTGCTACAAGGATACTATAACCTAATAATAATAAATGTTGTTATAAGGATATCATTGAGATTTTAAATTAATCTAAGAATAATTTTGGCACCGTAATAAAATTTGCTCTCATCCTTTCCCCTCCCCTTCTAAAAATTGAACCAAAACACGTCGAATTAAAAATATTTCCTCCCCTCCGCTCCCCTGCCCTCCGAACTAAACGGACCCTAAAGGAAAATGAACATACATTAGATCTTAAACTTAACATTTTGATACACCTAACAATATTTCCAAAGTAATTTCTAGATTTTCCTCCATGCTCTTGATAGTTTTTACCAAGAACTCTGCCTCTAGTGATATGATTATATTTCATCTGTTTTGTCTTCCTCATTATAAAATAGGCTTAATTGCAGTTTTAACCCCCTAACTTTCCTAAAGTTGCGATTTTGGCCCCCTAAGAAAAAAAACTACAAAACAGCCCCATAAGTTTGGCAACTGTAGCAGTTTTGGCCCCCAAGGCTGATATTGACTCGGTCTACGCTGACGTGGCACCCTAAGTGAGGTGCCACATGTTATTTTTTTTTGCCTTGGGGGCCAAAACTGCTACAGTTGCAAAACTTAGGGGGCTGTTTTGTAGTTTTTTTTCTTAGGGGGCCAAAATCACAACTTTAGGAAAGTTAGGGGGCTAAAACTGCAATTAAGCCTATAAAATATACATATCTTCTCTCTACATTCAATTTTTAATCCAATGATAAATTTTATAAAAATCCAAAATAGATCCCAAAATTTATCTCACATATCAAAAAATTAATGGTCCACAATTTATCTCATATACATTTTTTTTAAAAGGAATTTATCTTATATACATATAATCTGTCTGTATTTCATTATAAGTCACTTCAAAAAAATATATTTGTATTGTATTATAAATTATTTTACAATATTAATGCATCATTAATGAATTTTTTTCATGTACTATTTATTACTCTCTTCTTTATATTTTTTTAATCTCGTTTTCTCATGTCATTGATAAGAGATAATTTTGTAAAATTACTCATAATTTCTCTTTACAATACAAAATCAACTACATTTTCTAACATGTGTGAAAATGTCATAACGACTTATAAGTTAATGAGATATCATGATGAACTCATTGCAATGAGAAGAAATCGTTTGTAACTTCAATGATGATAAATTAAAGAGCTTAAAACGTTTATTCTTTTTTTTTAAAAGTTAGCAATATTATCGAACTCATGGACCTCCTATGTGTCCCTTAGTTCACCAACCAAACTATCTACACATAAATGGAAAAAAAATTGCTAAAATAACAATCATAGAGGAATATCTCAATGGAGATGCTTCTAAGACAATTGTAATTAGAAAACCTCATTAATCTTAGAGACGACGGACAAAGTTGTTCTTATGAAAAGACTCGACTCTTATAGTAAAAATAGCCCTCGAGGAAGAAAAAAATTAATTAAATGAGAAGAACATAAATCCTCAGAGTTAAACCCAAATCATGGAAATACCACAACATGGATCTCTACCACTAGCCAAATATACAAACTTGAAATTATTACAATGTTACAAGTATATATTCAATTTTACATGCATCATATATAAATAAAAAATAATTTTGATCTCAAAATTTTGATAGCCTAACTTTGTTGAGCTGTCTGCACCCCGTAAGAGACGATCCTAACGATATGTATCTTACTCCAATAATAAGGGTTTATAGTCAAAAGTGGAGCCAAGCTAGTGTTCCCCTACCTGGGTGTAGTTTGGTGGAGTGTCACCATCCTTTCAATTATGGAAGTTTAGTTGGTCATTATATAGTTTTATCTTAAACCGTAACAGATAGAACCAACAAACACTCACAAAAAGAAATCATAACTCATGAGTTTTTAAGATAGTACAAATTGTAAATACTGTGATTAACCATGTTTTTCTCTTGGAAACAAACGATCTATAATTAACTCTCGTTTGCTAGAGGAAGATTACAATACCTTTTATAATTAATCAAGTCTATCTTTTTTAAGTGTCCTTATTTACATGGAGACAATTGCAGAACAAAACTACAACCAATGATAATTTGGTTAAGAAAGGAATATTAAACTCTTTATTTTTTTTTAATCAAGTTTTATCACACTGTCAAGTCTCAAACTGAGTTTCTCAAGGTTAAAGTATTTATTTTTCAACCAAGTGCCCTCTCAGGAATCTGGCAGGAATATTAAACTCTATCTATGTATGTATAGGTCGAGTCAAGATCTTTTCCATTTATTTTTCTTTTCTTATCATTCATTTAGAGAGATAAAAAATAAAAAATAATTAATGATGGTGTGACTCACTTAATGATAGGACCCATCACTTAATTTTTGTGTCTATCTCTCTTCAAATTGAATTGCATCTTTCATTTATTATTATAAATGGAGAGGATCTTAACCCGCATAGGTCTGCGCGGAGTTGAAGAAAATATATATTTCTTCTTTGAATGTTATGTTTTCGACAATGTGTGGAAAACAAAATAATTAGATCTTAAAATCAGAAAACAAAATAAAATGGATAACATACTTTTGACCATAAAACACATCTACATGAAATAATAGAACGATTGGAAGATTCATTTTCATTGCAATTTGAAAAATGCAAATTGTGGCCATAAAGACCTCATTTGGATATATCCCTTCAGTTATCTTTATCTACACTTTTGAAATCTACCATGACTTTCATGAATTCTCAAGATCCAACTCATTTACACTTTCATCTATAAAAAGATGAAAAATGCCGACAAATGCTTTTTTTTATGCTGCAAACAAGTGCATTGGGTATATATTGATTACGAAATAAACAAATTATGTTTCTCAATTTTTTAATAACTAATTATCTTTCATGCACCCTTTGAGACTTTTATAATTTTCCTTCTAATTCTCCTACTAGCAACCAAACAGGGAGATACTGCCAGCAACAACCAAATTAAAGAAGCCGTCCCACTACTGAATAATGGTTTCAATTTTCAACGTAAGTAAGCTAGTTGGACGGTAGGTTTGGTCGCGTGGGACATACGAAGAGGAGAAGTGATATTTGTAGAATCATTTTTGGATAACTCGTCTATCATACTTTTATTGTGTTTTTATTTTTTCTCTACTGTTTTTGTTAAAAAAAAAAAAGAAATTATTTTAAAGTGGTCAAAAAATAGTTATATAAATATACCAAAAAAAAAAAATATCACTATTCTATCAAGATTATTGTGAGCCCAATAAAGTCACTAGTTCAGTCTTTTTTTTAAATGAATATATCCCCACACACAACTGCAAATTATAATGATTAAAGATAATTAAGATTCGTTTAAAAGGTTAAAATCTTCCAACATACAATGTTCATACCTACTCCCTCCGTTTCTAAATATAAGCAAATTTTATTTTTTAGGTTCAATCAGTTTATGATGTAAGTGGTCTATATTATGAACCACATACATCATTAATTGAATGAATCTAAAAAAGTAAAATTTGCTTATATTTTGGAATGGGGGAGTATCAATTAGAAACTGTAATCTTAATCAAATGATTAAGAGAAATGATATTTGAACATTCATTTTATGACAACTTTTGTGACAACTCTCTCTCATACTCACATTATTTTTTACTTTATCTCTCTATTACTTTGGTTTTCGTGCAAATACCTACGTCTTCCTTGTAAATTATGGTTGTCCCATAAGTTATCAACTAAATGGCTGTTCAAATAACATTACTCAATCATTAAAGAACCCAAACATCTTTAATTTGTGACACACATAGATAAAGTTTAGTTTAGGCTATTGGTAGTCTTCTTGTTTTGTTCTTTTGAGAATGTAGGTAGCCTTATTCAAATGCCTATTAGTTAGGCAGGCTTGTTCCTTTGTGGTTCATGGGATGGGACCCCAACATTGTAATTGCCATTATAATGCATGGAGTCCTTTTTGTATAAGTGGTTTGATTTATTATTCTTGACAATGACTATTAACCGTTATGTTGCCTCTCGTTTCTATATTTTCATTATTTTTCCACTTTCTTCCTTCGCATAACATAGCCTAACCATGATCACTTATAGAGTATATTCATATCCAATTTATCAACATTAAGAAGAGTTGTTAACCGGTTTGTTTTAGCTAATAAGGACTCAACTTATTACGTATTCCCATCATTATTAACAAAAGTCAGTCAATTAAGAAAGAGTTTTTGGAAGTTACCCATGAAAGTGTCTTTTAGCAAGCACACCTTAAGGTGTGATTTACATTTTTTAGTTATAATTTTGTTAAAAGACACCTTCATAAAAATTAGTTGGTGCCTTTTAGCAAATGTTCATATAATAACTTGCTAAAACACACCTTCATAAAATGTGTTTTATAACAAAACTCATTAACAAAAGTAATAAAGATAAAATATGGGCTTGTTTAACAAAAGTAATAAAGATAAAATATGGGCTTGTTTTATAACAAACACAATTAAACGTTGTTGTTTTAATGTTAATCTATTCACGTGTCTAAATGATATTCTTTATTGTCGGCTAATGAACCGATAAAGTAAACTTATGTTTTATAATCAATTTGATCCCTCGATTGAATTGGGTACGAACTCCTACAAAAATATTACTTAGATTTAAGAAAGAGTCACTTAGATTGATCTAGGGGTTGTTTATTCCTATACCAAAAATAAAGGATTTGTTTTATTTATATTCTTATTTTTTTGAATATATATTTGTTATATTTGGAAATGGCTTATTCAATCACCCGGCCCCTTAACTTAATTAATTGTCTTAATTTAGCCCCCTCACTATAATTTGTACTAATTTGATCCCTTATGTTTTGCTTTGTTATTAGTTTTAGTCATTTCTGTTAGTTTCTCTAAAAAAACATAGGATTTATGCTATAGATACAATTTATAGAATTTACCACAAAAGGGTAACACACAAGAAATTCATTTTCTGTTTCTTTATCTCGACGTGAATCGTATGTTTGCAACGAAAGGGACAACACTTATAAATTCAATCGATTAGGTGTATTGTTTCGCTTCTTTTGACTAATATATCTAGAAATACCCCTTCATTTCTTATCAACACTCTTTTTACCATAACTCATACATTCTAAAATAATAGTTGTTCATATATCTTTACTCTTGATCATGAATCTTCTTTGTTTTTTTTATTCACTTAACTCTTCAATTTTAGGATTCGAAGGGAAGATAGATTCTAAGGGAAGAAGAAAAAGGGAATGAAAAAAAGTATGAGTTAACAATTCAAAATCAAATTATGAAAAATTCAGTTTCAATTAATTTTATATAATATAGTAATACACTGATTTTAAACTATATTTTGAATCAATGAAAAAAGAGAGAGTAACAGAGAGACGACAAATCACCCATTGTATAGACACTCTCTCCTCTTTGACTTGCATGCACCACTAATAAAAAAATAAATGAAAATGCCATAAAAAATCAATTTTGTGTTGTTGCATTGAGTTTCTTCAATTTAATAATGATGTAAAGTTTTTTTTTTTTTTTGAGAGGATGATGTAAAGTTTTTTTATGAGAGGAATAATGATAAAAAGCTATTAGAGGAATCAATTTAGTAATTTTTTTTAGAGGTGTTAGCTTAGAGTAATCGAGTATTTATTGGATATTAACGTTAAAAAATATTAATAAGTGGTGTGTTTATACGTGAGATCTACTTATTTTTTTTTAAATGATCATCATTATGGATGGTCTTACATATCGAATATTGATCATATCATCCATATTTTAAGAAAAAGTTTTATTAACGGGAGCAATGTTTAAAACTCAATCGTCCAACGACAGAGTTAGGGTAGTTGATCTTGTACTGTTTGGTTTAAAATTGAACTGCATGTCTAATTTTCTACTAAAAAAAAAAAATTAGATAATTGTTCTTTAAGCACCTATCAATTTCTCAACGGCACGTCAAATTACGCAAAATACCCTCAACGACTATTAATTATCGTTTGTGGAACTTTTTAAATCGGTTACAACTATTTAAAAATTGTTTTAACCAATTTAAAGTTTTGAAATACAATTAGATACTGTTTTGAAGCGAACGGTAGTTAATTGTCATTCAGCGAATGATAATAGATGTTTGCGAGCAATTGCTAAATGTTTAAAGAGCAATCTTCAAAGAATTAAAGTTGTTGTTCTTATTGTGTCTAGGCCCAATACATACTAGAGGGGCAGATGTTAGGAAATTACTTTTTGAAGAATGCTAACAACACACTTTTTAACACAGACTCGCTTTGATTGGTTAAAATTCATATGAGTCATACAAAATCATGTGGGTCCCATATAAATTTGGTGGGTCCCATGTGAATTTTAACCAATAAAAGAGTGTGTTAAAATATGTGTTGCTAGCATTTCTCTTACCTTTTTCCACGCCCTATCACATGGGCATTTTCGTAAGAAAAAAAATTGGATGCGCGAGAAATGGGTAGGGTGGGAAAAGTAATAGTCGATAAAGTTGACCTCAATTTTCAACGAGAGAAGCCCACTCATTCCATAAAGCCCATCACATGAGAAAAGCCCAAAAATAGTTCGACCCGTTCCTTTCCGGCTTCCCCTAACGTTGCAACGTTTCGTTAGACCATTTTTTTCACTAATCGTTAAAAACGAGTTTTGAAATTGAAAATATCCCGCTCCAACCTCTATATATACTATTCAAACTCATTTTCATCTCAGAGGTAGCCGTTAGAGAAGAAAGAAGAAGAAAAAAAACAAAAAAGCAGAACGAGAAAAAGCGAAGAAGCAGAGAAAAATGGCGACGAATATTGGAATTATGGACGCTGCATACTTCGTCGGTAGATCTGAAATCCTCTCTTGGATCAATTCAACTCTTCAACTCAATCTCTCCAAAGTCGAAGAGGTTCGAATTTCTCCCATTCAATTTTTAACGATTTCAATCGTTTTTCGTCGATTTTGTTTTAGGTTTTTGATTTACGGTTTATAATTTGATAGATCTGTTTTTGTTGAATTGTGAAATTTGTTTAGGCTTGTTCTGGTGCGGTTCATTGTCAGCTTCTTGATGCCGCTCATCCTGGAACTGTTCCGATGCATAAGGTGAATTTCGATGCGAAGAATGAGTATGAGATGATTCAGAATTATAAGGTTCTTCAAGATGTTTTCAACAAACTCAAAATCACTAAGGTAAATTTCGATTTTCGGTTGCGTTCTGGTTTTCGTTTATTCTTTGAGATCTTGCGGTTTTTAGATTTGTGATTTTCTTAATTTTTTAATTTTGATTTTTGCAGTATATTGAGGTTAGCAAGCTGGTGAAAGGAAGACCGTTGGATAATCTGGAGTTCATGCAATGGATGAAGCGATACTGTGATTCTGTTAATTCTGGACAGCACAGGTAATTTAATCGTTACTCTAAATTTTTTGCGGATGCGTTTATTGTTTCTGTTGAAAATTTCTGATGCTAATCTTAATTGCGTGGAATTGTTATCTTTGAAATTGATAATTAGGTCTTATGGTTGGAATTTTCATATGTAATTAGAATTAACATTAAAATTTAATTTCATATTCAAATGTTTTAATGAAAATTTTCTGGATGAAATCTTGAAAATTAGGGTTTACGATTGGAGTTCTGTAATTTTGCTGATATATATAATTAGAATTCATTTGAATGTTTTGAAGTCTTGTTTTGTTATCGGTTTTGAGTATTGAATCATGATTCGTTTAAAATTGAGGTTACTGAATGTTGAACAAGGTCTTGATAATTAGGTTTTACAAGTCTATTGATGATGATATATGATTAGAATTCAAGTTGGATTTGAGGATTTATGTTTGATTAGTTCAAGACTGAGGTTGCTAAATGTTTTAAATGAATCAAAGTCTTGTTTTGATACTGGTAATAATTATATTGGATTTGAGGATTTAAGTTTGATTAGTTCAAAACTGAGTTTGCTGATTGTTTTAAATGTATCAGGGTATTGTTTTGATATTGGTAATAATTATATTGGATTTGAGGATTTAAGTTTGATTAGTTGAAAATTAAGGTTGCTGAATATTTTGTAATTGGCTTGGTTGGCTGTGTTTCTCGTTTCAGTTATAATCCTTTGGAGAGGAGAGAGATGTGCCGGGGAGGAGGAAGGGAAGTTAGTAAAAAATCTGCACACTCTCAACCCTCAAACAAGGGTGGTTCTACTTCACACAGGCCTCCTCAGTCTTCCCACACTGCGCGAAGGAATGATGTGTCTACTGCAAACCATGCAAATCCGGCGGTTGCAAAAGCAGCTTGGCCTGCTGCTGCCGCCGCCGCTGCAGCAGCCCTTGCATATGATCAACAGGTACTTTGTTTTTATCATCTCATAGATGTTATCAAGTGAATTATGGTTTATTTCAAATGCATAGATTTAACACTTAAGGTTATACAGATAACGGAATTGAAGTTATCCATTGATAGTCTTGAGAAGGAACGTGATTTCTACTTTGCAAAACTGAGGGATATTGAGATACTTTGTCAGACTCCTGAAGTAGAACATTCACCGGTATTTTGCCTGTAAACTTTCACTTTTGAGTAATGAAATTGGTAATTGTTGATGGGTTACTGATGAAATGTGAATTTTGTTCATGATTCAGGTTTTTGCAGCAATACAGAAGATACTATATGCTACTGATGACAATGGATCTGAGTTGGAAGAAGCTCAAGCTATGCTTACTGCTGGTCTACAGGAAGCAGAGCCATTGAGCCCCATTGCTGAGGTTTCTGAGGAGAAGAGCAGTTCTGAAAATCTCAAGAGAAAGAACTTTGCCAACCCTGAAGTTGATGCTGCTGGCACCAATAATTTGTCTCCTAGAAGAAGGCTTTCTGATGTTTCAAATGTTCACCATAACGGGTCACCTCTCATGATCTGAAGGAAATATTAGCGGAAGAAAACTATTTTGGTTGTAATAAT
>Ga0315913_1009632_pt1 | contig 11281 bp, 9 predicted proteins | sample MpolsnodulesMG_FD_207736 | JGI IMG/M metagenome (GOLD analysis project Ga0315913, IMG submission 207736) | Medicago polymorpha root nodule microbial communities from Los Angeles, California, United States - small nodules | ecosystem: Host-associated > Plants > Roots > Nodule | place: USA... | reverse complement strand
ATGAAAATACTGGGACGGGACAATGATTGGTTACGGGAGCAGGTGAGTGCATCTGGTCCAGACCCCTCTTTCAGACTGGGTACAAGAACATCAACCCTGGCCTCATCACCGCCATGTCATACAGATGTAATGTGAAGACCAACAGCTTCCATCTGCCCGTTAAGGAGATGATCGTCACACTAGATGATGTGACGTGTCTTCTACACATCCCCATCGTTGGGAGGCTCGTGGGTGACGAGGATGTAGGATACGAGACAGGTATGCCGCTACTGCAGAGCGAGATGGGTATGATGGAGGAGGAGGCGATTGGTGAGGTAAATAAACAGTGTGGTGGGTATATTATCATAACTCACCTAAAGGGTGTGTATGACAGACTCATACATAGGTGTAATGAGTTAGAGTAGCCTAGTGATTAGGAGGACAAGATTAGCAAAAGCATTCATATGTTATGGCTGACTATGTTGTAGGACTTGGACATGGTTCACGAGTGGTCTTGGGGAGGGATGGAACTTGCTTTTCTCTACACCCAACTTTCTCTTGCTACGGACCCGAAGATTGGCGTCGTTGGTGATTACATGACTGTACTTCAGGTAATATTTTTTTTCTTTTCTATAGCATATTATAAATGTCTTACAATATTATTGTTATAATTTATGCGTTTGTGATGCTAAAATATTTGTTTGTATGATACTTGTGATGATATTATTGTTTCTCTTTGTGTTTTTATGGATGGGTTTTAGAGCACTTTCTGAAGCTTTTTCCGAGGAATCTTCTACAAGACTACGATTGTGCTGACCTGCTTGCTGCCAAATAGAAACCCCCTAGTGGCCAATATGATCATGGACATTACCGAGGCTTGATTGATATGATGGTGAATGTTAATGTCATTTGGAGGTCTTACGAGGATCAGAGGGTCGTTACGCCTTTACATGAAATCTGATGGTACTAAGATTGGATCATGGCCAACAATACGACGATGGGCCTTCACTTGTCGGAGCAGGTTCTCAGGAACCCAGATCTCCTACGACGTTAATGGCCCATAAGGCAAAGAATGTGGTTGTGGCCTTTCAGTATTTTCTGGTCCATGTTATTCACCAGGCGCAGAGGAGTCGGTAGACAACAGTAGTGGAGGTATGAGGATGGGTACATGATGTTGCTCTGCAGTGTATCTCAGCCTATTATGAGCGACCTTGTGCCCATCGCTGAGTTCACAACTCATGTCCCTCCTTACGAGGAGATTAATGTTCAGCAACAGTGGGCCAGACAAGTTCCAAACCCACTCCAGATTATTGCGAACATTGATGCCAGAGTGGAGAGTGTAATGGAGCCTCCTGATGTGTTTATGTCTCCAGTCTTTACCAGTGTGTTGCTGGACATCTAGTCAGAGTATCTCATTTTGCAAGAGGAGTTGGTTCCTCGGAGGAGGACTAGGAGTCATAGTCCAGAGGAGTATAGTCTTATTTTATGACATTTGTATATTTGTAGTTCTTTTATGATGTTTTAGCGGATATGGATGTAATAGATTTGCACTTGCGCTTTTGCGTTTTTTATGATATTTTGCGTAATTTTTGGTTTTATTATGCGTATTTTAATTATGAATGAATGAACGAATGAATGTTTGAATGAATGATGAAAACATGAATGAAAATGAATGAATGAATGAATGAATGGATGTATGAATGAATGAAGAAATGAAGGAAAATAGGGAAAACACTCATTTCTACATGTTCTGCTTGCTGACATAAAGAGAACAAGACCCATGTCACGTTGGAATATAACCTATGTGACTTAAGTCACGTTGAGTTATAACATGTGTGACTTAAGTCACGTTGCAACATGATTTAAGTCACGCTGATGCTATCGAACGTGACTTAAATCATGTTGGGGGTATTATGGTCAAAACACTTGGAATTGAGCAAAAGTACATTGGAGAAGAGCAATTTTCTAAGTTAAATTAAACTAACATAGTACTATAACCCAATTAATTTGCACGTGGACCATGAGTTAGGTAACATATTAGAACTAGGTTTAAATATTATTTTTTTGAAAGAAACTAGGTTTAAGTTAAATTCATTAAAAAAAAAGTAGGCTTAAGTTAAATTAAATTAACATTGTACTATAACCCAATTAACTTTCACGTGGACCATGAGTTAGGTAACATATATTAGAACTAGGCTTAAGTTAAATTAAACCAACATAGTACTATAAGCCAAATCAATTTTACCTGGACCATGAGTTAGGTATGCCAACATAATTGACTGACTTAACTGCCGCTATATAGTATTTCAAGTTTAAACAAAACAACTGCTAATGGCCTGTGATGAGTTTGAGTGCATGATGAGCAGATTGATAAGCAGTTTCTTCATTTAAACACAAAAAAAAATAAAAAAAATAAATACTTGCAAAGCACTAGTGGGGAAAACAAATTGCAAAAAGGTAAAGTTAGGGGACATATATATGACTTAAGATCCTCTTCATTTATGACTTTTTCTATTTGTTTTATTTGGAGAGATAAAAATAAATAAAAAGTAAAAAAATTATTAATAATGGTGGGACCCACTCAATGGTAGGACCTATAACCTTTTTTTTTTGTATATCTCTTTCTAAATGACATTCTCTATTTATTTTTATAAATGGAGAGGGTATGTACTACCATAATGCAAAAGAATTAATAACATAATGCTAACAAGTGACACTTGTTAAGTTTGTCAAAAAAGTGACACTTGTTAAGAAGTCTAAAGAAGAAAGTTTGTCTTGGGATTGATACATTTAACATATTGAAACTTGAAAGAAAAAAAAAATTTCCTACATAAAACTTATCAATTATTTCTATTTTAAAATCCTTAAAAAGTGTCTTAAAGACACTTGTTAGCAAAATCCATATAATAATAGCTTACAGTTAGGGATGAAAATATGTTTGGCCGAACCAAACTTTACTTAAATAGGTCAGGGCCTAGTTAAAAAACTAAAGTCTAAGTCTGAACTATTAGACTGACAAATGCTTTATTTTAACTTGGTCCACACTATTATTCTCTTGAAAAGCCTAGTTTTGTTAAGGATTTTAAATTTAACATATGGCCTTTCTATAAAAAGCCTAATAAACAAAAAAACAAAAATTGTAAAGCATGTACATCAATTTTGTAGAAATTAATTAATAAACATATATTGCTTACATTTGACATTTTTTTTGTCTATTACAATTCCTTACTTTATAATTTGTAATGACATGTGCATGACAATAGTTAGATATTAAGAGGGTGATATCAAAATGTGTACTTGTTAGAACTCAAATAAGAGAGTACTACTAATAGTTTTGTAACTCGTTGAAAATTACAAATGGGAAAAAATAAAATAAATTATGGTATTGAACATTTGGAGGAACCAAAATTTATTAATATAATGAAGTATGTATAGTTACACATATATGGACCGGTTTAGTAAGTCTAGTAGGGTTTTTTTTTAATAAGTTTTAATCTAACCAATTTAAATTAATGAGTTTGTAAAAAAGCATGAGTCTAACCTATTTACTAAACGAACTAGGTTGAACCGGAATTTAAGTAGGTCGGACAATAGACCAAAAACAAGCGGCCCGACTTATTCTCATCCTACTTAAATTAAACTAGACTTTCAACCTGTGTGACACACGGGTCCTATCGACTATAATCGAGTTAAATAATCATTAAATTGATTTAGTGAAGAATAATTAAAGAATTAGCGGTAATAGTTTGGAGAGAGGGGCAAGGTTTCAATAGAGAATGAGAAATTGAAACTCATTTAGACATGTCACCTCATAACAATACTTGCTTAAGAAAAACTCAAGCTCATATTGTAACATAACAAAGATATATAGATAATATATAGATAGATTACTACTACCACATCACATGATTAACAACTTCCAATAATTCATTTCTCACTTTATTTCTTGTTGTCCTTTGACCAATTGCCACCAACATGATTTTTGTCTCAATTCGCAATGAAACATTAAGGTTGTGAAAGCAACGAAACAATTACGATTTACAAATCCAATGAATTTATATGTAGAAGAATTTCTTAATCATTGAGTAACATAGATCATTGAAATTGACTACACATCACCCAACACCACAAAAACAACTTGGAACAAACCCATATGTGTATACTCACACCATAACTTTAAATGCATTTAAGACACAAAAAGTGGTTTAACATTTGGAAGTTGAAAGATATCTAACTCTTGGATGAATAAAGAATAATAGAATTATTAGAGCAACGTTGATATGTTTATTTTTAAAATAAAAATAGTTTTTTCTTACAAAAGCATAAAAGCACTTATATATCACTACAGGTATACGTTCTGGTCCAATTTTTTCCTTCTTTCTTCTTTACAAATACGTATTAGAGGAATAATGTAAAATACTATTGTTCTTTCCTTGAATTTTTTTGACACTGTCAAATAGGTATTAGATTGGTGACGTACACATAGTATATAATAAGTATAGCCAAAAAAATAGTGGCCTCATGATAAATTGCCTATGCAATTAAAGGAGTTGCTACTATAATGGGGGAAATAAAAAAGGGTGAGAAGGTTTGCACTGTAGTAACTTATAAATATAAATATTAAAAAAACAAAATAGTAACTTATCTTTTATTGGATTATTATATACCTCTCTTAAATTTTTCATAAAAAAATATATTGGATTGGGGAATACATGGATGCAATAAACTATTGGATGGAAGTATTTGTGTTTCCTTTGGTTCATCCGTCTAATTTTTTCCGATAACACCTTGTGATCGGATTGGGGGTTGGAGACCTATTAATAAATTTTACAGATTAAAAATTCGCGTTGTCTTCTGAAAGGACACAAATATATGAATCAATATACTATCTATAGTAAAAAAAACATCTATAAATTCTAGTTTAACCGGTAAAAATAACGAAATTGTTATGTCAGACGCCATCACAGAGATTCAAACCTTAATTTCTCCACTTCTATATGTATTGACCTCAACCATGATTTGCTAACAAGTGTCCTTAGGGCACTTGTTAAAGATTCAAGAATAAAAATAATTGATAAGTTTTATGTAAAAAAAAAAAGTTACTCTTTAAAGTTTCAAGATAAATATGTATCATTTTTAAGATAAAGTTTCTTTAAACTTCTTAACCAACATCTTGAAGGCCCTTATTAACATTTCCTTTTAAATAATGTTGACCATAACACTTGCAGTCGTTTCATTATCATTAAATTGTGGAGACATACATTTATCTTAAACAATGGTCTCTACTTAACAATGTTAATTTTTTTATGGATCAAAATCTTGACCCCACCTTCTTTGCTGTTGGCTGGTAGTGGTACTGCTTTATAAACTATCACCAAAATTTTGCTCATTTTCAGCTAATAATCGAGATGAATGACTCATATCATATCACACTTTATTTCTCATCATACCCCCTCAATCTAAACTTTCTATCAATGATTTTGCATGAAATTGTCCCTGTCATGATCAATATCTCATGATTCCAAAGTATACTATATTATGAATTAAAATTAATGATTAAAGAAAGAATGCAAACGAAAAATCCTTTATTCATGGCCCATACAACATGCAAGAGCTGGCAATCCACTGAGGGAGCACATGTACCTTAACTAAAATTTGTAATTTTTTATTTCAACACACAAAAACATTATTTTATATTTTGCATTACAATAAAGTATGGAAAAGAAAAAGCTAGCACTACTCTATGTGACCTAATTATGATTTAATTCTAGATCTTATCTTACATAGATCTGTTTCAACTTTACCTACGACATAAATAAATCCCAACACAAATTAATAGAAAATAAAGTGATTATTTTGTACCAAAATAAATAAATATAAAGTAATTATTATAGTGTGCGTTTAATATGAGTTAGGATCCTCTTCATTTAAAATTGATAATTTGCTTCTCATTTTAACCTTTAAAAAAACAACATAACTTCAAATTACGATCTCCAACTATAATTGTGGTCAATATATAAATATTTTAGAGGTCTCTACAATGCCATTGTAAGTTTGTAACAGCAATTGTCTCCATATTAGTCACATTTTTCTCTATTTTTCTGCAATATTAAGGTTTGCAGCGTAACTCTAATAGCATTTTTGAACCAATTGATCAATGATATCCAAAATCAATAATAAGTTCAATGAAAATGATGCATCTATGTCCAAGGCCAGAGGGTCTGATGCTCATCAATGTTGTGAAACATGTTGCTGAAGTTTTCATCTTGAAGATCTGGTCTTGATGTGAATTGAAGAAGTTGGGGTATGTTGTTAGGATTTAATGAAGTTGGTAGAAGGCTAATTAGGTTTCTACCATTCTGTGAAGAAACAGTACTGGTCAAAGCTTGTGTTCTTGAGAGATCTAAATTAATGTTTAAGCTATTATCACTTCCATTGCTCCAAGAACCCTCAGTTTCTTTCATTAGGCATTTTGTTCCACCTTCACACCAGTCCTTGATTTTTAATGTTTGTAACTGCAATGCAACACCATTAGGTTAAAACATAAAAGTGTAACAAAATATATGTAATTACATTAATGTTTAAACTATATGATGATTGAAAGCATGATCGAGTCTACCACACCGATACATTAGGTTACATTCTATTAAGTGCAGACACACAAACCCGGTAACCAATGGCGGAGACACCACCTGGCGACCCCGGACACTCGCTCGGGCTCAATCAATACTTTCTTTATACTATGCCCAACCCAATAGCCCATTAACCCACTTAAAAAAACAAAATTTTGGCCAACCTCAAATAATTTATTTCAATTTATGACTATTTATATATATTATATCACATATGAATTTGCCATAAATTTTTTGCCCAGACTCCATAAAATTCATGGCTCCGTCACTAACGGCAACATTTATAATAATTTGGATAAATGCAATTGTTGAATGCAACTTCTTATGTTGGTCTCATATTGGTAACAAACACCTGCCAGACATCAAATATATCTTAAATATGAAGTGTCTGAAAATCATAATTACATTTGATTACTGTCATTTTTTAAACCCTTTAAATATATGAAAAAGTTATATATTTATATAAAATCCACCAATTTCAATACAAATTTATCATTTTGAACTTTTTAACTTGTACAAAATTTGCACATGATGAAAGACCGTTTAAATATTATCACTCTCTTCGTGTCAACATGGTTTTCTCCATGTGTTAAAGCATATTAGTTGGATCTGATGCAACTATGTCTTGTGATTAGAAACATGGAACTAAAACACATATATTGAATACAAAAAGAAAAACATTAATTTGAAGCTATGGGATCTGAGTCTGACAATGATACTGACTCTTAACAAGAATGGCAGACAATTAATCAAGCAGAGAAAGTTAAAATGTGGATATTGGTCACTTTATAAATTCAATAGTACCGATAGAATCATATAATGCATTAAATATAAAAAAGCACAAAACTCAAACAATAAAAAGATGTTCAAATTGTAATATAGTCAAATTTTATTCAAGCACAAAAGTATCAAATAATCTATATCAATTACAAAGGAGAGAAAACACGAGTAGTAAGAAAACATTGTATTCACAAAATGTAAGAAATTGAGTACTAGCAAGTCAAGACTAAGAAAAGATAAATAAAGATACAACATGCAAAAAAATATCACAATGGAAAATCTTAACTAATAATTGAATTAGAGTAATACTCTTTTATATATGATGATGGCCCAAATACAAATTGGTATTTAAAATAGTGAATATCTGAATCAAGATCAAGATCAAGATTCATGGACACTAGTTTAATCACTCCTCCAACCATGTTCCCCTTTATGAATTTCTCCGAAAACTTCACTATTACTTTGATGCACAAAGGAACAAGAGTATGCAAAATTCAAGAGGATCCAATTTATGGCACACTACTCCCTTTTTCCATTTTTATTTGTGGGGATTATTTACACAAGAAAATAAATAAATTTTGATACTTTTAAAAAATATTTGAATTTGTCCTATCATACTTTCATATTCAATGTCTCATTTCACTTATATCTCTCTCTGCAGTAAAAAATAAAGAAAAACAATAATATTTAATGACACGTTGAACTTTAAAAATATCAAATAGATAGAAACACAATTTTTTTATAAAAGCACAGTTAAATTAGAAAAGAGAGAGTATAGGGTAACTAATATTCATTTACCTCTCCTTGTAGTTTCTGATTATGAACTTTAAGTGCATCATTTTCATCCTTGACAGCTTCAAATTTCTTCTTGAGGACTTCATATTCTTTCTCAAGTTCCTTTGTTTTGCATCTTGCTCTTCTATTCTGAAACCATATAGCAATTTGTCTTGGCTGCAACCCTAAAGCCTTAGCAAGTTGCACTTTTCTTTCTGGGTCAAGCTTGTTCCCAAATTCAAAGCTCTTCTCAAGGGCCTGCACTTGATCCAAATTCAGCCTGATCTTCTTCTTCTCTCCACTTTGGAATCCATCATCAGATAAATCATCATCTCCATGCACTTCATGATGATCATGACACTTGTTCTCAATGCCAGAAAATGACATTGATTTCTTCAGCAAAAAAGGTGCACCTAAGACAACAAAAAAAATTGATAGTGTTGTTAAATTCATAGTTCTGAATTATGGTCCACAAATGAAAGTATAGTCCAATTATGGTTTTAAATTGCTATACAGCCTCAGATGTAATTATGCTACGAACGTTTATGTTGCGGTAAAATGTGACTAATGCGGTTGTAATTGTGGTTGTGATGTGGTTGCAGAGACCTCAAAATATGTTGCGCCCGCAATTATGGTTACAGACTACAATTTAAAACCATGAGTCCAATGATAAAGTTTCAAAGGACTCTGCAATGACATCGCAACCACAATTACAGTCACATCGGTTCTAATTGTCAGTATTTAGTCACAATAAAGTTTGCAACACGACCACAACTGCAATTTAAAACAACAATAAAACTGGTTACCTTTTTATGATATAAAAAGATAAAAGAGAGTATGAGAGATTGACCTTGTTGAAAGTGTTGAGGTGGAAAAGAAGGGAAGGTGTTGAGAGAAGTTGAAGGGAGTTGATCATGATCTTCATGATTGTTAAACATGAAACTATGAGGTGGTGGGAATGCCATATTGAATGCTAGTGATATGATACATTCATGCAAATTGGTGACTTGTTTTTGTTTTTCTTGTGTCTCTCTCTAGATCCCTAGTTAAATTTAAGTAGCTATACTATATTCATCTGTCACATGACATAATAATATATATTCAGAGGGGTTTGGCACTCACTTTCATGGTGACAAAAGTATTGGAAAGGGAGACGATGATGACGAATATAATGATAGGTGCAGAGACTCAAAGAAAGTGATGTTAAGGCATAGAGAGAAAAGAACAAATGTGATAGTATCTGTACCGTATTTTTTACTTTATATTTAACTGTTTTATTTATTATTTTATTTTTTAATGATATTATTTTAAACTTAAATTAAAAAATTAAATTTCATTAAATAGGAAATATCCTAATATAATATGAAGAATATTCTCTATACTATATCAGCGAAAAGACAGACATTCACGTGTCTGTCTTTGCGATTTTTTTATTGCACTAACGTTTAAAAATTATAAACGGTCTTTTTTTATAAAATTTTGATTTTTATTAAAAACTAAAAATATGAATGTGTGTTGCTTTCAAGTTATAACAAACCAAATTAATTATGATCATCTAATTTAATGACACCAACAATATAACAAAAAATATAATCTAAATTTTTTTTTTAATGACACCAACATCAATCTTTGTTATAGAAAAAGTTACTTAAGGGTATAATTGAGACAATGAAAAAGTAAGTATAAATATATTGATTTAGTTTGTTACACTTTTTAAATGATAAATAAAAAACCTGGACATATATAGAGTATATACTCATATCGTGTTTGTTACATTTTTATGTTAATATTTTTTATATGTGCTATTTGTATTGAAATATCGATTTTGGGATGACTTTTCATTATTCCAATTATACCTTTAACTAAATGTTTCTATATTAATGTTATATTGCTGGTGTATTAAAAAGGATAAGAATTCATATTATATTTGTTAAATTTTTGTCTCATTGAAAAAGATAAACATGGGTTTTTTGGGTTTGTTACAACTTGAAAGTCACAAATATTTGTACTTATAATTTTAATCAAAATTAAAATTTTATATAAAAAATGTCACTCATAATTTACACGTGTTGGCGCAATAAAAAGAGCAGAAAGATGGACAATATTTATAGTTTCAACCATAATTTATATTTTTTCTAAAAAAATCTCTAGAAAAATACTCTTTTAGAAATGTTAGAAATACTCTATAATTTTTTTTTCTAACACACACTCATTTATTGGGTGAAACTCGTGTAGGTCTATCCATGTTAAGTGGAATTCATTTTCAAAGTGTATGATGTACATGAGTTTCACCCCATAAGAGATGGTGTGAGAAAGAAAGTTTTCATAGTAGCTCTATTATATTACTCTCTTAATCGTCTCAAATTATATGATGTTTTGATCATTTTACACAAATTAAGAAATGTAATTAATGTTGTACGAGAAGGAGAAATTATAAGTAGTTTACTAAATTCTTCTTCATTAATGCTATAGAAAAGATAAATCAAAGAAGTAAAAGAATAAATAGTTGGTGATACTATAATAGGAAATTAATATTTAGTGTTTCGTTGACATTGTAAAGCGATTTATAATTTGGAACAAATTTTTTTCCAAAATAATTTATAATTTAGGATCAAGGGAGTACTATATAATAAATGGACTTTGTATGGAAAATGATTATGATGTGTTGTTTATAAATTGATGGAAAAATCATTGGGTGCACTCCCTTTTCCAATGCTGACATAAATCATTTGCAATTTCACATTGGTTTATGCGGTGGTCATAATCATTGGTAAGGATCTTCTTCATTTATAAAAATAAAAATAAATTGAGATTGTCATTTAGAAAGAGACATACATAAAAATAGATTGTAAGTCTTACTAGCAAGTGATACTACCATCATTAATTATTTTTAAGTTTTATTGTGTTTTTATCTCTCTAAATGGAAGAAAGGAAGAAGATTCATAATGGAGACGATCATAACTCCATGATCATAATCATGAGTATAGCTAGTCTTGCATACTCACAAGATCTAATGTATAGGAAATAGGGGTGTTCGTGATGCGATTTGGTTTGGTTTTAAGGGTAAAAGTCATCCGAACCGCAAGATAAAAAAGCATGCGGTTTGGTTTGGTTCT
>Ga0315913_1009629_pt1 | contig 11285 bp, 5 predicted proteins | sample MpolsnodulesMG_FD_207736 | JGI IMG/M metagenome (GOLD analysis project Ga0315913, IMG submission 207736) | Medicago polymorpha root nodule microbial communities from Los Angeles, California, United States - small nodules | ecosystem: Host-associated > Plants > Roots > Nodule | place: USA... | reverse complement strand
CCTTCCCCTCCTAAACCCTCAATCCAAACACACCCAGTGTATCATGACTGTATACTTTTTTGAATTGAAAGAAGCACCCAAAAGTGCATATTATGCTGGTAAATGGATCTTAAAGTTGGAATTATGTAAATTTCTCCTGACATTTAATTAGACAACATTTATTGCTTAGTATGAGTAAACATAATTAGATTTTGTTTTGACAAACATAAATAAATTATTTTATCTTAAAAAATCTTTTTTCTATTTACTTGTTAACTTTCAGGATAGACAAACATCAGTGGCTTCATGGTTGGGTTCTCGAATTCTTCTGTTTTACTTGAGGCTAAGAATTCAAGACATTGTTAAGAAATGTTATCCAACTGTAAGTGTAATTTTTGTCACTGATTTTTTTAATCTTTTTGGATTGATATCGACAGTGCTTGATTCTGTGGCATTGTGCTTTGCAGAAGATCGAAAGGGCAGATGATTGGCTCATAAATGAAATGCTAAGAGCTGTATCCTCTAGTTTACTTCTATAATCTAAATTATTTGTATTGCATCAGGCTTCACATTCTAATATATATAACTCTTTTTGACATCTCCTTTACATATTATTAAGTCTTATGATCCTGGTGTGCCTGTGGTCCTGGAAAGCATCTTTAGCTTTAATCTTTCCATACCTCTTAACTATCTTCTTGAAGATGTCAAAGAAAAGATTTTAATTATACAGGTATTGTAACATGGATATGAAATGTTGTGGGAAAACCAGAAAGATAGAATTAATTGATACTGAATGATAATTCTCTGGTTTAGCTTTATATATGCTGTTTTTTATTTCATTTTGTTAGGGAATGAAAGATCCAATTTCTGACTCCAATGCCACAGTGGCTATGCTTAAAGAGCATTGTGATGGTGTTATAATTAAGGAATTAGATGCTGGTAACTAAAATTTTATATATCCGTTCTATTATTTTATTTTAATAATAAAGTGCCTTATCCTTTGTTTTAAATTTTGATCTTTTTCTTTTGCTTAACATTACAGGCCATTGTCCCCATGATGAAATGCCAGAATCAGTGAATACTATCCTTTGTGATTGGATACAAAGGGTTGAAAGTAACATTTTAGCAGGGTTCCAAGTATAATTTTTTTGACGTCCAGCAACTGTACATAATGATTATAGCAGCAGGGTAAATTATCCAGACTCCATTAACATACTAGTCCACTACTATGCCTTCTTTACAGTTTGTTGATAACTGGATGCTGCACTAATCCTATAAAATTGTAGAATTAGCCTTCTAGTACTTTTAAAAATATTCTATTGGTTTGTGACATAACTTTCCTTCATGTATCTTCTGTTGTTTCCACCTCAAAACCTCTCTTTAATGGAAAGACACAGACTATCATGCACTAATACATTGATAATTTTTCTCATATAAAATAGATTCTATGTTCGTATCATATCTTGATAGATGCTTAAATTACAACAAGGAAAACTGCCCGACTTCATATCTGTAAGTGTGTTTAAGACTACGCACTAGTAACATCTGTAAGTGTGACATTAAATGGGTCCAAATTTTTACATGTACAGAAAGTAACCTTATGCACTAGTAGCTGGCCAACCCAACAAGCAAAGGAGAATAATTCGTGATTTAAAATAACATAGCCTAGCCTTAAAGCAATATTATGAACCTTCACCAATGTCAGATAAATTATTATGCTCAGCATATCTAACTGAATTGTCATTTCTAGATATCAGATTAATATGGATGAAAGACCTTGTGATCCTAAATAAACGAATTTTCAACAATTAAGCTTGTACTGAGAGATATGAATGGGACTGGGTTGATGGTACATATGATGGGTTTCGTGTTGAGACTTGGTCTAAGGGAAGTTGACTCAAGGGTCAGTATAGAGATGGCTTGAGACATAAGTTTGGGGTTTATAGATTTTACACGGAGGGTGTTTATGCTGGTGAATGGTTGAACAGACAGAGTCGTAGTTCACTTCCGGTGTTCATACTTGTGATAATGGTAGTAGATTTGATGGAGAGTTCAAGTGGGGGTGTTAAGCATGGACTTAGCCACTATCATTTTAGGTATATTTTTCGAATCATTGAATTATATATTTGTATTCATTCATAGGACTGTTTTTACAGTTAATATGTTTGCATTTTGTTAATTACATTTCTTTATAGTGTTGTATAATCAATAATGTATTCATTGGTGGTGTGGTGTTTAGGAAGAGGGACCAATAAAAAAAAGAATATAAAACACGCTTTCCTTGACCAAATGGAATTTTTTTTCTTTCTGAAATTTTTTCTTTGCTGTTTTAATCAATGGTTGAATATATATATGGATGCATAAAGGGAAATGATAAACATGAACTCAGTGAATCATTCTTTGGATGGAAGATGTTTTACCAATTCCCAGCTGGCTGGTGGGTTTTGACACATGTTGAGGGCTTGTATGTTTTGTTTGTTAAGAATATAGCATATACAGATGAATTACCAAGGTGTAGAGAAACGGAAATATTCTTCAAAAGTGTATATAGCATAATATTGTAGAGCAATATGGTCCTAAGGATGGGTTTAGATTCAAAGGTACTTTATGCCTTTTTAAGCTAGTCTCAAAGCACAAATGCTCTTCTAAATTCCTTGCTAGAGGCTAAGTCTATGACCTTGGACTTTAACCTCTGGAGCACATAACAACTCAGAACGTTGTGCTGTTATGCAATTTGATTTTAATTTACTTGCAGCTAATTTAAGTTTGGTTACTTTTTCGTTCTCTCTTTAATTAATATACTTAATGTGGACTGGTAAAAACAAGATGATAAATAACTTGTTGACCATAAGCAAGAATCCATATTGCAGAATAATACAAGTTTCTGTTTCTGAATTGATATGGTTCAGTTTGATAAGATCTTTAAAGCTACAAATACAATCATGGTTATTATATTTGAAAAACAATCTGAAAAATGCAAATATCTAAATGAGGAATTGACGATGATTTGGCAAAAAGTTCTCATAGAAGACATGATTATGTGTGAATTTCGTTTATAATTTTTTTTCAAAGAATATACAACTTTTACAATAATTTTTAACTAAAATTAAAATGTGTTCACCCCCTTAATCCGGGTCTTAGTTACACTACTAATACAAGCATCAAAATATTTGTTAGCACTACCTTCACCAACATCAAAACTATAAATATCAGGTAATTTCCCCTTCGATTTAACCCCTTCAAGCATTGACACAACTTTTCTCATTGAAGGTCTATCAGCTGGATTTCTGCTTGTGCAAAGCAATGCAATTTTAAGCATTTGTACCATTTCTTCCCTCACAGAACTGCACTCTGCCCCTTCATTCTTGTACAATATGCCTTCAATTCCATCTTTGCTCTTCATTTTGGACTTAACCCAATCCACAATGTTTTCCCCTTCATCAAATTCTTGATCCACAGAGCGTTTTCCACTTAAAATTTCCATTAACACCACTCCATAGCTATAAATATCAATCTTCTCATTAACTTGGAGGGTATCAACATATTCTGTAAAAAAAAAAAAACTTTTTATTATAGTTGTAGTATTTTGATACACATCTTTATTCTTTTTTACTTCTTTATCTTTTACGACTTATACACATCACATTACCATGCGGTAACGAAATAAGAACAAACACAAACTATACTAACATTAAAAATTATTTCACTCATTTTACTTCAATGGATATTAACTATAATTCAAACTAAAGTACTGCCTCACTCATTCTAGACATCTACATGTAACAGAAAAAAATAATAAAGAATAAAAATAAAAACAAGATTGTGGTGCTGACCTGGAGCAATGTAACCATACGTTCCGGCAAGATCAGACATAGGCTCATCAGATCGAATCAACCTAGCAAGTTCAAAATCAGCCACTCTAACTTCCATATCACCATCCAGTAAAATATTACTAGGTTTAAGATCTCGATGCACAATTGGTGGAGCACAATCATGATGTAAATAACATATAGCTTGTGCCACACCAAGTGCTATCTTATACCTAGTTGACCAATCAAACACATTTACCATATTATCCTTTGGATGCAAAAACTCATCAAGGTTCCCATTTGGCATATACTCATAAAGCAACATTGTACTTTTCTTGTTAATGCAACAACCCAACAATCTCAAAATGTTTCTGTGTCTTACGTCCCTTAATACCTCTAATTCAGCTAAAACTTCTCCCCTCCGTCGGATTAACACGTTTGGTTTCAAAGATAGCTTTTTAACGGCTATGATTTCTCCACTTTGGTTTTCCGCTTTATACACCGTTCCACCTGATCCACTTCCGATTTTGTTATCAGAAATGGACGCGAAATTTACAATTTCCTCCGCCGTGAAATTTAACTCCCGCCAAAACCACGTTAACTCCCGCCGTTCGATTTTACGGTCAGCTTCGTTACCGTGAAATGGATGAAAACGATGAATCAATTGAAGAACAAGGAAAATTATGAGTGCAGTTCCGAACGCGCCTATCCAAATGGTGAATCCAATATCAGCTTCGTTTTCATCGGCGGCGGCGGTGTTGGCGGTGCAGAGTTTGGATAAGGGGAGGCCGCAGAGGTTTTGGTTGCCGGTGTAGGATGATTGATTAAGGTGAGGGAAGATACCGGAGGACGGAATTGGACCAGTGAGGTTGTTGTAGCTGACATTCAAATTCTCCAGATTGATGCAATTGGTTATGCTTGAAGGAATTGGACTGGTGAGGTCGTTTTGTGAGAGATCGATGTCGGAGATTGAAGGAATCGTGGAGATTTCATCAGGTATGATTCCTGTCAGATAGTTTTTACTGAGATTCAACTGAATTAGTTTTTTACAATCACCGATGTTCCTTGGAATGGTTCCGTTGATTGAATTTCCTTGTAATTCGATCCGGTAAATTTGTTGGCAACCAATGAAATTTGGAATTCGACCGGTGATTTTGGAAAATGAAGCTGAGAAAATTTGTAGGTTAGTTGAATTCCAAAGGTTGCTAGGTAATTCACTTTCAAATGAGTTTCCTGAGATGTTTAGGTATTGTAGGTTTCCTAATTTTTGTGGAATTTTGCCATTGAAATTGTTGTTGCTTAAATCTAGGTAGGTTAAATTTGGAACCAGTGTAAGGGTTTGTGGAATTGACCCGTTGAGTTTGTTGTTTTGGATTCGAACCCTAGTGAGTGAGGTGCAGTTGTTGAGTGACGATGGAAGACTATTGGTGAAGTTGTTGCTGGAGAGAATGAATTTTACAAGATTGTTTCCTTTGCAAATGTTGATAGGGATCGAACCTTGAAGTGAGTTTGTGGAAACATCAAGTAATTTTAGTAACCCATTGGAACCGAGTTTTGGTGGTAGTGTACCTCTGAGTGAGTTGTTGAAAACTTGGAAAGTGTTAAGTTTTGAGAGTTCACTAATTTCTTGTGGAATTTCACCTCTTAGTTTGTTATCCATCAGATGCAACAATGTTAGTTCCTTTAACATTGTTATTTCTGATGGAATTGAACCCGTGAGTTTATTTTCTGATAAATCAATGGCTTTTAGGGATTTCAACTTGCCTATGCTTGATGGGATTTCACCGCTTAAGTGATTCTTGAAAAGAAGCAGTGTTTCAAGCATGGATAAGTTACCTAGTTCAGGAATCACCTGACCAGAAATGTTGGCACCTGCAATATCCAAGTACTTGAGATTAGACAACATTGTTAATTCCACTGGTATTGTTCCTGAGTACGAGTTGTATCCGATTTCCAAGCGCTGTAACTCTGATAATAAGCCTAGTTGAGATGGTAGTGAACCTTCCAATGCATTACCAGCTAAATCTAGAAATTTGAGTCTTTTGAAAGTTCCATAGCTTGGAGGGATTTTTCCATTGAAGTAGCTTCCACCGAGGTTAAGGTGTTCTAGAAAGGGTAGCCTGATAAGTTCTTCGGGGAGAGGGCCTGTGAAACTGTTACTGTGAGCATTGAAGATTCTTAAGAATCTAAGCTTTGAAATTCCAGGTGGGAAAGTTGAGTTGAAAGAGTTATGGCTAATGTCTAGTGTTCTAAGTTCAGTGAGTTGGAAAATTGCTGTTTGAAAAGTTCCATTGAAGTCATTTCCACTTATGTTCAAGTGGATTAAGGTTGTTAAGTAATGGATTTGGGGTGAGATTATGCCTGAAAGTTTGAGGTTAGAGAGGTTTAGTGAAATGATTTGTGTTGTTTTTAGGTGGCAAGTGATGCCTCTCCAAGAACACCAAATTGGGTCTTGGTGGTTACTGGAAGGATTTTTCCAGTCAGTGAGATGATTTAGAGGGTCAATTAGGGAGGATTTTATTGAGAGGAGGGTGATGAGTTGAAAGGGAAGAGTTGTGACAGCGGGAACTAATGGTAGTGTTTGGGAAAAAATTGACAATGTGATTAGAAAGAAAAGAAAAGGTTTCATTGTTTTGGAGCAATGATTTTGTTGTTGAATCAGTCTTGATCAATGCATCTCAGGACGAACAGTGTGTTTCAGTTTTAGAGGAGGATTGGTGTGCAGATTGAGCAATTTCTTGGCAGAACAGGGTTCACTTGTTACAGCAGCATTATCTGTGCAGAGTTGTGTTGCCTGGTGTCTTTTGTTATTTAATCATCAGTGTCAGTAGGCTTGCGATAATTGTTTTGCAGGTGGCTTTTAGGTGACCAGGCTTTCTTATGTTGAAGGACCTGATTGTTTCATATATTGAATTGTGGTGGTGCTAGCATATGCTTGTACTTGATTTTTAGGTTTTTGTAGCTTTGGCGTTGCTTGGTTTTGGATGTAGTCGTGTTATATCTTCAGTGTTTTTTGAAGGAATATCTTCAGTGTTGCTTGGTTAATGCAGCACAAGTTTTATAAAGAAGGTTGAGAAATAAGAGTTTTGATCATATTTATAACTAGCGTAAAGTTACATTAATTTTTCTCTGTGAAAATTTGAAAATGCCTCCCATTTTTTCCCAGGAAGCATAATCTTACTTCTCACTCAAGTAAGTGTATTAATAAGGAAGGTGAATAAATTCCCTTCAAAAAAGAGGTTAAAGGGTAAGAAGAGTTTGATGAGGAAGGTAATCACTTTTTTGTTGGTGGACATGAATGAATGACAGTAAAGGCTTCGTTTGAGTCAGTCTTAGTAATTTTTCTAACGCTTCCATGTTTTCTTTGTAAAAATGTCAAAATGCCTCCCATTTTTCCCCAGGAAGCATAATTTTTCTTCACTCAAATAAGTGTACTAATTAGGAAGGTGAATAAATTCCCTTAAAAAGAAAAAAAAGGTGTAAAACTAACATCTGATTTTTAAATAAGAGGTGCATAGATTCTTTAAAAAAAAGAAAAAAGAAGAGGTGCATAAGTATTTCATCTTTTGTTTTTTAGAAATGTCACCATTGTTTTACACCTCTTACTATGCATTCATTGTTATTTGTAATTTGTTGGAACACTAGTTAAATCAAGTGAAAAGTTGGATAGAAAAAACACTATGTAAGAATTAGTGTGTGGTATTTATCATTTTCAAGTGACAAATGAAATGTCCCACATTGGTGAGCCACACCAACTAGCAAGTGTTGGTATTTATATATCACGCGCGTGACAACGACACCGCCGTCCGGCCGGTCGAGCCGGGCTTGGGTCAAAAGATATATATTTTTTTGTCACTTGAAAATGATAAATTAATTAATTAATTAATCATTATCCGAAAGCGTAACAAATCTGATTCGATCCAAAACACGTAACAAATCCGATCCAATCTGCAAGCGCGTATCCAGAAAATTCCGGATATATCCAACTAAGAACATAAACACGTTAGCTTAAGGATTAAGCTGACTTAATCCTTAAGTCACTTGTTTTTTGTTACGAACTCTGCCTATAAAAGGAGAGCTCCCTCCACTCATTCTTTATACCGAAATTCACAGTTAATGATTCTTGTGTTTTTCCTCTCTTCTCCCTCCTTCGACTTGTGTTGACGAGTCCTTCTTCTGCTTCTACTCCTTCCTGTCCCTTCAGTTTCGATAAGAGGTTACAGTACCATATTGAGTGGTCATATTGAGTGGTTTTAATCGAACGATTAAGCCATATTTTTGAGGTGTATATTCTCGAACAATTACATATTGTGCAGTACGTAATTGAATAGTGATCTGAGCTGTTTTATCCTGGAGATGACGCGGTTGTTAGTCTACCTTACACAAACTTGGGTAGTGCCGCGAAACGTTTTAGAGAGAGCGACCTGGTCGTGATTTAACCCATTAATTTCTTTGGTAGTAGTCTCTGATTTTTTTAAAAACGAAAACAACATAATCTCATGTGTCTTAACATTTAGTGGTTTCCTTTTTAAAATAAAAGATGTTACGACACATGAAATGACGAATATTATCGAATGCATATTAACTGTTAGATCAACTTTTGTTTATAATTACCTTTTATTTTTATTTATTATGCAAATAGAAAAACACTGCACCGGTACAAAAATCTCAAAATGCACAGGTTTCAAACAAAGGTTGACAAAGAAACGAAGGAGCCTTAATCATTTTTATAGAACTTGCATAAAGTTACATTAATTTTTCTTTGTGAAAATTTGAAAATGCCTCCCATTTTTTCCCAGGAAGCATAATCTTACTTCTCACTCAAGTAAGTGTATTAACAAGGAAGGTGAATAAATTCCATGCCTGGTGGATTTTTGGGTGGTGGACATGAATCACAGGGAGTCAGTCTTGATCAATGCAGCAAAGATTTCAAAAGAAGTCTGAGAAAGAAACCAAGAGTCTTAATAATTGTTTTAAAACATGTATAAAGTTACATAAATTTTACTTTGTAAAAGTGTCAAAATGCGTCCTATTTTTTCCCCAGGAAGCATAATCTTTCTTCATTCAAGTAGGTGTGTTAATAAGGAAGGTGGATAAATTCTCTTAAAAAAAGGAAGGTGTATAAAGTAGCATATCTGATTTTTAAAGAGTGGGTAAATGTATCATCATTGTCTGTACAAATATCACAATTGCTGTACTCCTCTTATTTTAAAAACACCCATTCAATTTTAACAGTAATGATTTTTTTTTTATTTAAAAATAACCCACCATTTTACCCCAACCCACTTTTTAAAAATCAACGCATTTTCTTTTCCTTTAATATATACTATTCTTTAATTGGTTCCTCTATTTTATGCAAATATATATTTCGTCTTATATATTTGTGTTTTATTTTCTTCTCTCTTGTCCTTTATGATGGTATTTTGGGGATTCGGCTCTATCTTTATTCTTTCAATAGTCCTTGGGTACATCATGGAGATTACCTTGTGTCTTAAACAAAAAGTGTGGACCGCAGATGGTTAATACCAAAATGTCTGCAAAATTCCATGTATGGAATACAGTGTACAAATGATTCATCTATAAAATTTAATGACAAGACTTTAGGACAAATCTTGGGTGATCATTAGACCCTTTGGACATATTGTATTGGATATGCAAGAAAAATAACCTTACCTATTTTCTAAAAAATATTAATTAAAACCAGATGAGTTTTTATAATTGATTTTAACAAATTGGTTGAGTTTTTAAAATAGTCATCAGGTTTATTTGGAAGACTAGTTGTCCTTATCTAGATTGGTGTGACCTATTAACCTGTTGTGGTAGTATTTTTATCCCGGTGATTCTGAACGATGAATGGACTATTAAAGAAATCTTTTAAGTTTCTGCAGTGTCGGTTTTTCAATCTCAATGTATTATTTTCTATGAATGATGAGTCCTTATATCCTTATTTGAAGTGGAGCTAACATCTTCTTATGCTAAGTGGTGTTTTGCATTGCTTTTGTGCTGATAAGGGTGGCCCATGTATGTTACTATTCTGCTGCCTCAAAAATTGAAGAGTGTCAAGTATCATGGAGTTTATGTTTATCTTGGTTGCAATGAATTCATATGGGATCTGGTTTATAGGTTGGATTCTGTATTAGATATCCTAACAAGGGTGCAAGCTTAATTTTCTTATCATGTGCAAATTTGCACATGATAGAAAAACTCTTTTATCATTTAAGGTGTTTGTTTTGCTGCTGTTGGTTTTAGGTTAGGTTTAGTTTGTTGGGAGTTGTATCGTTGTATTATTAGCACCACATGGGAGTCTGTTTGATTATGAACTGTTGTAATCTTATTTTACTCCAGACCCTTGTTAAAAGCTGGGTAGAGTTGGCATGCAATCATGATGCAGTTGGGCACTATTAAGCGGGCTCAGGTACATGTATCAAATTACGTTAAAGTGTTCTATTCAACCCAATAATCTATACTTTTTTTAAAGGTGTTTAAAATTGAACCAACTCAATAGAAAAACCGAAAATCAAATCAATCAATTCTGAAATCTTGTTTAAAATAAGTGTTTAAAATTAATAGTGCACGACAATTAATCTTGGTCGTTTCCCGAGGGTTTCTGATTTAAAATTAATCAAATTAAGAACAATGTAAACAAAAAGAAAACATATATTTTTTTGGTTTTTGTTTGGAGAGAAAGAACTGGTTCCTCTGTTTATACAAATATGTATTTTCTTTATTTATTTTAATCTTTTTTCCTTTATGATGGTATTTTGGGGATTCGACACTATCTTTATTCTTTCAACATTCTTTGGGTCCAGCATGGAGAAGTGAGAACCTTTGTCACAAACAAATATTTTAATTTGGTTAATACCAATATCTCTGCAAAATTCCATTCAATGAATGCAGCGTACAAGTCATTCATCTATAGAATTTAATGACAAGACTTTGGGACAAATTTTGTATGATCATTTGACCCAAATCACTTGCACTTGCACACCCTTAAACTGGAAAATTATACCCGTTAACCTACTTGTATATTTTGCATTCACTCAACATCAGTGCTCTCGTGGGCATTACATCTCCTTTATGTTGACTCCCTTATAATCCTTCACACTTTCTTTTAATGTTTTTTTTTTGAAAGAACACTTTCTTTTAATGTTATTTATTAATTAAAACCTGCATATTTTTTTGTGTTGTTTGTCAAAATTTTCTTTATTTTACAATAATATTGTATTTATTTGAGTAAATACTCAAACTGCTCTCTAACATGTTCAATTTTAGCGAGAAATTTCTTGTAGATTCCATATTTTTTCTTACAATACTTTCTTTGTTTATATAGACATTGGGGTACCCACATTAAATTATATTGAGTTTGTCTAACATGTGCAACATTGCACATGTTAAAACAACTAATAGTAAATTTTTTTTGAAAAACAATAATTATTTATTCAAAAAAATTATATTCGGTGCATGAAAAGTAAGCATATCGTATATAAAAATTATTGC
>Ga0315913_1009628_pt1 | contig 11286 bp, 13 predicted proteins | sample MpolsnodulesMG_FD_207736 | JGI IMG/M metagenome (GOLD analysis project Ga0315913, IMG submission 207736) | Medicago polymorpha root nodule microbial communities from Los Angeles, California, United States - small nodules | ecosystem: Host-associated > Plants > Roots > Nodule | place: USA... | reverse complement strand
AGAAAATTGAAATGATACCATGAAGAAAGGTAACACTACTAATGTATTCTAGTCGAGTCGTCAAGGAAGAAAATTCAATTGTAGATCAGCAGGCATTTTTTTTCAAAATATTTATTCTCAAAATTATCAAATTTCTCTTATATAAACAAGAAATTTAGTCTGTATTCCAGTTATATATTTTCCGTATCCTTAACATTTTTTCTTTCAGCAACGTTGTATGGTATAGAGTGTTGGGCGGTTAAGAGCCAACATGAGAGCAAAGTAAGTGTAGCGGAGATGAGGATGTTGCGTTGGATGAGTGGTAAGACTAGACAGGATAGGATTAGGAATGACACCATTAGAGAGAGAGTGGGGGTAGCACCTATAGTTGAAAAGTTGGTAGAAAATCGGCTTAGATGGTTTGGACATGTAGAGAGAAGACTCGTAGATGCCGTTGTAAGAAGAGTGGATCAAATGGAAGAGAGTCAGGTTAAGAGAGGTAGAGGAAGACCGAAGAAAACCATTCGAGAAACCATTAGAAAAGATTTAGAGGTCAATGAGTTGGATCCAAATATGGTTTTTGATAGAACACTATGGCGTCATTTGATCCATGTAGCCGACCCCACTTAGTGGGATAAGGCACGGTTGTTGTTGTTGTTGCTGCTCTCATTTTGATATATAACATGACATTGCACTAGACAGTAACCGTTAGGCCTCATCTGTTAAAGATCAAATGCCTCTTCTTTTAGGGAGGATTAATTTGAATTACTGAAAGAAACAATGTTAAGGATATGGAAAATATATAACTAGAATACAGACTAAATTTCTTGTTTATATAAGAGGAATTTGATAATTTTGAGCATAAACATTTTGAAAAAAAATGCCTGCTGATCTACAATTGAATTTTCTTCCTTGACGACTCGACTAGAATACATTAGTAGTGTTACCTTTCTTCATGGTATCATTTCAATTTTCTCGATGGCAATGATCTGGTGATCTACATTTGACTATTGTCTCTCATAAAATCCGTTGCAGGCAATGTCAACGTTTCGAAAGACAGAAAGTAAGGTTGAAAGCATTGAGGATGCAATAAATTTTATCAATAACCGGCTTTTGGTCAATGACTGTACTGCTTCAGCCACAAGTTTCAAATATTTGGTTTGAAAAGTAAATATTAAAATATATGTTAATTAAGTGCTTTGTTTTCTTTAAGTTTGTAACGAATACATGTTTGATTTACAAATTAGACGCAAAGATAGCAGTCAATTTATACCTGAGTAGATTGAACAACCATGGTTCAAGCAATTTCTTCTAGAACTTGCAACAATTTCAGCTAAATTATTTTGAGATATAGATTCTTGTTGTGGCAAGCTGAACAATTGGAAGAGCTAGCCTGACCACCAGGATCATCAAGATTTTCCATGGGCTTCAATGACAAAACTGAGGAGCTTGCTTGATATGCATTGCGATGCCTGAAGCAAAACAAGCCAGAAAAAACCTGCAGAAGCGCAATCAACACATGCAATTGTAAATTAGTCAAATTGGAACAGGAAAGTGCAAAAATAGAAAACAAACTTAATGGTGCATCAAGATTCATAACAGTTCATTTGCTTCAGTTAATTCTTTAGTATTGAAGCAAAATTCCTTTTAAGAGTTTCAGAATTTTTTGCGGGTTGTTTCCGTATTTCTGATACCCCATCATTTATGTGCTTCTGTTTTGACAACACAAGTTCCAAGAAGTTCAAAATTAACAGTTTGAAACTCACTTTAAATGGGTTTTCAACAGTTGAGGAAAAACCTGAGACGTTTTTAGGCAGTAACTTCTTTTCTAGAGCACGAGTCAATTCTGAAATAGTTAATATATCAGCTTCTTTTGAATGGACTCATCCAAGAAAGAAAGATTGAGAACTTGATGCTGATTTGCCATTACAAATATCACTACCTGCAACTTTTGCTTGTGGTTTGCAGCTTGAAGAAAACCCCTGCAGAGTAAAGGGTTACGCGCTATGGGTAAAAAGTGTTTGAATTTATCCACTGATAGCAAACTACCCGTTATGTAATTATTTTTCTCATTATTTATTGCTTTTTTTTAACTGGAATATATTGTTTTTAAGAACATAATTATGTTTCTGCCACCAACATTTGTGGAAGCAGAACACAAAGTAGTTGAAGATCATTCCTGTCAATTGCGGCCTGCAATATTAGTAGGAGTTGCAGGTGGCATTCCAGCAAAACCATAAGATATAACTGGTATGTTTATCAGAGGAAAGCATTTCTTGTCAGCATATATTTTGCTGAACGCCTAAACATGAACTGGTAACACAGCCCCAATAAAGAATAACCATACAAGGTTTCGATACAATCCACCGGGTCCAAATAGCCACCTTGGTCAAATCAAACTGCATATAAAAGATGCATCAAATGTCACTCTGTATTTGGGACAAGTCGAAGGACTGTCATGGTAAGCTTTATCTATCATCCATGCAAATGTCATGAATCCATCTAACAACCAGCAAGCCACTGAAAGGTTCACCACTCCAGCAACTAGAGTTCCCACCAGCTATTTAGGAATTTCAAAATAAATAGTAAGCAATAATAAAAAAAAAAGATAAGAAAAGGTGCTTAAACTGGGAGATTTTGAGCTGAGAAGACCTTTGATGTGTACATGCATTGAGAAGAATTTTCATGTAGTGCCTAAGTTTAAGATCTCACAAGAAAGAGAGCATGTGGACAGTGTTGATTCTCCCATAAATCTGGAAGAGCAAGTTTGCTATTGGTTTTCCAGGAAGGAGATATCCAATCACTAACTGTGCTACAATGTCATATCCCGGTTGCTGCAACACAGGAAACGCTCATGTTAAAATTTTAAACTCCTATTGCTTCCTTCTTTGCATCTAAATAGTATGTTACTATCAAAAGGAAAGGAAAGTGATAGACTGGAGATGGCAGAAATATTGATTGGAGTTAGTACCTGGTTGGTAGTTGCTTGGATGACACCAATTGGGAGGGTTACAACAAAAGCGAAGCCAAAAGCAAAGAGCATACCCCACAATAGCAGTTGCACATCTGTTTTCCACACAAAGCCATTACTATGGATAAAGTCATGCTCCCAAGGTGTAAGAAATAAATATATTATAAAGGCTATGAGAGCAGCCTACCAGCCATGAAACAGTGCTACATGAGTGAGGGTTACCTTAAATCTTGTGAAACCTGACCTAATAGATAATGCAAAGTGAGGGCTGAGGTATAACTTGCCATACTTGTTGTATGCATCAATGTTAAGAACATATTCCTTGGTTAAGATCTTCGTAGTGTCAACCTTTTGTCCACAGGATGTGAACAACTGATTAGAAAGTATAGGAAACTTCCTAGCATCAAAAGGTGTTAAACTTCCACTAACATTATAGATAGAATTATATAGATGAACAAGATAAATCCAACCCAAACATTAACAGTGGAAGACCACGGTGTAACAAGAGGGCTTCCATGATAAGCTGAAATCCAAGCGCAGTCAAGTGTGAACGTAGCCACTTTGTTGTGCTGTGATATTATCCATGAGAAGAATGTTAAGATGGTGAAAAGATAGCCAGGGAGTGCATAATACAAGAAGCTAACACCCATGGCAATGAGGAAAAACTGCATCCTTGTAAAGCCTTTTTATTTATTCTCTTTTTCATGGAGTTTTCTTTAGCATAAGGTTAGTGATGTAATCAAACTAACATTAGAGAATATAGTAATAAACAGGCAAAAAAGTAACTTTGGCTAAGAAAATTGGTTTTTACTGTTTCTTAAGTTCTTTTGATTAAGATGATATCCTTGCCTATTTGTTGTCAATTATACAGCCAAAGAAACATCAGAGAATAGTTTCTCTTTCAATGTTATTTATCTCTTGTCTAAAAGAGTCTTACAGCAACCGAACAACTACGCTTGTGATATGGGCCTTTCAGTAGAGAAGATGTGCTTAGTCCACTGCATATTTACAACTTTCAATTTGGCAGGGCACTTAGCAAGAAGACATGTTTATAATGAAAGTGAGTCACACATAAAGGATCAAAAAGACTATTTAATTTAAGAGTTAAGTAAGGGAAACAAATGAACAGCAAGAGGATTAAGGCCTTCTTGCAGCAGATTTGAGAATATAATTTTTTCTACTAGTTATTATACCAAGAAAATATCCCTCTATCCCTCTACAAAGAATTAAGTTGATCTTTCACAGATGCTGGAATGGTGTAGGCAGATGGATATCCATCCAAATTCTAAAACATGGTCCATCAGAATGTGCTAAGTCCATCATATCTTGAGAGCTCCACAACAATAACCTCTCTGTTTTGAGGTATATTGGCTTTCAATTTTGCAATAGCAATAGCACGCGATATCCCACCAATAGCATCAACCAAACCATGAGATGCTGCGTCTTTACCGGTCCAAACCCTCCCATGCGCAACCTCTTCCATCTTGTCTATAGTCATAGATCTGGAAAGAGCCGCATTAGCTCGAAAATGTGTATAATCGTGATCTTCTCTCTTGGCAAATAGCTCATCAACCAGAATTTTACCATCTGCTAACCCAAGAGTCCAACTGACAAAGTTATTCTTACTATGTGGTTCATACTTCCTGCCAAAACAATTTCACCAAAGCTAAAATCTTCACTTGGTTGAGTGACATTGATTTGTATTTCCAGATCCTGTGTTCCTTGTGGAGTTATGGTAAAAAAAAGTTGGATACAAGTTAACTGCAATTCCATTAGGAGCTAGAACACCGCACAAGTATGTCTCTGTGATGTTCCCTACATTCATGACAGTTCTTTTCACATAAATTGTACCTTTAAGTGCAGATATTGTCACTGATGGAAGGTTTAAATTAGATGGATAGTCAAATGGGCTATTGCAGGTTTCTCCCGTCGCTGTAGTTATTGTCTTTGGATCGATGTTTGGCAAAGAGCACAAGAAGCTGATGAAGTCTTCGTAATCTGTTTTAGGGTAGATGAATGTTAATCACCCTTCGAATTTGAGCAAAAGAACCAAGCTGATCAAGCAGTGAATTTTCTATTACTAGTAGAAACATATATACCTGAAGATAGAACCAAGCCTGGATTATTGACACGGCTAGGGTCCACAATGCCCGCACCATGTTCAAAAGGAGTGGAGGGATGCAAGGTGTTGACCTCATAACCTTCGGTCATCAGAGGATCTCCAAGGTTGTCATACTTTCTGGTGGTTGTGGTAATCGCAGATGCCATCATAGATGGAGTCCATGATGGATTATGTTGCTTGATCGGTGCTGCGATTCCAGCCACATGAGGCGCCGCCATGCTGGTACCGGATAATAATGCAAAATTTTGTCCTGTATATATTATGTTGCCAATGAAAGAGTTGAATGAATTTTTGTTTAATCACAAGACACTAAAAAAAGCGAACAAAACAGACACATTAGTGTCTATCAGCATGCTATTAATAATAATGTACCTGTTAGCATAGGTTGTATGGCACTAATAGGACTCCATGCCCCCCATATTTGGTGCCCTGGAGCAAGAATATCAGGTTTAAGTACATCAGCAAGACTTCTTTTTGAATCAGTTATATCTGGACCCCTTGAAGAAAATCTACTAACAACCGGTGATCGCCCTTTGAAAGAGGCAACCCTTCCTTCCCCCGTAGATGCCGCAGCACCAAACTCTGTAACAGTTCCTCTCTCGTCCCTCTTTGTTTGTTCTTCATAATATTGCATTATAACCTACATTTAAAAATTGTTACAAGTCCCACATCGAGTAGATAATAAAGTTCAATGAAATAATTAAGCCGTGAGATTTTTACCTTGGGATCCGCTACAGAAGGAATCAAGATACCAGGAACACCGAAAGGAATTGGCTCTGCAATATAATCGCCATAGCTCGGATTTGCAGTCAGAATAAAACCCTCGAATTTTAGAGCCTTGGCAGTGTCGATAATGGCAGCAAGAGTTGAGGTGCCATTAAGAAATCCTTCTGAGAAGTTGCAGATAATGATACTTCCAAACACTTACTAGGATCCAAAGCTTCTGGATGTTGACACTCTTCTAAGTACTCTGGAGTCCTTGGAAATGTTCCATTTATTTTTACTGCATCCTTAGCTAATACAAGTTTATGGTAAACTGTCCCATTCCCAAAACTTGGTCCTGTAAAAAAGATATGCATTATTTATCATACCAACAGTGACATGTAGTATTTCTGTTATCTTTTGCATAACAGAAAGAAGAAAAAAATCAACAATATTTTGCATGAATAAAATAGGAAGTACCAGTTAGTCCAACACCACCAACTATTGTGCCATTTCTAACAAGAATTGAAGAATGATATTGTCTGTCTGTGTTGCAAGCGGCAACACCGAAACTCCATGGACTAAACGACACTACAGTTGAAGATGATGGACCATTATTACCTGAAGCTTGCACCACTAAAACCCCTGCTTTTCTTGCAAATAACAAGGTAATATCAAAGATGCTGCGAAATGTCAATGTATCTTTTGTTGGTTCATTTGGTCCAATAGAGAGTGATATGAAATCTACTCCATCTTGGACAGCCTGCAAAATCAGATAATCACACCTCAAATTTTATTCTTCCTTTGTGATTCAACCTTGAAATGATTGTAAAAATACGACATTCATCTCTAATTTTGTCAACAATTTTTTTTTTTTATGTATCTTTACTATTTCAATTTTTTTTTTTTTTTTTTTTTTGTAATTTGAGTTGCTTGATGCATCTAATTAGTTTGAGAACAGAATGGACACTTACTTGTTCAATAGCTGCAACAACATCTGCTAGAGTTCCCACGGATGGGTAGATAGCCTTATAAACGGCAATCCTTCAAAAAGACAACATTTTCAGTTGGACAAAAATCTCATTGATTGACATACCATTTTATGGTATGAATTCTTTTTCATTCTTTCAGCGGCGTTAGTTAAATCAAGGAACTCCATATATGTTATATCATATATGTAGATTAGTAACATTACAGAAAAACTCCTTCACAATAACCGATTTTGCAACCAATTTAAGAGACTGAAAAATGTTAAATCACTCACTAAATCTGTGGTAACTTTACCAACTAATGATTTAGCGATTTTTTGAAAATTGATATCTAAATCAGTCACAAACTTATATAGCTCGCTAAATGGTAAACCTTCAGTTGTGTAAACTAGTAAAGATTGCTCGGATAAGGGAGAAATGGCGGAAAAGAGAGGTATAAAATTTCGAATAGGTCACCCTAAGGAAACCACTTTAATCAGAATGGATAAAAAAAACAATATAATATAGATGTAGATGTAGATATAGATATTAAGATCAATCTCACCTTGCACGCGGTGCCATTCCGCTCGCTTTCCCATGGCAAAAACCATTCACTACAACAGGAACACCAGCATTTCCAGCAGCAATAGATGCCACATGACTGAAACAAATCAAACAAAAACAAGCCAAGTCTCAAAATTAATGTTACACCCGACACATACATAAATCAAACAAACTTTGATACCACCAACATTACTTGCCATGTCCATCTGCATAAAAGGTGAAAGAAAATCCACAGAAGCATTAAAGGTAGCAATAGCTTGAGCACCAGCAGAGAAATATTTAGCTGAAATAATCTTTCCATTGCAAGAACCAGGTGGGAAATGTAGACCAGTCTCACAAGCACCAGAAAAGATAGCCAGAGAGTGCATAATACAAAAAGCTAACACCCATGGCAATGAGGAAAAACTGCATCCTTGTAAAGCCTTTTTATTTACTCTCTTTTTCATGGAGTGTTCTTTAGCATAAGGTTAGTGATGTAATCAAACTAATATTATAGAATATAGTAATAAACAGGCAAAAAAGTAACTTTGGCAAAGAAAATTGCTTTTTACTGTTGCTTAAGTTCTTTTGATTAAGATGATATCTTTGCCTATTTGTTGTCAATTATACAGCCAAAGAAACATCAGAGAATAGTTTCTCTTTCAATGTTATTTATCTCTTGTCTAAAAGAATCTTACAGCAACCGAACAATCACGCTTGTGATATGGGCCCTTCAGTAGAGAAGATCTGCTTAGTCCACTGCATATTTACAACTTTCAACTTGGTAGGGCGCTTAGCAAGAAGACATATTTATAATGAAAGTGAATCACACATTAAGGATCAAAAAGACTATTTAATTTAAGAGTTAAGTAAGGGAAACAAATGAACAACAAGAGGATTAAGGTCTTCCTGCAGCAGATTTGAGAATATAACTTTTTCTACTAGTTATTATACCAAGAAAATATCCATCTATCCTTAGATAATGCTAAGAGAGGACTAAGGTATAACTTGCCATACTTTTGTCCAGTGAACGTGAACCACTGATTAGAAAATATAGGAAACTTCCTATCATCGAAGGTGTTAAACTTCCAGTAAGATATAGTGAACAAAGTCAAAGTAACTCATAATAATTGTAACTTCATCAAAGTGAACACTTTACTTTAATCAGAAACAACCATTCCACAATATTGTTTGATACTAACAAATTAAGAAATATTAAGACACTCGTATCAACAGTTTCTTGTCTATGGATATAATAAGACTATCAACTACCAAAGGTCCAAAACCTCTTCACATCTATAACAACGATCTCTTGATCAGGGTAGCCAAGTCCTTTTCTGAGAATAAACTACTCATTCTAGCCACAAAGTCTACTAATGAAATAATTTACCCATTCATTGAAGACCTTTTTTAGATTAGTTGGGAGATTCTGATGAAAAAAAAGTTAATAGTTCTTCACTTGTGAAAAATTCCTTATATGCAAAAAACTGTTTATGGAGGATATAATTTTAACTTATGAAAGTTATGTAAGGCGCTTAGCAAGAAGACATATTTACAATAAAAGTGAGTCACACATTAAGGATCAAAAAGACTATTTAATTTAAGAGTTAAGTAAGGGAAACAAATGAACAACAAGAGGATTAAGGTCTTCCTGCAGCAGATTTGAGAATATAACTTTTTCTACTAGTTATTATACCAAGAAAATATCCATCTATCCCTCTACAAAGAATCGAGTTGATCTTTCACAGATGCTGGAATGGTGTAGGCAGATGGATATCCATCCAAATTCTAAAACATGGTCCACCAGAATCTGCTAAGTCCATCAGATCTTGAGAGCTCCACAACAGTAACCTCTCTGTTTTGAGGTATATTGGCTTTCAATTTTGCAATAGCAATAGCACGCGATATCCCACCAATAGCATCCACCAAACCATGAGATACTGCGTCTTTACCGGTCCAAACCCTCCCATGCGCAGCCTCTTCCATCTTGTCTATAGTCATAGATCTGGAAAGAGCCGCATTAGCTCGAAAATGTGTATAATTGTGATCTTCTCTCTTGGCAAATAGCTCATCAACCGACGTATTGGTACGGAGTTCACCCCTCCGTACAATTTCTTTCAAAGGAATAGTTTCATAAAGATTCTCAAGATTTAAGTTTTGAGTGACTGCTCCTCCAATTGAACCAGTTAATGTAAGATTTTCTGCTACTATTATTCCAGCTCCCATTGCCATGTAGTATCCTGCACTTGCTGCCACGTCAGACATTGAAGCAATGACAGGTTTTTGGGCAGCAAGAGACCTGATTTCTTCCCATATTTTTTTAGATGCACGCATATTACAGTCTGCAGAGTCAATTCGGATAATAACAGCTTTTACTCTATTCGACGCTTTAACCATATGAATCTCCTCAATGAGTCCATTTTCCTGAGGCTCGGATGATGGCTATTGGTTCTTTAGCCATTGGAATTTTACCATCTGCTAATCCAAGAGTCCATTTTCTAACATTAGAGTATTTTGTGAAAGAAATCAAAGAAAGCGATTTAACCCCAAGTCTCCCTTTCAAGAGAGTGACAATCTCGTCATTGTATGCTAAGCTTGATATGAAACCTTCTTCTTTCAGTGTATCTACTTCATAAAGACCTTTAACTATGAAGTTTTCAACCTCTTCTCTTCTCTTTCCTATAGCAGTTGAGACTTTATCCACCCAATTTGAGTGTATATTATCCAGCAATGCAGTTAGTGCCTCGCGGCTAACTTCAAAGTCATCATAAGGATTGTGATAATACCCCCTACCAAAACTGTAGTTGTTTACGGTGAATCCGGACAATCTAACAGCAGCAACGGGAGGTGCAAAAATTTCATCACATGCACATGCAATGTAATATTGCTTTGGTCGAATAGAAGGGAGGTAAGCCACAACCATTTTACCTGATTTCCGGAAATTTGAGATTTGCCTTCGAATTTCATCAAGTTTAGCCCAGCCGCATTTTAAAGTGTGAATATGAAGATATACAGCCGAAATACGAGGATCATAAGTAGCTTTCAAGAAATTATCACAGATTTCAGGCAAAGATAATACATTGGGATCGCATAATAATGTACTCGAGAGCTGATCAGATATCCTCCCTTGCAAAATGATTTTCAAGACACTTCCATGTTGAACACGCTCCCAGGGTAAAGCTAGCTTCGTCTTAATCATGACGAGAAATTTGTTTAAGCCGGTAATGGGCTTGAAATTGAAGTCACCGGTGGGAAAATCGTCCACATTGGAAGAAGATGAAGATGAGTAAGAAGAAGTAAACTGGAATTGGAATGGTGTGGAAATGGTTGTGCTGTAGAAGAATGGGAAGGGTTTGGGGATGGGAGGAGAAGATATAAAGCGGCGTGGTGATGATGTTATGCGGTGGATGTAGCGGAAACGTTGAATTGCGGTGCGGCGGAACATGCTGTAGCCGTAGGCTTGTAGCTGCTAACTAGGGCTTTGGGAATGTAAGGAAGAAAGAGTGCGTTTCCCGCTAAGTTCTGACAAAAACCCGTGTGTTAGTGTAGGGATGGGATTTGCTGCTGTAGCAAAATCCCCAAGTTTCACACTGTTATATAAAACGACGTCGTTTCATCTTTTTAAAATAATCTTTTTAAAAAAAGTATTATAAAGTCACTCCAGCTAAGCTAATATGTTGTCTTCTAGTACATAACAGAGGAAAGACATATTGGGGGTGAAAGTTTGGCGCCAATGGGTACATAGACACACAAGAAAAATTGCTCTATTTCATTCTCAAATTGGTACCTCTTTCCTTTATTCTCTTCACTTTCTATCCTCTTTGCCATTGTTTTGTTGTAATTTCTTGTATTATTTACTTTTCCGAAATTTGTACAAAAACCCTTAAAAACCTTCTTTTTTTTTTTGACAAATGAACCATTTTTCTTTCTAAAGTTGATTGTGCTTTAAGAAATTAATATTGACATTCCATTTTGTGTAAATGATTGAGAGTTGTTATTAT
>Ga0315913_1009625_pt1 | contig 11287 bp, 7 predicted proteins | sample MpolsnodulesMG_FD_207736 | JGI IMG/M metagenome (GOLD analysis project Ga0315913, IMG submission 207736) | Medicago polymorpha root nodule microbial communities from Los Angeles, California, United States - small nodules | ecosystem: Host-associated > Plants > Roots > Nodule | place: USA... | reverse complement strand
ACAAGGATTAAACAGTAGGTAGTACTTAGAAAAGAGATTTAGTTGACGAAAACCAAAAGAATAATCCTAGTTGAGTGTGAAAGCTAAAATACAACATAGATACAAAGACATGTCTATATCTATAAAAACTTCTGAAAACACTTGAAAACAAGTGTATATCTATACCATGGAGTTTGGCTCAAGCTTAATCTCTAAAACCTATGATCAGTAGAGAAACAAAAGATAAAATAAGAACGTAATACAAAGTGTAGTAGAATATATTTCTTAAGGCAGGATTAACATAGTTGATTTGTGATTTTTGTTTGAATTTTTTTCTGGAAAATGGAAGAAAATAAACGATTTTGTGATTTATGATTCATGATTTGTGGGTTTTTGGATGATGTTTGATTTGAAGGAAGGGAATCATTTATGATGTATGGAGAAGAACAACAACCGCAGCAGAGGAAAAACAAACAGGAAAGAAAAATTAGGGTTTTAGTTCTCTAACTTATGTTTATATATGTGGGCTGAACTGGGCTTTGTGCTGGACATTAGTGATGTGGGCTGGATCGGTCGGAAACGGTTTTTCGTGGGTTGGATATTACAACCCGTAACCGACCATGATTAGTCACACCAAACCATTTCAATTGGACCGACCAACCGGTTTAACTGCTCGACCCGAACCGGCATGCTTTGGTCCATCCGGTTCGGCCGGTTTGGGCCGATTTTTAAAATTATGTCCAGCCCTAATTGTCCCTAGTAACTAAACTCACGGGGACAATTTTAAGGGTATTCGACTATTCACTAAAAAAATATATATTATGATCTGATGAGATGTCATGATGTAGTTAATTTAATATAGTTCCAATTGTATTGGGACAAATAGTGGCGGTGGCGGGTAATGGGTCCATGGAAGACTTTCACACTCTCTTTCCTAATTAAATCTATGTTCTCCTAACTAACTCTATTTTGAGTTGAGTTGAGCTGAATAATTATGGCGATGCTATTGAGAAAACTATGCGATTCAGCATCATCATCCATAAAACGATCCACCAACACCAACACCAACACCAACACAAACTCCTCCTCCAATTCATCATCATCATCACGATCACACCATCATCATCATCATCATCATCATGCACCGAGTCCTTTGGGTTTATTTGACTCACTCCCTCCTGATATACTCCTCAAAATCACACGACTATTGGGACCTAAACATGCTGCCAAACTCTGCCTCGTTTGCAAGTCATGGCGATCTCTCGTCTCTGATAACGAACTCTGGGCTCATTTTCTTCAGACACACCAGCCTATACACTTTCACTCTATTCTCTTCTCGGAAACTAATTTAACTTCTGGTTACCCTCTTCCGTAAGTAATCATAAAGTAAATAACTAACTTGTGTTGTTTAATTGGAACTAATAATTTCATTTCAGAATCTTTGATACTCAGACGACAACACCACACGTGTCGTTTAAGCATGTTTTTGGTCACCGGGAGCGACTTCCTCCCGCTGTTATCATCGACGGTTAGTTAGTTATTCAGTATATATTTGGATTGACTCTGAGTTTGACAAAATTATCACGTGCCATAACGGTAATTTAGATTCTTTTAGCCTATTTGGTGCGACAATGTTTGTGCTTCATAGGATGATGTTTTTTTAACTGCAGTTGGTTACATAGATAGGTTTGTTTGATTTTGTGTAGGTGGTTCTGGATATTGCAAATTTGGTTGGAGCAAAGAGGACCGTCCATTGGGACGAATTGCTACCTTTTTGGTAAGATTATCTCCTTTGTCTAAAAGGTAGCTTTCTAATGATTTTAAATATGATTTTATAAACGAGAGCTTTCTAAAAATATTTAGATGGAGATCATTTTTTATATTTGTTAAGAAATGAGAAGTTTATTTTATCTTGCTCAAACTATTTTTCTTCAACTTCAAATTAATACATGTTTTACTTTCTTTTTTCAAACAAATGTTATTTCTTTTGCTTTAATCGTTCCCTTTTAGTTATGTCTTTGCTGGGGAATTTCATTTGCAGGAATTTGGTAATGTGGAAACGCCGATATATACTAGGCTTCGACATTTTTTTGCAACTGTCTATGGCAGGTGCGAGTCATTCTTGGTTTTTCCTTCTTGTTATTGAAGCAATTTTTTGTTTTCTGATAATTTGTGCAAATACGAAGAGATGATCAATACTATACAGTAGCAATTGAGTTGTGGAAAGGGTCATTGTTGTTTCTGCAGGATGAAGGTGAAACCAAGTTCTCAAGCGGTTGTTGTTTCTTTGCCATTATGCCACTATGATGGTTAGTTAATGTTTTTTCCTTCATATTTGAAAATCACAATTACTTGCATTAGTTGCGTATCAATACCGAGTTAATTAGATCTTTAGGGACTAATTTGGTGACAAATTCTTTGGAGAAATAATGTGATGACCCTATTTTGAAAGACCAATTTAGGGGTTTACTCTGGTCAAGATTTTAGTGAAGCCCATGGATGGCCTTCTTCTTCACTCTTAAGAACTAATTTGGATATAATTTATGAAATCTGAGTAATTTTTTGGATACATTTCCAGGTGCCAAACCTTAACCAATATCAATAAATATCCCAGTTGATAAATGAAAATGCCTGGTCTGTCTAGTCTACCTTCATAACAGTAAAATTGAAAATATACCATGCAGTCACTGGCTTATAGTTGAAACTTATCAATCTATAACCGTATGCAATATGACTATTCGTGTAGATTGGTACACAAAGAAACCACACATCGATGTGCAAATTACATGTTTCCACACAGTTTTCTTCTTCAAGTAAAAGAAATATTAATGATTATATATGCCGTGCGCCTGCTTATGTGGCACATACATATACATTGTTGAATTTAAAGTTTGTATTAGGTAGATCAAGTCTACAAAATTTAATACAATTCAAGAGCTATTTGATATTTTAACTCACCATTTTGTTTTAACGTGTAATATGATACTTAGAATATTAGTAAATATTTAATATTAAATTACATCCATTGTCTAGACTCTAAAGTTTTGCATACATGATCATCAGGACAGTAGACAGTATAATATGATTCAGTGGTTGGTTAAATCTTCCTTCTACAAAAAGTATTTGAAGGTGCTGCTGCCGATTTTGAGTTTTGACACATGGTGTCAACGAATCTTGACTTTGTGTGTGTGTATCTATGTTATTTCTATCCATTTAAAGATCTCTATTCTCCTTGCAGACACCGAATCAGCCAAAGCATCAAGACAGCAGCTTAAAGAAGCAATCTGTGCTGCTCTGTTTGACATGAATGTTCCTGCTGTTTGTGCTCTCAACCAGGTAGCGTATTTTACTGAGAACTAAGATAATACTTTCGCTTAACTTTTAGCCTATGCTAAATAAGATTTGGATCTGAGTGTTGCATTTGGAGGATCCATTCTCTTCGTTCTTTAATTTAGATAATTAGAAGAGCATAAATGGATTTAGGTCCTTACACCTCTTTAAGGAGTATTCCCTGATCTTGACCCTTAACACAGTTCCGTATTCTCCTAAAATTATTTAGTTCAAATCACTCTGCAAAGATTAGTGAGCGTATAATTTGGGAAGAATCTCATAGCTCAACAGTAAACAGAAAATAGCAAAGATAGAAAGGTAGTTAATGTTGTAAATCGACGAGTACGTATCAAATTCTATTCTTTTATTTAGTTTTGTGCTGCACTTGTTTTGACTATATTTACCTTAACTTATTTGTTTTCGATTTTGTAATGTAGGCAACTTTGGCTCTGTATGCTGCAAATCAAACTTCTGGAATAGCTGTTAATATAGGCTTTCAAGTTACATCTGTAGTTCCAAGTATGTTTTATGATTTTGCTGTCACATTCAAATTCCTTATTATGCTTAACAATATATCTCTTGCATGAAATACACCAATTGTTAGGAATGTGGAAACATTGAAAAGGACAATTGATATAAAGTATTGAAAGAAGAAAACAGTTCTGTTGAATACTGATATTAGGAGAGAGAGAGATCTCCTCGAAAGCTCAGAGCCATCGCTCTGGTCACTCAAATCATCAAATGTTTACAAATCTTAATGACCCCCCTCTACCCTTGAACCCTCCTATTTATCTTGTAACTAATTTCGCCTAACTAACAAGCTAACTACTCTAACTGTCCTGAACTAATTTCTCTTTTAAGCAAACAACCATTTTGTTCCTTGAAAGTGTGCGGCGATGTTGCGATAGTCTCTTAATATATCAAAATTACAAAAAATCCTCAAATGTGTATTTTGTTTGTCAGTTTGGTCATCAAATGTGTCTTTTGTTAGTTGGTTTGGTCTTTCATTTGTCAGTTTGGTCTTTTTAAAAATAACAAATGAAAAACACACTCAAGAATGATTTTGTAATTTTGATTCGTTTAGGGACTAGTGACATCTCATCACATGTTTAGGGACTAAAATAACTGTTTACTCTTTCTACTTTGTCTTAGACTCCTAGAAATACCCTATCAATAACATTCTGCAATCAATGAGTTTATTGTTGATTTCTTCGGTTTCCTCCCCTTATTGAGCATATATGCTTTGTTGATTTACAGTTTTAAATGGTAAAGTGATGCGAAAGGTGGGTGTGGAGGTTGTTGGGCTTGGAGCATTAAAACTTACAGGATTTCTTAGAGAGAAAATGCAACAAAACAACTTATATTTTGAATCTTTATACACCGTTCGCACACTGAAAGAGGTATTTCTGTTGTCTTTTCTGTTTCGAAACAATTAACCGATGATTCTTTTTATTTATGTTTTGAGGCCACAAATGCACTTGGGAGCACAAAAGTGGACCCCTATATTTCCTTATGAATTTAAGTCTAGCTGAAACATCTCTTAACCTAGTCACAATATTTCCTTTTTTCTAAGCTATGTTAAGTTGAATGTGGTTGCCTGATACCTTGTTGGTTACATGAAAACAGAAGCTATGCTATGTTGCCTATGACTATGAAGCCGAGCTATTGAAGGATACACATGCATCATTTGAAGCCGTTGAAGGGAAGTTTACACTCTCAAAAGAGCGGTTTCAAACAGGAGAGATTTTGTTCCAGCCACGTCTTGCTGGGGTGTAAGTTTTTGTACTTTTTTCAAACATCATATTAGTATTACAGATGTTCTTCAGAGATTATATTCATGTCTGCCACTATTTAGCAGCTTTACTTGATAACTGACTGGACGTGTTACCTTTTCACTTCTGTTCTTTCTGATTTCAAACCATTTTCAATAATTAGTGGCATTTTTTATATTGTTTGAATAAGGTGATAATTATCAATTTGAAAACTAATAAACCTAAACCATACAGTATTTATATGATATGATGATATGTGATAATCGTCTAAATCGTACAGTTAGTAATTGATTCTGACCCCATTCATCTTATTTGTTTATATTTTCCTAGCTTAACCATATTTATTACATTTTGGTATAGGCGAGCAATGAGTTTGCACCATGCCGTAGCTCTCTGTATGGACCATTGTCATTCGGCAGAATTAGCAGGCGGCAGTGATTGGTTTAAGACCGTTGTCTTATCGGGAGGGTCTGCATGTTTACCAGGCTTATCAGGTAAATTTCCCTTTTTATTTTGACACTTTTCGTCTTTGCATCTGAGCAAAAAGATAAAGTGGAACCACAACACAGACTACCCATATATCATTAAGATTTTTAACTCTACTCTTGGGTTCATATGCTTCAGAGAGGTTACAGAAGGAACTTCATTCATTACTTCCTCCTTATATGTCGAATGGAATCAGAGTCATCCCTCCTCCACACGGTGCAGATACGGCATGGTTTGGCGCAAAGCTTATTGGCAGTGTGAGCTATCCACTAACTCTTTTAAACATTCACATTTTCCTTGCTTCATAGGACTTCACTTTTATGTTGATCGAGTTCAAACATATTGAACCTTTGTATAAAACGGTTTGACTCGATTTGCATTAACAACTTTTGTGTCAGCTTCTTTATGGTTACATGATAATTAATTTGTGCCTCTGTAGAGCTGACTGTTTGTGAATTATGTTCAGTTGAGTACCTTTCCTGCCCCCTGGTGCATAACAAAGAAGCAATTCCGTCAGAAGTCTAAACTCAACCGAATATGGTGATTTGAGCAAATCTTCTGTTCTTGATGAAATAATTATTCTATAACAGCAATTCTGCTTAATACTTGTCGTTTAGTAACAAATGCCTTAAATACTTTATGCAGTAGCTTTGCTGATAAGAAGCCTTTATAGGCATCCAGTTTGTTTGGAATGAAAAAGAGACAGATAATCTGTAATGTAAGTATTGTACTATGTTAATAACGTGTTAGTAAAGTTCAAGACTAAATCCACAAGCTGATGGATTTTAAGTATCAGAAACACATACCGACTCAGTAATGTGTATTATTGGTTATTGGTTATGTACGTCTAACCGAGAATAATAAAAAAAAATAGGAAAAGATTGATGGAGAAACTAAGTGGTGTTGTGATTATGGCCAATGGCAAGGAGTCACCACAGTGGTTATACTTCAACGGCAGAACCACTGGCGAGGAAGGTTGCTGTGTTAAAAGGCGGAGATGCTTCGTACAAAATGAGTGATAGCCACGTTGTTTTTCAAAACTAGCAGCAATTTCAATGTAATACTTCAAAATTTAAAATTCTGAATCACATTAGTTATTTTAGACAGTTTAAAGACTAACTACATGTTTTCACTTCTCGTCTTGAACCAACAAAACGAAGATCAAAACAAGGACCTTAAAAAGAATCCCCAAGAATTCTATAATGGTATGATAATAATTCAAATAATCTTAGCTTATCCTCGAGCTAAACACATGAAACAGTCAGTAGAGTTGAAACTCGTCATGAAACATATTTTGGAATTCCATGAAACCAAACATGTTCCAGAGAAAGGATGAAGATCAACTCATTGATGGAGGATCATAGGTTCACATTTAATGCAACTAAATGATATTGATAACCATTTGTTAACCATGTCTTCACAGATTAATTGTTTGTTGAGGAATCTGCTATTCTTGCCACATTTGTTGGAATCTGTTTTGTTGAGTTTTAGTATTGTATATTTGTGGTATGTACTTAAACATGTCAATCACATCTTAGATTAATTGCAAAACCCCACAGAAAGGATCCATTATGGTCCTTTAGTACACTTGTTCATGTAGCACACGAGCATGGCCAGACATGGTTCCATCACAATTTAGTTTCACCACACTACCAGGAGGAGGGAAGACCCAACATGAGGTATACCAGTCAATTTAAATCCCTCCCCATAAGTTTCTTCAACTTTCAATTATATTCTAAATCCTCTGAAAGAGCTGGACCCTTCTTTACCGTAATCAGGCACCTGTCTAACAATACATCCATTACATTCTCACTTGGACCACCTATTGATGAACACAAATTAATATGTTACCATGTAGCTACATCTTTCTAGTTAGGATGCCAAAAATACCTATATCCATGGATGCTTGTGCTGATTGAATGAATATCTGTTGAATGAGGGTGAAGATACTAGTAGTAACTTTTTATTGCATATATAAAATATTAGTATAAAATTTCTATTACTTTAAAATGAGATGAACTTTTTTTCTGTATTATTTCATATTTTTAAGTTGATAAACTCATAATAATAGTTTTTTTTTTAACTATATATAGTATATTATAAAGTATTAATATGATATCATGCTTTTTAGAGAATTAATATGATATAATGTTGTGCATGCAATTAAAAAAAAAGTTTTATATTATAATATTATTTTTCTATGTTAGATTCCAAATGTCTATAGATATTTATAGATAGATGCTATCCTCGTATGTTTCTATCTATATAAATACAAAAGGAGATGGATTCATGTGAACAAGTTAGTTACTCACACACATCTTCTCCTCTCTTCTCAATTGTCATTCCTAGCTGCTTGTAGTTGAAAAACTCCAATGAGACACTTACTAGCTTCCCCAAGACTAGTTGTTAGAAACTGCTTTTGCCACCTAATCTTGCAATCCCTCAAAACATGCAAGAAAGTTTCAAAATCGGCACAATAAAGTGGGACATTGATTGGGCTAAGTCATTCTTACATTTTCTCATAAAAAAAACTGTACAAATTTTATCCATTAATTCATTCTAAGTATTATTTCAGACAATCTTTCAAAAAGAAAAGTATATTTCAGTCAAAATCATTAACCAATAGAAATGTTCCCTTTTCAATCAAAACAAAAAACTGTGGGGAAAAACAATAAAAGAAATATTAATTAAATAATATGTACTTTTGTGTGTGTCTAAATCATGTGGACCAGGATTTTCTGCAGTTAAATTATGCCACAGTTACACACAATTTTTAATTTAGGCCATTGAATTAGATTACAAAATTGTGAGTCTTGTGACATAAACCCATCCAACAGCCAAGAATGAAACTGTGGGGAAATTTACAGCACCATCATGTTTATACGTGGTCAATGACGGATCCATAAATTTTGAATAGTGGGGGCACCATCTAGATAAATAACCAATCTCTGGTTGCTTGTATTTTGTTTTTATTTGAATGAACAAACCATCAATTTAGTCTATAAACTATCGTTCATTTTCTGATTTAGTCCATAAACTACGTAAATATAATACTAGTCCTTAATTTATATGAAGTTCATCAATTTAGTCGCTAAAGTATGTAAAACTCCATCAGTTTAGTCACTAACATCTTAATAACAGAGATTAAATTGACGAATATTAAATACTTTAGAGACAACTTATTATATTTATATAATTTAGAGACTAAATTTAAAAAGGAGTGATAGTTTAAAGACCAAATTGAAGACTTATTCTTTATTTGAATAGGCTTTTTTTTAAAAAAAAAAAATTGGGAAGCAACTTATAAAATTTAACTTGGATGAGTGACCCTTAAAAAAAAAACTTGTGTCATTGAATGAGTTAAAAAAATGTAGGTTATGTGAAGGGTGTGTGGGCATACCCTTCTTAACAATATAAAAACATATATATTATACCAGTAAAAAAAGAATTATGAAATCTTTGTGCAGGCACATGCCTTCATGATACATCTGTCTCTGTATGTGGTTGTGACCAAACTAATGATATCTAGGAGGTAAGAGTTTGATTTTTTTCATCCTCAACATAAACACTAACTGTTCTGGACCGGGCAAAAGGAGTTTTGGCCCATTTACTTGAGCCCAATACTATGCAAAGCCCAAACACCACGTTTGGCAAAATTACTTGCGACACACCCCTTCCCCGCGAGGGGGGTGCACGGAGCGAGCGAGACCGGTTCAAACGAACCACAATGTTTCTTCGCACGTTCCCGCAATAAACTCTCTGGCGGTTACACTTCCCACGATTTCGTAATCACCAGAGCCAGGTGTGCCATTACAACGGCTCTGCAGCCCTCCACCTCTATATATAGGGGACTCATCGCAGTCCCCAAGGTAGAATCGAACTCTTCCTCTAAACCCTCACTCTCTGATCTCCACTGACTTGAGCGTCGGAGCGACTGCAGGTACAAAGAAGTATTCTTGAAGCATTCTACCACCACTCAAACCACCGCATTCAAGACACCGACAGTCACCTTCTGATCAGGTGAGATCAATGGCGCCGTCTGTGGGAAATATAAGCTCTCCCCATTTTGACCTAGCTAGAAACCAAAGCTTTCCAAAAAATTACCATGGCTACCAACGGTGCCAACTCCCAGCTGAGAAGTGAGATTCGTATCCCTCAACGTGATGGTATGACGTCTTCACCTTCCCCTGGGGGTACACCCAGAGAGGAACTAGTGCAGGCAGTTCCTCTCCAAGAAAGACCTCTGCAGGGTCCCTGGCGACCTATAAAGACACCAGAAGATGCCACACCAACTGGGGCCCTCGTCGACAATCTGCTCCGCACGGTTCAACGACAGACGTCGTTAATCGAGGAACATAATCGACGACTGATGGATCAGGAGCAAGCGCATCCACTGGTCCAAACCAAACAGACTCCTTCCCCGACACGTACCAGAAGAGGAAGGAGCCCTCGCCGTTCACGTTCCAGATCCCCACGGCATTCAGTAAGCATCAGATCTCAAAGTTACACTAGGAGGTCAGTTAGAAGGAGATAACCCAGACAAACTCCTCCAAGGCGGTATCCTCCCAGACGATCCCCTCTGAGGGGATCTCCACCTAGACGATCCCAACCAAGACGCAACGGACGCTCTTGGTCCTCTTCTAGCTCCGAGGGCACCCACGATGCCCGGAATGACTGTAATGCTTATGGTCCATTCACACGGCGTCAGAGAAGCTCCTATCCCCCGCAGACTAGAGAAGCCTCCCCAGATGGACTCATACGATGGAACAACCGACCAATCGGTGCAAGGCGCCGTAAAATGCAAACTCTTCGTCACTACACTGCGACGAGGAGCCGTCACTTGGTTCAAGAACTTACGGAGAAACTTCATTGACTTATGGAGCGACCTCTGCTACGAGTTCACGACCCACTTCACCGCTTCAAGGACGCAACCAAAAACGGTGGCATCCCTTGAAGCCATTGTTCAAGGAAAGAGCGAACCTCTCCGAGATTACATCGAGAGGTTCAACAAAGAAGTTGTACATGTAAGAGGTGCTGACGAAACAATGAAGCGGTACCTCATTGCCAAGGGTCTACGCGAGGGCACAGACGTCAAAAAGGTTGTCCGCTTAGATCGCCCAAGGACTCTCAATGAGTTCGTAGCGATCGCAAAAATCTACATCGCATATGAAGAAGAACTGTATGCGGACAACTTCAACAAATCCAGGAAGGAGGAGCCTGCTGCTGAATCCTCCAAAAAGCCCTTCCATGAGAAAAAGAAGGAAGGCAAAGTAACTCGTGAAGGAAAAGGATCCAACGGCCGCTTCGCCGAGTATACGCCCTTGGCCATGTCCAGGGTGAAAATCCTCACCGAGATTGCAGTAGCCGATCTAGCAGAAGCTGACGTCAAGCCACCAAAGGCTCCGTCTCAGGAGAGGAAAGGGGTCGACAAAACAAAATATTGTCGGTTCCACAAGTGCCACGGTCACGTCACTGACGACTGCATCCATCTAAAGGATGCCATTGAACTCCTCATCCAACGAGGACGGCTCAAACAGTTCGTCAAGAACCCAGAGTCGGAGAGAAAGACCATCGAGCTCGTCAGCGATGGTGGTGAGTCAATAATTAGTCTTTAAATTAGTGTCTTTTATTTAATATTTAAGTTTATTTTAATTAGATTTAATATGTTTTTATTTCCTTCTAGAACTATTTTACTTCAATTGCAAGTTATTATATTTCAG
>Ga0315913_1009623_pt1 | contig 11290 bp, 3 predicted proteins | sample MpolsnodulesMG_FD_207736 | JGI IMG/M metagenome (GOLD analysis project Ga0315913, IMG submission 207736) | Medicago polymorpha root nodule microbial communities from Los Angeles, California, United States - small nodules | ecosystem: Host-associated > Plants > Roots > Nodule | place: USA... | reverse complement strand
GAGAGAGAGAGAGAGAGAGAAACAAATTTGCAGACGTAATGAAGAGGTATTTGAAAGAAAGAGATCCATTAAAGGAGATTTGCATGAGATCCATTTTTAACAGGCTTATGTTGCGCCGCAAGAGAAAGGCGAAAGGCATTGATCACAACTTTGCATATTCTTGTTTTAACATAAAAACCCTAGATAATTAAACAGACCAAATAACATTATTGCCCTCTCTTTGTGATTCATATGGCAGAAACCGTTGGGTTATGGATGATGCAATAGAAGATATGGGCCTTAACTTTTCAAACCATTATTTATATTATATTAAATTAAATTAAATATTTACACTACCAAAAAAAATTTAAATTAAATATTTGCTAGTAAACAACACGCTACTTTTCTTGCTTCAAAAAAAAAAAACGCTACTTTTCTATTAAAAACGCTATTGTAGCTGCCTTACAAAAATGCTATTGTAACTAATTATTTATGATAAATATTTGGAGGATTTTTTTTATTCTTTGTTTAATTAATCAATGATTTTTCTTTGTTAAGGAGTGTGACGTTTTATAGGTGTCATAAGTACTTTTTTATAAACAACATACATGGATTCATTCGGTTCAATATGATTTAATACATATAAATATATATATATATATATATATATATATATATATATATATATATATATATGTTTTCCATAGAGTCTGAGTTATACGACTGAGTTATCCGGTTTAATCCGGTTCAGTCATGCGGTTCAACCAGCGACTCAGTGGTTCGACCATTAACCAGTGACCCAGTGATCTTGCCGAGTCGATGATCGGTCAGGTTTTTAAAATTATGGGTAAAGATCATCTCCGTTTGACAAAATAAATGGAGTATGCAATTTGGAGAAAGATAGACACATAAAATAGATAATGGGTCCTACCATTAAATGAGTCTCACCATCATTAATTACTTTTTTTTTTCAATTTTATTGTCTTTATATCTCCAAATGGAGGAAATGGAGAAGATTATAAATAGAGATAATCTTAACTCAGTATATGGATTGAATTTGGTGCGGTGAACCATGGTAAGATTTGGTAGGACAATATAATTTAACTTTTAGAAAAAAGTGGTTCAACCTTAACAAATACTTCAAGAGGTCTAAACTATACGGACCCTATAAGCAAAATACATCCGACATTTTATGTTGCGAGACAAGTAACCATCAAATTTTTTATATGGAAAGTTCTATGAAATGATTCTAAAACGCTCTTTAAAATATTAAATGATAAGATTTTAACATTGGTGTATTCAATGCAGTCAAAATTAAAGTATTTAACTTTTTAGAAAATAATTTATTAATTTAAAATCATTAAAAAGTAATCCAAACCCACTTGTCAGCAAAACCCACGGACAAACCCTTCTTCCTGTTTTGTCCCTTCATAAAAAAGGAGGACAAATCCTTTTGCAAATAAGTAACAACATCCACCGAGTCATGTCACTGTACAGAACTTCAACCCTTTCTCTTTTGCAGTTTGCACAAAATTCATGTCATGAACCCGATTCTTCACATGACAACACAATTGAATCTCAACCGTACAATTTATTTAAACTGAAATTTCAACCCTCGATCTCTTCTCATCTTTCTTGTCACACTTTATCACCCAAAAAAGTCACCAACTTCAGTTACATATTTCATTCACAAACACCATTTTTCTCTCACTCCCAGCCAGCAAAACTATTCTCAACAAAATTAAATCCCCTTTATCTTAACTTAATCTTTCTCACAGTTTCATATATCTCCAAATTTACTTTTTATTTATTGTTTTCAGTCTTTTATTAAATTTTCCAATCTTTTTTCTTGTTCATCTAAATCTCTTGTGAAATTTTCATGGTTACGTTGTTTTTGAATGAAAAATGATAGTCCAGTCTCAGATCTTACAACAGACTCCTCAGAACTACCGCCATCCATCTTATATGCCTGAAAATCCGGCCATGTTTTCCCGACTTCCAACATTTAACGGCCATCCGCCGTGCCAAATGAATTATCCGGGTCGGATAAAATGGAACGGAAGCAAACCCGAAAGGCCCCGTATGGACCATAACGTATCGGGTCCGGGTCATCCGTTCGGAAACCCGAATGGTTCATCTGGTAAAGTTCGCCGGTTTAACTATCCAAAGAGGAGGTTCAACGGCGGCGGTCGTACCTCAGCCCCGTTCGCGCCGCGCAACACGACTTCGTTCTTAATCCGTGCGAAGAAGACCGGTGGCATAGCTTCCTTGGTGTCACCCTGTGCGGTGACTCCGGCGATCTTAACGACGCCGTTGCTTTCGCCGTCGACGGAGGTGGTTGTGGAGATGGCAAAGGAAAAGTGGGGAGTTGACGGATATGGCACAATGAAAGGCCTAATCCGTCTCCGGCAGGAAAAAGAAAATTCTGAGCAAGCTGGCGAAAACAATGGTGGCGAGGTTTTTGAGGTTGAGAGGAGATTGAACGACGATTTGAGCAGGTTTGAGATGATATATCCAAGTTCAGGTGATGAACATAGTTTAGAGAATAGAGTTGATGAACAAGATTTGCAAATCGCACATCTTGAAGAACAGAATCTATCATTTAAGGAAAGAATTTTTCTCATGGAAAGGGAATTGAGTAATTTGAGGCAGCGTGTTGTATGCTTGGAGAGCGAGGGAAATGGCGCTGGTGATCGTGAGTCCGAGAATTTCAACGGCATAGATGTTTGCTCGGAGAAGAGCGTCGGAAATGGTGACCACTGATGAACATTATGGTAGAAAGAACTGTGTTTAACTAATTCAAGTGAAATTAGTGACTGTTTGAAATCGCGATGGTTTTGATTGAACCGTACTTTGTCTTTGTCAATTGTAACATACATTGAATAACTGTAGTGTTCAGTTTAGTTCATTGTTTACTTGGGCTGCAAGTATCTTATGAGAAGAGTTTGATGGATTTTGCTGTAATATCCTAAATGGATATAGATATTTTTTCCTTATAGGTTGATAGATTTAACGTCACAGCTTACTTTAGTGTAGTGCAATTTAGCATGCTATCTTCTGTAAACTACCTCTATGGATGTTGTATCTTCCTGGGTTTAGTTGGTAATTAGGACTTTGAAACAATGGTGAATAAGAATTGGAGAATGCTATGCTCTTTCTGATAGGATAATCTAGTATACTTGTTTTGTTTGATTGTTTCTTTGCCTCATCGTTTTCTTTGATATGCTTTTATCGTTCCCTTGTGTTGTGTTCGAAAGGTCACTCACAAAATTTTAAGTTCAAGTTGATCGGTTGCAATACTTTAATCAATACTTACATTTGAATATCCTTAATTTTCCTAAACTCATCCAAATTTGAATATCCTTAATTTTCCTAAACTCATTCAACAATTCATTTTCTCTCTAGCTCTCTTTTCCCATCACACCACCCTCTTGATTTATTTCTCTTCAATGGTAGAATGAATCTTTTGGTCTGTAAATTTATTTGCTCTTGCTAACTTATTTCGTGAGGAAACATGTTAAGAACCTAAAATAGGATTTTGCATTGATAAAACAACATTTTATTAACTTTATAAGGTTGATTGCATGATTTTTAAAACGAATATTTCTAGAGTTCATTAACATGTGCCCTCGAGGCGCATGTTAGCATTTGCCAAATTACTTTCCTACCTTTGTATTGTAAAAACCTATTGCAAAATAAATTACTGTTAAAGTTATAATCTGCAATTCAAGACTGGTTATTAAACAAGTGTTTGAAACCACAGTAGGTAAGTCATAGTGGGTTAGAATTCTCAAATTTTAGATATCAGGACATGGTATTTACTTAAGCAATGTCAATTCCAGATATTGAGTTAAGGTGGCGTGCCTAAGGAGAAGAGTTAACCATGTCCATTGTGGAGTTCTTCTCCTATTAAGCATTGAGCTTATAGTCAACTTTCATCGGATGGTTAGAAAAATTGATGCTTAACAAGATTCTGGCTCCTAGAAATTAACTCTCTCTCCTCTCCTCATTTATATGCGGAGCCGTATCGGAGGCAGGGCGACCGTCTTAGGCCCCAAAAAATAAGTACGAAATTTGGGCCTCAAAAAAATTGCTTAGGTTTTTTTTATCACGTTTGATGTTTATATATGTTTATTAATTTAGACCCAAATTGTAGATTCGCCCTAGGCCACCAAAATCCTAGAAACGACCCTGTTTATATGACTTCTATTTAGCGTGTGTTTGAAAACACGTTTGGAAACCCAATACCACTTTTCAATGCACTTTCACCATAAAAATTCTAAAGCTAATATACCAAGCTTTTGCTTAGCTGTGATTCTCAACGTGATTTTGGGTTAATTGATGCCATTCCAAACATACTTTTAGTATTGATGAGTTATAATTGAAAGTAAATTTATTGGTAGAATCTATTTTGTTAATATTTAGAGGTACTTACCAAAAAAGATAGATAGACCAAGTATATTTTATAAACAATAATGCTAAAACTGGCGAAGAAAAAAAATCACGAAATTATAGTTAAATTATAGCGAATCTATTATAGAGAAGAGTAGATTCACGAAAGTGAATGACATAAATTATAATGTTTTTCTGGGTGTAAACCGGGTATCCTCCGTGTGCAACTGCGGAGACTAATTCCTCGATCATTATGAGACCTAAATGGGTGACAAGTTTTCCCTAAGATTTTTAATACCTGCTGCATGTACAAGACTGGATTCGAACGTAAAACCTTGGTTAAGGACATAAATTATAATGTAATACAACATTTATGTTATTTACCTATTGTATTTTTTTTTTCCACAAGACATTAATTGGTTAACCAGATATCATGAGTTATTTTTTTTTTTTTTAGGAAGATATCATGGGTCTTTTCTGAGCTAAAATGTTGCGACAAATAACACTGCTTTGTATTAGCGAACTTGGATCCATTAGAACACAAAAACCATTATATCAAGATCAAACGATGTATGATTTTTTTTTTAAAAATATTTAACGGAACTTGAAAGACATGGTACTCAGCACATTGTACAAATACCAATTGTAGGACTTTACGCGACGCAAACTCCTTTGTTTCATTTGACATTTTTTTTCCCTCTTTATTCTTCTTGAGAGACATGGTACTGAGCACATGACTAGTAGGGAAGACCGACAAGAGCTGGAACTGTACCATGTAAATTTTTTGCTTTCCATAAATCTTGATGTGGGACTTTTTTCTTTTGACAAAGTTTCTTTAACTAGAAATAGCACACCCTTCTTGTTTGATCAAACAACGATATATCCAAATATGCATGATCTGAAAGTGTTGCCACGCTACGTAGATTATCCTCAAACGACCAATCACGTTTACGTTGCCCTTGTGTGTATAAAAAATTGCCTTTGTTTTTTAGTTTGACTTTTTTATTTTCAAAAGCAGTGGATAATTGTATGGTTTAGTTTTTTTGTTTTTTGTTTGTGAAAACTGTAGAATACCCTTTTCAAAATCCAAAAAAGAAAACTGGGTCCTAAATACATAAATCAAACACTTGTTATAGCTATAAATACATAGTTTTTCATGCAATTATTTTTTTCTTTTTGACTTCTTAACCGATGCTTTAAAGACATTTACTAGTATTTTTTTCCATATTTTTTTATTATAAAAAAACAAGTCAAAACCAAGTTAAGATTAATCTATTTATCTTTTTTCCACATATCGTCCAACTTACAATATTTTTTTGATAACTTTTAAGACAACTATTTCTTCGTCCTTTATTTGGAACAAAAACAATAGAGAAAGAAAAATAGAAAGATAGAATGAAAACACAACGTAAATGTAAGAGAGAGAGTTGTACCAAAAGTAATCACAAAATAGTTAAACAAAAAATTGCTTTTGTTTTTTAGTTTGACTTTTTATTTTCAAAAGTAGTAGATTGGTATGATTTAGTTTTTTTTTTTTTTTGTGAAAACTGTAGTATACCTTTTTCAAAATCCTAAAAAGAAAATTGGGTCCTAAATAGATAAATCAAACACTTGTTATAGCCATAAATACATAGTTTTTTATACAATTTTTTTTCTTTTAACTTCTTAACAATGCTCTAAAGACATTTACTAACATTTTTTCTACATTTTTTTATTATAAAAAAACAAGTCAAAACCAAGTTAAGATTAAGCTATTTATTTATTTTTCATATATCGCCCAACCTACAACCATTTTTTAGATAATTTTTGGGACAACTATTTCTTCGTCCTTCTTTTGGAACAAAAAACAATAGAGAAAGAAAAATAGAAAGATAGAATGAAAACACATTGTATGAGAGAGAGAGAGAGAGAGAGAGAGAGAGTTGTACCAAGACACTCAACATATTTAATCTAGGGTTAAATATATTTTTTGTCCCTATAAATATGTCAACTTTTTGTTTTAGTCCCTCATAAATTTTTCTTCAACTTTTAGTCCCTACAAAAGTTTTCATCTTTACTTTTGGTCCCTCCTTTAAAGTAAACTCATATGTAGAATTCATATTTTCGGATAAAATTTTGCAGAAAAATTTATAATATTATAATAATCTCACCCAAAACAATTTAGAATTTTTTAACAAAACATGAATTTTAATATTTTTGACGGTTAAAAATTCATATTTAATTTGTGTTTTGTTAAAAAATTCTAATTTTTGGGGAATTTTTTTTTCCAATATTCTACATATTTCTGGATAATTTCATTAAAAAACAAAAATTAACTTAAAATCAGGGTAGGCTTCAAAAAGGCTCACAGAACCAAGCACTTTTGCCTCAGTGTGCTAATGACAAAGATCAATCGACAGTAGAGAAACAATGCAAGTTCTAGAAATGTATAAGCATGGAACACTCTTTATAAGTAAATTGAAAAATAAAATTTGGCCATGAACCTTACAGTGTTAGATATCTGGGAGTTGTGACTACCTATCTTTAATTGCCGTACACTTCGCCTTTGAAATCACAAGTCACTCATCCTTTTGAACTTTTGGAATACCACTTGAAAAAATATTTATTACTAAACTGGAAAAAGTCAAGTAAACAAGCAAATTCATCAATAATAAACAAGTGCAAGAGCAATTACAACGGGGAATAAAATCGAATTAAAATTCGTCAAAGCAATAAAATTGTTCGAACATAAAAATTAAAGTATATCAAAAAGGTGCTGAAACAAAAACAGAAAAATAAAATGAGTTGGACCATTAGTAGTCCACTCAATCCTCCATCTGGTCCTCAAAAATCCATGTGCTAGGGTTCTCCTCTGCATACGAGTCCTCCCCAAAATGATGCCTAGACCTAGCACCACCAGCAGCAAAGTCGGCTCTAATCTCCTATTCTCTATCCTGAGCTCGACCTCTGGTCACATCAAAGTACTGGTCCATCGTCTCCTCGGACCCATCAAATCTCTCAAAAGACCCAGTCACAGGCCTCCTGTTGAGGCAGACCGCCTCATTGAACTCCTGCCCGAACCTAGGACGGTTCCAATACTCCTGATCAGACAAAAATATTAATTCTCCCAACATGGTCATTTCAAATTTACTTTGCATAAGACAGGAAAAATCTTCACATATTTGTTAATTTGTTTGTCGTTAAATGATATCATCAACATATGATTGAAAAATTAATAAACCAGTTTTTTCAAAACATGATTTGGTTTCCTCGTGTTTTCAAAACATGAGATTGATGGACATAGACTTCCTTATTTAAGATTGTATTTAAATACATACTTTTTATTTTTATTTGAAAAGTTTGACATTTTGATGAGATGCATATGCAAAAATATTCTTATTGCTTATGACCTCACAGCTGAAGCAAAAATCTCATCATAATCAATATCTTCTTGTTGATAATATCATTGTGGAACACGACTATGTTTTTTTAATTACATTTTCCTTTTTTCATCTAACTTATTTCATAATTCCCATCCTTTTCTTATTATTGTTTGAGAAAGTTTTTCTTTCATAGCTTCTATTGACGAGTTGTCGATTATAGATCTATTGATATTTTTTGGCTCAATTTTGAAGATAATTTTGATGTTATTAGCATTGTCTTTGAAGGATAATCTTGTTCTCATGTCAACGACGTGTTTCCAAATATTTGATCGGGACGATGATCACCAACAACTCTAAAACTTTTTGGAGGTGTTTGAAAGGGTGATAGTTGTTTGTTTTCTTCATTTACATCTTTCTAGATTTGTAGAGTTTCTACATCTTCAATGTATTCTCAAGCATCAAGATCATCAAACTCATGAAATATAATATGCATATTTATTTTCATGGTCAGAGTTTTAAGTTAAATACTTTGTATCGTTTTGAGTTTGTTGAATACCCAAGAAGATAGCTTCATTTTTGGTTTTGAATCATATTTTCCTAGATTTATTTATTAATTAATATGTAACAATAACATAAAAAAAGTGAAAATATAATATGTCTAATTTTGTTGGTCTAAGTTAGCAAACCTATATATATATCCCTTTTGTCTTGACAAGTGTCATAGTTGAAAAAAATTGTCATAAAATATAATTTGTTCAATTTTTAACATGATATCAAAAAAAAAAAAAATTAAATATAAAGATCAATCAAAGTTCAAAAAAATATTAATTAATTTTATTGATTATACCCTCTAATTTATTTTGCATCAACCTCAAGTCAATTTCTTTCACTTAATACTTATAAAATAGATAAATACATCAATATTTTGATAAAATTAATCTGGTTTCATAAAAATTCTAATCTTGATAAAAGTAAAATATAAGAATTGTTTCATCCAATAACGAAAATCAGGTTCTCCTGAACAATTCTAATCTCGAAGTGTAAACTCACTTTATAAATACAATTTAAAAATAATAATATATTAAATTTATTAAATATCAAATGTAAAACTAGTTTACATCGTTTTTTTACGGAACTAGTTTACATCGTTGAATAGACATACATTGTCAACGTAAATAGTTTTACAATATTGAAATTTAATGTCACCACTCACCACCGTTCTTTCATGTCATGCAATTACAATCAATTTCACAATAAACCATATGGGTGGCGTGGTAAAATATGAAGAAAAAAAATTGGATGTCACTTTAATTTTTTGTTTTGAAGGGACGCCTTTTTTAAAATTATTTTGCACTAATAGTGCATATTCTTTATAAAACAAATCCTTGATAAATTCTTTTAAATTATTTAATTATTTTAAAATTAAATAAATCCTGTATACATTCCCCTTTTATCTATTAAATTATACAAATAAAAAAAAGAAAGAATATTTAATAATACATTTTAAGTTTTTAGTTATTTATACTATATATGAATCAACAATTACTTTATAAAAAACAAAATACATAAAGAAATATGATCTGTCAAAAATAAATAAATCACCAAATAATCATTGAATATTATTATTTTTTCATTTTTTGACAAAACATTGAATACAACATGTAAATAAAGTTAATGAAATCCAGCAAAATACATTGAATATTTTATCTTGCAAGAAAAGTAGCCATCTCTTACTCTTCTATTTATTTATATTTATACCCATTAAACACACATAATTTCACAAAAGAAAAAAACACATAAACCTATTTTACAAAGTCGTAAGAACATCACCGAGTACCGAGTCATGTCACTGTACGAAACTGCATCCAATTTCTACTTTGCACAAACCGAACCTGATTCTTGACATGACAACACAATCTCATCTCAATCGTTCAACCCATTCAAACTCAAATTTCAACCCTTAGATCTTTTCCCACTCTCTCTTATCACACTTTGACGTCCCAAGATAATCTTCAATCATAAAATAGACACAAATTTCAGTTACATATTCACAAGCACCATTTTCCCCTCACTCCTAGTCAGTAACATCTTTGATTTTCAACAAAATTAAAACCTGAGGTTTTTGAAGTTGAGAAGAGATTGAACAATGAATTGAGTAGGTTTGAGATGATATATCCAACAAGTTGTGGCGATGAACATAATTTGGAGAATAGGGTCATGAACATGATTAGAAAATTAAACATCTTGAAGAACAAAATCTAACACTTAAGGAAAGAATTTTTCTCATGGAAAGAGAATTGGGTGACTTGAGGCAGTGTGTTGTATGCTTGGAGACCAAGGGAATTGGCGCTGGTGATAACGAGTCTGAGAATTTCAACGACCAAGATGTTTGCTTGGAGAAGAGCATCAAAAATGGTGACCATATCGACAACAAGAGTGAAGACAATTGACAATAGTAATTGTTTGAGTGAAATTAGTGTATAATTGGAAAAAAAAAACCTTTTTTTAAGAGATAAGGGAAAAAACCTTGGTTATTATTAAATTAGTGTTTGAAATCACTACAGCTAAAAGAACTCATAGACACAGCTGTGTTAGAATTTCAAAATTTTAGATCTTGTTGGGACTCGATATTTAGTCCAGGAACGACATTCCAAAAAAATTTGATTTTGTTTTGATATAAGAGAGAACAATTGGATTGGACCATCTCTTTTTTTTTTTGTCGTTGAAAGAATTGGATCATCTCTTGTGAGGAGGGACTTCGTCTATTAAGCATTGATCTTATCAGTCACATTTCATTGAATGTCAAATAAATCGATGCTTAATTCCGTAAGAAAAATAATAGAGAGATTTGCTTTGGAGGGAAAAAGAAGATAGAGAGATTTTATGCTCCTCTGGCCACTATTTTCTCACTTATATCAGGTTTCTTTAGTATTGATTGATTGATGAGTTAGAATTAAAACTAGATTTATTGGCAGAATCTATTTAGTTGATTAGCTAAGAATCAATGCGTCAAAAAGATTAAGTATTTATACTGTTAGATTAGATTAGATATTAATATTAAAGAATGCAAATAAATAAAGTGCATACATAAGTCATAAGATCGATTTCACCTAATAAGGTGACTAATATTCATCAGCTGGTAGAAAAAGTCAAAATTCATTCGTACTGGTGGATAAAGGCGGCTAATGTTGTTTATGTGTTAGGGGCCTACAGTTGGTTAGCTTGCCCTCTTGATTGTCTGGGCATTTGTTAATTTTGTCTTTGTTGTGTATGGACTTTTTGTATAACTCTGGTTGCACACTGGATGCGAACCTGTTGTTGTTAGTATATATAAATTTCATTTTTACCTCTTAAAAAAAATGTAGATATTTTATGACTTAAATGACCAATTTATAATAAAAAAAACTTAAAACAAACTTCTTATAAATATCCAACTTTTACACTCTGTTTGGAATGCAAGAAATAGGGAAGAGAGACTGAGGGACGAGAGAAGATGGAGAGAAATGTTAAACTCATCCTGTTTGGTGAGGAGAGAAAGAGGGATGAGAGATTAAAAT
>Ga0315913_1009621_pt1 | contig 11295 bp, 6 predicted proteins | sample MpolsnodulesMG_FD_207736 | JGI IMG/M metagenome (GOLD analysis project Ga0315913, IMG submission 207736) | Medicago polymorpha root nodule microbial communities from Los Angeles, California, United States - small nodules | ecosystem: Host-associated > Plants > Roots > Nodule | place: USA... | reverse complement strand
CTTCAAGTTACTTGACAGCATCCAAACATGTAAAAATCGACTCTGCACCCCTGGAATCCATTTTGTGTCCTATAAAAGTGGAATCAAACATACACTTAGTTTAAAAGTTGCATCTCATAGAGCCCTAACCAGAGGATGTTATAGATAGAACATCTTGCTAGGAATGGATTAATTTTAGATGACTAGTATTATTATGCCTTATTTATTTCCATAATGGATTGGCATTGATGAGTGATCTTTACCTCTTTGAGTTATCCTAATTTCAAATATATTTTTCTTTATTTGTCTGAGCATTTTAGAGACATGACTAACAATAGACAGTAGAAGTTAATCTATTTTTGTAATACACAAATATTGCTATACTTAATTCACGAAGATCCAAATCCATATCTTTGTTTTTTATTTCATAGTTTTATAACTTGCTATATCTTTCAGATATTTGGCCTTCAAAAGTATTGAATTTCCAAATCCAAACAGAATTTCAAGCTTAATAACAGAATTTTTCTTAAGTGACTAATTACGAACGTTACAGGGCACAAATGTGGTATCAGGTACTGGAACAGGTTTAGTTATTTCAACTGGATCAAATACTTACATGAGCACAATGTTTTCAAAAATTGGGAAGAAAAAGCCGCCAGATGACTTTGAAAAGGGTCTCAGATGGATATTTTACATGCTTATTTCCTTTATGCTAGCAGTTGTTACAATTATGTTTGTGACAGATTTCACTACATCTCATAATTTGAGCAAGAGTGTTCTCTTTGCCATCTCAGTTTCATCTGCACTCAATCCTCAAATGTTTCCCCTCATCATTAACACATGTCTCGCGAAAGGAGCACTTGCTATGGCTAAAGACAGATGTATTGTAAAAAGTCTAACAACTATACGTGAGATGGGATCAATGTAAGCATAAATTCACTTTAAAAATCAACTGATTGATGATTTGGACACTAAATTCTCATTAATTATATACTATTTTCACTGTTGCAGGGATATTCTTTGTATTGATAAGACAGGCACCCTTACAATGAATCTTGAAATCTTGGTTAATCATCTCGACTGCAAGGGCTTACCCCGAGAAAATGTTCTACGCTATGCGTTCCTCAATTCTTACTTCAAGGCTGAGCAAAAGTATCCTCTGGATGATGCAATTCTAGCACATGTATATTCAAATGGATTCAAGTTTCAGCCGTCCAAGTGGAAGAAGATAGATGAGATTCCTTTTGACTTCATAAGAAGAAGAGTATCTGTCATGTTAGAAACAGACGATAGACACTCGAGGTTCTTTGGAAGGTTCATGGTAACAAAAGGAGCATTGTTGGAAGTCATAAAAGTTTGTTCTTTTATTGAGAATTTTGATAAAGATGAAATTTCTACCTTCTCATCAAATGACTATCAGAGGATTTTAAATCTATCAGAAGAATTGAGCAATGAAGGGTTAAGGGTTATCGCAGTTGCTATAAAGAAGCTCGAAATGGTGCGTCTTTCTTGGCTTCCTGGTTTAAAATGCCTACAAATTTGCCTTTCTTTTTTATTTTCATGCCAATGTCATAGATTTTTAATATACATAGCTTTACAAGATTAGGATATATTACAATTTCAATTTATGTGTGAAATTGCAGCATCAAGCTTGCGAAACAAGTAATGGAAGCAAGAGGCGGGACTACGATTTCGAAACAGACATGATATTTCTTGGTTTCATAACATTTTTTGATCCACCTAAGGACTCAGCAAAGGAAGCACTGTGGTGTTTGGCTGAGAAAGGAGTGAAAGCCAAAGTTTTAACAGGCGACTCACTTTCCTTAACCACAAGAATATGCAGAGAAGTCGGCATAAGTACCACTCATGTTATAACAGGACCTGAGCTAGAAGAACTTAATCAAGAAACTTTCCATGAAACCGTTAAAAGAGCAACGGTGCTAGCCCGTCTCACCCCTAGTCAAAAACTTCGAGTCGTGCAGTCATTGCAGACAGAAGGAAACCATGTTGTTGGTTTCTTAGGAGACGGTGTGAATGATTCACTAGCTTTGGATGCTGCTCATGTAAGCATTTCAGTGGACTCCGGCGTAGCCATTGCAAAAGACATGGCAGACATAATCTTACTAGAGAAAGATCTAAATGTCCTCGTTGCGGGCGTGGAGCACGGTCGTCTCACCTTTGGCAACACAATGAAGTACGTAAAGATGTCAGTTATTGCTAACTTGGGAAGTATTATTTCACTCCTCATAGCAGCATTGTTACTTAAATATGAACCCTTGACTTCTAGACAGCTACTTACACAGAATTTCATCTATAGCCTCGGACAAATCGCCATCCCTTGGGACAAAATGGATGAAGAATATTTGAACACTCCTCATAAATGGTCAGTGCGAGGCTTGCCGATGTTCATATTGTGGAATGGACCAGTATGCATTCTATGCGACGTGGCAACACTTTTGTTTCTTTGGTTTTATTGCAAGGCTTATGATGATATGAAATTTTTTCATTCAGCTTGGTTCGTTGAGGGTCTTCTCATGCAAACTCTCATTGTTCATTTGATGAGGACTGAGAAAATCCCTTTCATTCAGGATATTGCTTCTTGGCCTGTGATTTTTTCCACTCTTGTGATATCTACAATTGGAATTGCAATTCCATTTACTCCTATTGGGAAGGTTATGGGATTTACACTTATACCTCTTTCATATTTTGGATTTTTGGTTGTTATTTTTCTGGGATATTTTACAATAGGTCAGGTGGTTAAGAGACTTTACATATTGGTTTATAAGAGATGGCTTTGAATATCAAATTTTCAATACGGTTTTGTTTTTCTATTGATGATTTATATCATATAGATTAGAGTATTCATAGCAAGAAATGGACACATCCAATCAAAACAGTTTTGCCAAAAGCTATGATAATTGAATATCAAATTTGAACACAAAATATCATAGAATTTTTCAATTTTATTTGGCTAAAAATTCTTGTTTGGGCATTTTGTGTTTTGGTGATAAATGATGAAAAAACAAAAATAATGACAGCTGTGGGATTTGAACCCACGCCCTTTCGGACCAGAGCCTAAATCTGGCGCCTTAGACCACTCGGCCAAACTGTCCTTTTGTGTTCAATTTGTAAGACAAATTATACTATAGTAAAAACCAGTATTAACATTTTATGATAAACAATACATATTTAATCACCTTTTCTGCTTCCGAATTTCTCAATATTATATCTATCCAAGAAAAATAATATTATCAATATTGTAAGAAAAGTTTTACTTCCCATAATTCAAAACTGTGTCGCTGAGAAAAAAGGTCCTACCGGGAGTCGAACCCAGGTCGCTGGATTCAAAGTCCAGAGTGCTAACCACTACACCATAGAACCAATCGATATGCATTATCTGTGAAGTATTAATTTATCCTCAAAGAAAGTATTCTAACACTCTACCATTGAATTAATTTCTGCGAATAAGTCGTATCAAAAGCATTACGAATCAATAAAAGTTAACTAATAATTTAAATATAAACAAATATATTGGTAATTGCATCTCACCTTAAACATGTTTCAATTTTCATGCAAGCACTTTAGCAGCTTTGAAGTTTCTTTTTGACTGAATTAATGGCATTTAAGTTCATTTGATAAACACTGATATCATTATACATGATGATTCAACAAAAAAAAATTGAGTTGAGGTGAGTTGAACATAGCTTTTTCTATTTACACTAGGTTTATATGTGTCTCTATAATGCCTGTTGTCAAAGTATCTAATTAGATGTTATAGATAGATAGACAGATTGATTTATTCTATAAAGTATCCAAGAAAATATATCTTTGCTCTTTCTTATAGGTTGGACTATAGCACTAAAAATATATCTTCGATAATGAATTTATAGTGTCCAATATATGGTGATTAAAAAAAGGGCCATAACAAAATATGTAATTTGGCATTTAAAATTGTTTTGCTGTTGTATGTGTTATAATGATACTCTTTGTTGATTAATGTATGTTGGCATGTATATAAGCATAAACTCAATTAGTTAATATTACTGCTGATCAGTTTGTTCATGTCCCGTTGTTTGATTCTGTGAAGGAGGATAAACCGTGTTGGAGGGCCGAGAATAATTGTCATTATACTGTTTGCAGTGCCTATCGTTTATGTATCATATGTATATGTGTTAACAGTTTGATTGCAGCTGCTGTTAAACCAGTCAGATGCTGCGGTCTCGCAGTATTTTTGCTGTCTTATGTTCACTCGCTGCAGAAAAAGCTTCCCTATTTGCAGTTTCAATTTGAGACTGTGGGATAACATTCTTGAGACTGCGATGCAGGTGGCAGTGCAAGCAAGAAACTTGCTTGATGGTTGGCGTGCTGCACAGCGCAGACTATGAGGCAGTAGCAGAAACGAGATGTTGCTCCAATTGATAGAGAAAGATGGTTGAAACCTGATCCAAATAGGCTGCAATGCAACAGCTATGCCTCATTTTCCAATGCTAGTAATCGAGAAGGCATTGGTGCCTGCATCAGAAACGATTTGAGTGGTTTCATGCTTATTAAAATAGAATTTATTTTACAAATTTATTGGGTGGATGAAGGAGAATCGTGTGGATCGTTGTCAGCAATCAAGTGGAGCCATGACCATCAAATGGAAAATGTGGATTCCGAGCTAAGAAGGTAGTTGATAATTTTACGAGAGATGCCTTAGATTTTGGTGCCATAATTACAGATTGCAGACATTCGTTTTCATTATATTCAATTTTATTAAGTCTAGAGTTGAGTTTGTTAGTAAACAAAGCATTGAGGTAGCTCATACACTAACTAAGGCGGGTACATGTTATGTTTTAGAATTTTGCTCCACTGTAATTTAACAATGGGACTAAAACTAGTCACTAATAAAGAAAGCAGATATATACATCGCGGTAAACTCATCTTATAAAACAGAAGAAACAGGGCAGAAATACCAAATTTACTCAAACTTTTATATGTAAATTCCGCTGCCATATTTCTGCTGAATATACACATTCACAAAGCAAGCATATGGAAAGTCTGAAACTGAAAGATGGACTAATATTTTTAAATAGAAGACATGCAAACAAAGTAGAGCAATCCCCATTCCTTAACAATCCTCCAATCAACACCATTCATTGATCTTTAAACTTGACAGATCATGAAATATATATTATTGAAGTAGAAGATGAATCCATGGAAAATGACCTCTTCTTATGCTCCATTTCTATTAAGCAACATTGTTTTTATTTGATCTTTCACTAGATGATACACCAGAATCACCATCATCATTATCTACTCTAATAACAATATCAAATTCTCCTACATTATGTGATCCTAATCCTGCTCCAACAACATTATCAAAGTTTTCTTCTATCTGTCCTTGATTCTGAGTCTCACCAGAAATATTTGAAATTGAATCAAGTTGATCAGTGACTGTGATACTAACATCTGCAGCATCATTCACCACAGGTGCGCGACACATCGGACAATTCTTGTGTGAACTAAGCCAAGTGTCAATGCAAGGGATATGAAAAGCATGGCTACACTTAGGCAAAATTCTGAGACTCTCTTCCTCTTGAAATTCACCAAGACAAACAGAACACTCTGTCCCATCAACGAGTCCTTCGTCTTTTTTGTATTTGAAGACTGTAATGGAATCTATGACCGATCGTTGAAGCCCTACGGTACGGATGAACCATATAGGGTGATCAACAATAGCCCTCTCATCACCATCATTATCGTCATCATTTGAAATAGTAGAATCTCTATGACCATGGACATCAAACAATACCGGCGTGTTTCTTCTATCGCGGTTATGGTTATGGTTTTGTCTTCTCGAGTGATAGTTTCTTATGGATATGAAAAGGAAGAAAAAAAGCATAGCCGTAGTAACAAAGCAAGCCATGGCAATGATAGCGATACTAAGTGTGTGGATATAATGGAAATGGAAATGATGAAGTATGTTGTAGGGAGTGTATGTAAATGGTGATTGTTGAGGAGAAGGGCTTGGGCTATCATGGTAATAGAAATGAAGGAGATTTCTAAGATGAAAAACCATTGATGAAAGAAATAGGGTACTGAAATTTGATTGAGAGAATGTTAGAGATAAGAGTGTACATGGAAGATGTGGAGATTTTTGTTTCTTTTTCCACCACAAATCATGGTCTGATTAGATGGTAATTAAAATTTTAGAATTTTGGGAAATTTAACCTTTCATAGGAAACTTCCGAGTTTACTTAGCAGCCAAGTTTTTTCCATGTTTAGACTTCAGTCAATGCTGCTTTGATTTTTGGGTTTATATTACGCGTTACTTTAATGGTGGTGGAGCCTACTTTTTTGGTAAATATGTGGAGCCTACTTATGACTTACATGTGTGACTCTAAATTGGTAAAATGCTCTTAACTAGAGTCTAGAAGTATTTTAAAAAAGGCAATAAGGAGAATGTTAACAAATGTCTCAGGAGTATTGATGAAACATCAAATAAAGTAAGTTTTTATTAAAAATAATGTAATTATTACTTGATAAAAAGTGACAGCTTATATTTCCAAGACAGAAATTCTATTTATAGATTCCTTAACCCAGAGCACCGATTAACAAGACCCTAAAAACTATTATTATTTTCCTTAAAAAAAAACTCTATCATTATTTTTTTACCAAACAAAAACTCTATTAAATTGGTCTTTACTCTTTATATTTAACCATTTACATTAATTAAATTCTTATATTTTAATGTATGATTAGTATCAATCTAGTCTCTAATATATATTTGTAATGACTAATATGAGTAAAATTTGACATAAACAGAGACATTTTTGAAATATGCATGAAGTTATAGACCTACTTGAGAGCGTCTTGCATAGAAAATGATTAATTGCGTACGTTACTCGAATGTGTTTGGCAAGTCAATTTTCGCCGTTTCTTATGATCGATTTTGCTAGTTCTTGATTTATGTGGGTCGTGGGCCATACAATGGGTTGAATCAGTTTTGGCCCAACTTTTTTTTTTACTTTTTTCATCTTAATTATTATTTTTTGTTAAAATTTTAGGGGATTACACTTTAGGCACCTAACAGTTGCTCACACGCACCTACTGAACGATAATTAACTACCGTTTGTTTTAAAACGGTACTTAATTACCGTTCGGTATTTTTTAAATTGATTTAACAGATTTAAAAATTTTGTTGAACGATAATTAATTATTATTGGAAGTATTTTGAATAATTTGAGGTACTTATAAGCAATTGTTAGATGTGTAAAGAGCAACTTCCAAATTTTCATGGAAAAAAGACATTGTGTTGGGCTTGTAATGGGCTCAAGATAAAAACCAATTTGTATTTTCAGAATGAGTTTCTTTTGACTAATTTTTATTTTGGTAGAATGACAAAAGAAAAATAAGAAAAAAAAAATCTTAAAAACATAGCTCAGCATGGGGCATCAAGCCTCAACGCTGAATTCAACTTAAATGGGGGAGCATGTCAAAAAGTCACACCTAGCCTTGAAGAGCGTTCAAGCTTGGCCAAGAAATTTGCGCAATGGTTGCCCTCTCGAAGCACATGTTGAAGAGAGATGTCAGAGATATGCTCCTTTAACCCAAAAATCTTCACTAATAAAGAACTGTATACATGCATATGAGAGTGATCTGGATCTTGAAAAAGATAGATGACTTCTAAAGAATCTATTTCACAAATAACTCGTTGAATAAAGTTGTTGATTGACAACATTAAACCATAGCAAACCACAAATAGTTCAGCAAAAAGTGCATCCCCCTCGTCCCTCATTAGAAGAGAATCCAACTATCCAATTTCACTTGTTATCACGAAGTAAACCTCGAGAATCAATGTCACCGGAAGCATCACAACTTTCATCAATATTCAATTTAACACATCCATCTTAAGTGGGTCCTTCTTTTGACTAGTTTCTTGCAAATGAATTTATACACGGTAAATGGAAATTAACAAATTTATATGCAATCAAAAACATAACACCTATAAAAACATATCAGCAAAGATAGCATTCGTTGATATGCACTCAGCAAGTCCGGTAGCAATCATTCATAGTGATAGTATATGATTAAGATTTAAGAAGAATCCAATATAAACCGATATTGAGTAAGTATTATCGTGCATGAATCACAAATTCACAATCATGAAAGTTTGGTATTATACCACATACATCATGAAAAATAGTTAGTTTCAAGTCCTAACTAGAAAGAATGAAAAAAAATTGAAGAACGTCCACCATGCTTCTTCAGTGTTAATGCCCCCTAAGGCCCTAACGATGATTAGTTGATCACTTAAAAGGAAACTTTTTTTTCCTACCTTTTATAATGTATCAAAATACTTAATTTCAATGGTGTCTCTAATAGAATATCATTATACATAATTACTTGAAAAAAGCTATTACAGAAGCTTCTGTATGATTTTCAATTAACATTGCCTTCTGTTCTGTCAGGTATGACCAAACCAAAAATCCACTTGAGTTGGTCATGTATTGTTGGCTTTGGACCTTAAAGTGTGCTCTTTTTTAAGGTCTTAGGTTCGATTCTTCTCAGTCTTCTTGGAAAGGGCTTCAAGCTCCTGCTGGGAAAGTGGTTCACAACCACCTGAAAAATGCAAAAGTAACTTGTTAATTTGATAAATCACTTGAAACACCAAATTAGAGAAACAAGAGAGAAAGGTGAATCAGGATAGAAAGGCAACCAAGACACTTACAATACGACGAATAGTGGTGAAGAGTTTTTATTTTCATTTTTCAAAGCCTACTTAATCGGTTGGTCCAAGTGAAAGCCATATATCAGAAGCTGTGATTAATATTTAGGCATGTGAATTATGAACCATGCCTACGTGTGGCAGCAAAATACTACTGTCCCAATGACCAAGTATAATTCATGTTGCTTAATTAGATCCACAGTAGAAATCTGTTATGAGAAAATGCACAATCTCATGGTGGTGATGTTGTTTTATTCATTATCAAATATAGTTGTAAGGATCATTTATATGTGGACTAATTCAGTAGAAAGATTTATAATTAATTTAAGCAACAAATATAATGATAGTTTTTCTCTGTTCTTATGTCATTATTCTTGTGTTTTGTCATGAATTGTTGGTCTTTGTGACAATGATACTAAACAAGAAGTTGTTTGAGATAATCATTTGGTTATCCATGTAAACAAGCTTGATCCAAATGGAAAAAAAAGAGAGATGATGATAATAACAAGATAAATTGAAAAAAAAGTCGCAGTCAAGATTCTGTTTGTTTCCCCTTATGTTGGTGTTATTCTTTGGAAAGCATTAACAAAGTTAGAAAAGAGAACAAAAAAAGTATGCTGCCTACCACTAGGTGTTATGCACTGTCAGACAAACACTCTCAACTAATCAATTCCTTTTTCTTTTATTTTTTGGTTCTTAGTTTGTTTTATTTACTCTCTTCGTTGTGTTATTCTATTCTAGAGCTACTAAAATAAAACAACAAAAAGGCCTCTCTCTTTCCCACTTTTAAAAGCATTGGATTGGAGCCTACTAATTAAAATCACTTTAATGAAAGGCACATGGGATCGTTTGTTTTACCATTAAAAAAAATAGATTTTGTGTCAAAATTTTTTAAAGGTTTTTATAAAGATTTTAAAAAAAAAAATCTGAAGTTATTTGTGTTTACATACTATCCATAAAAAAAAAAATTAAAAAATGAGTTCTAACATGCACATATGTTATCTCCTTGTTGTTGAAAAAAAATAGATTTTGAGAAAAACTAATTTTAATAGCTTTTCATTTTATGGTCAAAATAGATTTTTTTTTTGATAAAATGATTTTTTTTAAATATCCTAAACAAACACTTAAAAATAAAAAAAAGTAATTTTTTTAAGGGAAAAATAGATTTTTTTGAAAAAAAATCTAAAACAAACGGGCCATGATTGCCGGATTGGTTTAGTGGAATTATTATTTTTTGCCTAGTTAGTTTCTAAAGTGAGAAAATTAATATAGTCTACGGTGAATCGATACTTAAAATTTATTTAAAATTCTAACAATAATTGATATTTTTTTGTAGTAATTACAAGTTCAAGATAATACCAGTGCTCATGATTGAGATGTTGATCCAACCAATGTCAATTTAACAATATTGATGTCTTGAAACTCGATTTTTATCGGTGTTCTCTTGTTTTTGTTGAGTTAATATGGATTAGATCAATGTATTCCTCCCAATTTCTATCAAAAGGCAATGAGGCGACGAGGTTCGTGGTCATTAACATTTTGACTGATTTTAAGTATCAGTCAATCGTAAACTTCATGGAACACTTCTAGCACCAAACAATTAATTGTCTTTTGCCTATGCGATGTTAGCTTTGGTTCCTAAATTTTCCGATTGTTCACTTTGCAAACTCAGTGTGGCTCTCACCTTCCTTTCATGCAATGCCAAATCCTTCGTATGTTTTTTGGACACACAATTTAACATCCGACACCGTATAAACACATGGCTCCGTGCAGTTTGAATTTTTTACCATTATTTTTCTTCACTTCGGGTGAAAAACAAACTAAATCGAAAATGTACGGTTTTAGTGATGATGACTAATCAACGAAAAGAGAATATTGTTGTGACAAGCCATTTCTATCTATAGTTTATATTTAAAATTGACAAACCAATTTATATTTTAATTGAAAATATGAATTTTTAAGCGTCAAATATATAAAAAAGGTATATTTAATTCATCTTTTTAGAGATTTTTATAATATTCTAAAATTTCTATACAAGAGTTGTCTTAAAAGTAGAGACTAAAATGGGTGATGGAAATTTTTTTGAGAACTAAAAGTTGAAAAAGAATCTTAGAAAGTCTAAAACGAACAAGTGATATATTTATACGGATCAAAACTATATCTAACCCTTATTTTTAACAAAAAAAAATGGCACAGAAAACCTAAACGCATTCACACTAGCTACAAAACCAAATATAATCAATATTGCATCCCAATCAATAGTTAAAGAAAATATCATAAAAATAAATTAGATAGAAAAATATATAATATTAATGCTTCTTTGATAATTCCGCTGATAAATATTTCAATCAAATATATATTAGTGCTTCTTTGATAATTTCACTGATATTTGATTTTTATAATGAGAAGATTTATGGATATACAGTGTTGATATCAGATGTTTAAATATAGTGTCATGTGAGCTTAGCTCATTTGGTGAGTATAATGTATAATACATGCAAGTTTTGAGGTTTAAATCTTAGGCACCACTAAAAAAATGTTTAAATATAGTGTTGACATATGATTATATATAAAAAAAAAAAAAAAAAAAAAATTTCTCCATGTAA
>Ga0315913_1009619_pt1 | contig 11295 bp, 11 predicted proteins | sample MpolsnodulesMG_FD_207736 | JGI IMG/M metagenome (GOLD analysis project Ga0315913, IMG submission 207736) | Medicago polymorpha root nodule microbial communities from Los Angeles, California, United States - small nodules | ecosystem: Host-associated > Plants > Roots > Nodule | place: USA... | reverse complement strand
CACGTTGAGGCCTTAGAGCCATATTTTGGTTGAAAAGATTTATGAATATTATTTCTGCTGCGAGATTATTAAAAATGTTATCAGTTGATGTTTACTTTATTAATAGAAAATTTTACTCTATTATTTAAGTATTTTACGAAGTGTAGCATTCTGTATACGTTGTAATACTCTGATTTACATGTATGATTTACCTTGCTGGGAATACGGAGAAAGAACAATTGAAAAATTGTGAAGATTCAAGAAACAAGAATAAAGATTCAAGAGGCCTCAAACGCAAAAATTGGAGGAATTTTGTTCCCAAACTACCGAGTCAAGTTATTTGAAGACGAAGACATAAGAACACAGAAAATCAGAGATTGGGCCCGGAAGAGAGACAGAATGCACCTAGGGCATGGAAAAATGCTTAGGGCATGAAAATTGCTCTACTCTTATGCGCCTTGGGTGTTTGTCATGTGCCCTGTGCATGCAAAAACTCAGGGCGCAACTTTCTTTTCCTACTCCCGTTATGATTAAAGCCCGCACTTTTAGCCCAAACCCAGGTAGAAACTCACTATAAATACTAGCCTTCCTCATTCAAAATTTCTCGTTCAGAATTGTGTCAATTCAAGAGGAAGACAACTTTGGAGCTTCGGGAGAGTTTCTATCTTCTCCTTGATTTTTTAGGGTGTGTTTTTATCTTTAGTAATTTGTTTTTAGTTACCATGTGTAACTAAATCTTTTTAGGTTAGAGTTCTAAGATGAACCTCTGTATATTTTTGTTGGATATTTATTTAATTTATAATTGAAGCCTATAGCTATAGTTTTGATGATGTTCCTTGTCAAAATGTATTTCTATCTTTTATCATGTTGATTAGTTTATAAGTTCTTAAAATGTATAAAAACACCCTAGCAACTCAAGCATTCATGAACAAAGTAATTGTGAATTCTATGTCTTCAAATTGAGTTTTCTATAGTTGAATCGATTCACAAATTCTTGAAACACAACATATTGCTCTCTGACTTCATGTGAATCGTCTCACAAGAATATTGAATCGATTCAGTTGTGAATTGTATCATTTTTGTCTAAATCGAATCATCAAACTCTCTGACTTGGTTTGAATCGACTCCTGTTAGAAATGAATCGTATCAATCTACATTCCAGGTATTTTGAGTCGATTCAATATTTGTTTGATACGATTCATTCTTCATTACATTCTCCTCATTTCCAGTTTTGTCTTATATGGTCTGAATCGATTCACTTATTAAATGAATCGATTCACTCAATTATTCTTACTCAAAATTTTACACTTTCCCTCCTTTTCTATATAAACTCTCCTCCACTCAACTCCATATTCGTTGAATCATTTTCAACTATTCACTCTAGGTCTCAAAAACTCATTGCACATAAATTCTTCAAAATTAAACACTTTTTCTTAGAATCACTTTGTTCTTTCAGTCACATTGATTTGCTAGGGTGCTAGTAGGGATTGTAAGTAGGTTCTTTCAAGGAAATTGATTCGGCTTAATCAAGGTTCTAAAGTGCAGTGAATAATCTCATTCCACCTCCAAAGGACTTGGGGGTCTTTCTAACCGTTCTTGAAGTCGAAGGGGATTCACTTACTGGACGTAGCATCGAAGGCTCGAGTGAAGAGATCTAAGGGGGTGCACGGGTACTCAAGGATTCGAAAACTAAAGGAGCACCAAATTCAAAGGTTATTTGAAGTTTAGGGGAGTGTTTGCATAAGGGTAGAAGAATTAGGTTTAATTTCAAGGAACTATTGTAAACACATTGTATTCAACATTTGTTACCTTGGTGAAGGAGAACTTCATCAAGAAGAGTAGGCGTAGCTCTAGCGAGGACGAGAAAGAGCAAACTACTATAAAAATATCGGTGTTATCTCTCTTCCCTATCCTCTTTACTTTTTACTATTGCATGTGATTAATTGAATAATTGTTAGGATAATTGCTAGTGTTGATCTAAGTTGTTTTTCATCAAAAGATAATCTAATTCATTGAATTAGGTTTCAAATAATTTGCTTAGATCAATTGATTGCAAAATCTATTCAATTATTCAATTTCATATGCATTGTGTGTTTAATTGATATATTGATATTATTTTCATATAGGTTTGGTTTGAAATTATCTAAAAGTTTTGTATATTGTTCGAGGTTTATTAAAGTTTGATTGTATATAAGATTTGTATCGTGAATCTTTCAATTCAGATAAAATCTTATTCCACATAGAGTTATCTTTTTCTAAATTGTTGTGGTTTTTTGCGCACGATTCCAAGAGTCAATTTCGTTAAACTCACTTTTTATTAACTCCGAAAAAACTTTTCAAAAATCTATTCACCCCCCCTCTAGCTTACTAACTAATTAGCCATATAGACCAACAAGTGGTATCATAGAGCTTATCTCTACTTAACGGCTAACTACCGGAAGAGTTGATCCATATGGCTAATAAGGAGCCCAAGGGGGCGTATAATAAAGCACCTAATTTTGACGGAGAAAATTACGACTGGTGGAAAGAATGCATGAGCGTTCACATCCATTCGGTGGACATGGATGTGTGGGACACCGTGGTCAATGGGCGGTTTCAACCGCAAGTTGTTGCCAACGGTGTAGCATAAGAAAAGCCAAAAGCCGATTGGAGTGGTGATCACAAAAAGAAGGTCCAATACAATTTGAAGGCACGGAATATTCTCATCTCCTCTCTTGGGGTTAATGATTATCATTTCGTCTCTCATTACCGTTACAGCTATGTGGGATGCATTGGAAACCCTTCGTGAAGGAACCAATGATGTTAAACAATCAAAAATTAATACCCTTGTGCAACAATATGAGCTCTTTCGCATAGAGGATAGTGAATCCATCTCATCCATGCAAATGAGGTTCACTCATATTGTAAACAAGTTGCAAAAACTTGGTAAGGACATTTCAAACCAAGATTGCACTAATAATATTTTGACATGTATGACAAGGGAATGGCAGTCCAAGGTTATCGCTATCAAGGAATCACAAAATCTTAACGCACTTAGTATGATCACACTCTTTGGAAAATTAAAAGAACATGAGCATGAGATCAATCGTTTCAAGTCAAGTGATGAAGACTCTAAGAAGAAGGAAAGGAAGTCCATTTCTTTAAACACCACCTCATCTGTCTCTACTTCTTTGGTTCAAAATGATGATGAATGTGATGATGCTTCTATAAATAAAGAGGAGATGAGATTGTTTGTAAGGCGGTACAACCACTACATTAAAAGGAATGGGTTAAAGCACAATGACAAGAATATAGTGAACTTTAGGAAGGCCTCAAGAAAAGGAAAAGAATCGGATAGTGATGAGAAACTGGTTAGTTGATATGGTTGCGGAAATGTAGGTCACTACAAGAACGAATGCTCGGAACTTGCTAAGGAAAGAGAAAGATCCGAATTCAATCGAAATTCAAAAGGAAGAAAGGCCTACATTGCTTGGGAAGAAGATGAAGTTGCCTCCAATACTAGTGACACCGAAAACAAGGATGAAGACGACCTATTCTTCAAGGGTCAAATGAAGAAAGCTAAAATGAGGTAATCTTCTCGGACTCTGACTCCGATACTTACTTTGATTTTAAACCCACTTATAAGGACTTACAAGATTCTATTGAAGAAATGCATGCCGAATCTCTAAATGCTTTTGAAAAACTAATTGCTTAAAATAAAACTATTTTGAAATTAGAATCCGAAATTTCTAAACTTAAGGAAGCATTTGAAAGTTTAAAAAATGAGCATGTTTTACTTAAGGAAGCATTTGAAAGTCCCACAATTGAGTCACCTAAGGCAAAGTCACCCAATAATATGATAATTGGATGGACTTTGCTAGTTGTGAGATTTTCCCTAGTCTTCATGAAGAGATAAATTCTCTAAATAAGAAACTAGAGCGTGTCTCTAAAGGTACCATGACTTTCGCTATGAATTCAAAGGATGAAAGAACTCCTTTTAAAAGACCCTACACTAAATATTCTTATGTGAAAAAAAAATAAGAATCATAGCAAAACTTATGTTCCTACAATTAGGTGTCATTATTGTGGTATAAGTGGCCACACCACACCTCATTGCCACATTAGGAGAGTTGAAGCTCCTAATGGGTTAATGATGTGAGTGCCTAAAGTCATTTGTTGTGAAACTCATCCCAAGGCTCCAACTTGTGTTGGAAGCCAAAGGAATCCTAATTGGTTCGTGTAAATATGTCTTGTAACTTTGAAGGAACTTTTTCCCTCTAAGTTGTCCAAGACACTAAAACTAAGATGTGCTTCTTTTTTCTCACTTTCATATTCTTTAACACATCTTAAAACTCACAAATCAACTATGGTATTCCTTGTTTTCTCTTACTCCCAAAAGATTGGGAAAGGTTTGTTTGTTTTAGTGTGTGTAGGTTTGATGATGAATGAAGATTCAAGGATGAGGCTCCACAATAAGCTCCATACTTCTCAAGGACATCATGAGCAAAAGTGTGATGAAGACGTATTCGAGAACTTTAAAATCTTAACCTCTCCATTGTCTTATCATGTTGGTTGATCACAAATGACTTTTCAATTATCATTTCATGTTGAAGCACTGTAGCAAGGGAGTAAGTTTAATTGGTTATAGGTAAATTTTCTTGGAGATTCAAATGTGTTTTGATCTCTCCTTAAAGATCCTCTCTTACCATTCTTTAATTTTTTTAATAATTTCTCTCATATATTAATTGTGATTATCTTGAATAGATGTTTGTTGATCGTCTCTCATCCTCTGCATGTTATCTTTTATCTTGTGCCTTGTCTTGCATGCTTGCTTGTATTTCAACTGCGATTGTCGACTTGCTCTCGTTTAAGATGTTTTGGATGATTCCTTATTCTATGATTAGTTGCTAATATTGATAGTTCTCTTATGCATTCATATTTCACCATCACTTTTCTCTCAATTCATATTTTTTAAAACCTTTGAATCGATTCACTCCTGCTTTTACACAAAAAATGAATCGATTCATTATGAATCGTATCATTAAAAGGATGAATTGATTCACTTGCGTAAAAATCTGATAACTCCTTTGCATCATTGACATTCATTACAAAACAACTTTCCCTCTTCCTCTTCTCTCTGTTCCGCGACCAAAACCCTTCATTGTTCCAAAACCTCAAAAAAAAATTACCAAGACACACTTCAATTAACATCCAAATGGGCCCTTAACCTAACACAAGAACCGGTAATGTTAGAGGAAGATTTCGAAGGGGTGGTGGTGTCTTTATTGCTCATGATGGTATGGCTGGTGTGATGGTAGAAGATTTGCTTTTGGTGGATGACTATGACAGGTATCTTAAGTCCTATCACTCTCTAAGGTTTACTGCTAGTCAATTGTTTTGCGATATAGATGACATAGAGAGGTTAGGGTTTGACTTCAAAGAATTGTTAGTTTTTCAAAATTAGGAAGATTTTTAGGATTAAGAAACTCATATGACTCATCTCAAGTGAAAGCCTTTTACTGCGTTGCTGAGAGACTAGATAACGGTGTTAGCTTTGTGTGTCAATTTAAGAATGATGTTGTGTCTTTATCTCCGGATAGTTGGTCTAATCTTACTGGACTTGCATGTGAGGGGGTAAACATTGAGAGTGGCACTACATTCACAAACTATGACAAAATCGCCTTTGTGCAAAGTATATCGAAGTCTTGCATTGTCCCCTTAGATTACTCAAACTTTAGTGCCATACAACTCAAGTGCAGCGACAGGATACTTCACTAGATCATAGCCAAAATCATTACGTGCAAGCAAGGGAACTTTGGTAGGATTGATGACATTGACCTAAGATTTATGTGGCTGATCAAATAATGAACCTTAGTCAATTGGCCTTTGTTTTTCTGAAATAGGATGATGTCCTACAAGTTGGACAATTCTAAGAGATTGCCTTATCCCTCCTTCTTAGGATGTGTTCTTAGCGCAAGTGGTGTTGGGACTGCTGACACCCTCTTGACCAAACCTAACCCAATGAGTGGTTTTGACACTAGTGTTGTTAATAAAATTCACTATTATCAAGATGGTAGAAACAATTGGTACTATGATAATGGTGATTTTTGGTTCTATGATGATATTGTTGTTTTGGCTAGATCTTCTGTTGAAGAGGTCAATGAAATTAGGGAGAACTTAAACAATGGGGAAGTTGAGTAAGAAGGAGATGCAGCGATGCAAGAAGCTGAGGAAGATAGTGATCCTGATTATGACCCTGACAATGTTGAAGCTCAACAGGGAGTTGAAGCTCTAGGACCAGACATGTCTCAAGTGCTTGCAAGTATTAATGATATTAAAGCCTTCATGATACAAAGGTTTAATGATCAAGATGTACATTTTTTGGAAATTAATCACAGGTTTGACACCCAAGAGACTCAATTTGATGAAATTAAAGATCAATTCCATAGGTGGAACACAAGCCTTGGTGTCTCAACTGAAGACTTCTTCCCTGCAAGTGATGATATTAATGCTTCCTTTAACCCTAATGATGTCAGTGCTCCCTAGTGATGATGACCCAGCTGCATAGGAGTTCCTTTTTTCATTTTTTTTTACATTTTCATGTTTTCAAATACTTTAGCCTGTTGTGGCACAACTTTTTAATGCACTTAATACCTTATACTTTCATTCTCCCTTTTTGAGGTTGTAAGAGGGGGAGAAGGGATCTATGTTGTTTATATTTACGTTGCTTTTGCATTATGTTGGATATGTGTTGTCGCTTTTTCATGGTGTTGTGTTGTCTTAGTTGTGTGTATGTGCCTAGCTTATATATGTTATATGCCCTTGTATTGTGTTGCTTTGGTAATGCCTTTGTTGGTTGGTTCTGCGTATGTGGCTGTTATATATATATATATATATATATATATATATATCATGTGCTTGCCATATACTATAAGTTTCAGGGGGAGCTAAATCAACATAATCAACATGACTTTTTTGACATCATTGAAAAGGGGGAGAATGAAGCCTCTAGCTATAGTTTTGATGATATTCCTAGTCAAAATGAATTTCTATCTTTTATCATGCTAATTAGTTTATAAGTTCTTAGAATGTATAAAAACACCCTAGCAACTCAAGCATTCATGAACAAAGTAATTGTGCATTCTGTGTCTTAATATTGAGTTTTCTATAGTTGAATCGATTCACAGATTCTTAAAACACAACATATTACTCTCTGACTTCATGTGAATCGTATCACAAGAATATTGATTCGATTCAGTTGTAAATCGTATCATTTTTTACTAAATCGTTTCATCAAACTCTCTGATTTGGTTTGAATTGACTCGTGTTAGAAATGAATCTTATCAATCTACAATATGGGTATTTTGAGTCAATTCAATATTTGTTTGATACGTTTTATTCTTCATTACATTCTCCTCACTTATTAAATGAATCGATTCACTTAGTTATTCTTACTCGAAATTTTGCACTTTCCCTCCTTTTCTATATAAACTCTCCTCCACTCAACTCCACATTCATTGAATCATTTGCAACTATTCACTCTAGGTCTCAAAAACTCATTGCACATAAATTCTTCAAGATTAAACACTTTTTCATAGAATCACTTTGTTCTTTGAGTCACATTGATTTGCTAGGATGCTAGTAGGGATTGTAAGTTGGTTCTTTCAAGGAAATTGATTCGGACTAATCAAGGTTCTAAAGTGAAGTGAATAATCTCATTCCAACTCCAAAGGACTTGGGGGTCTTTCTAACCGTTCTTGAAGTCGAAGGGGATTCGCTTACCGGACGTAGCATCGAAGGCTCGAGTGAAGAGTTCGACGGGGGTGCACGGGTATTCAAGTATTCGAAGATTCAAGGAGCACCAAATTAAAAGGTTATTTGAAGTTTGGGGGAGTGTTTGCATAAGGGTTGAAGAATTAGGTTTAATTTCAAGGAACTATTGTAAACACATTGTATTCAACATTTGTTACCTTGGTGAAGGCAAACATCATCAAGAAAAGTAGGCGTATCTCTAGCGAGGACGAGAAAGAGCGAACTACTATAAGAATATCGGTGTTATCTCTCTTCCCTATCCTCTTTACTTTTTACTATTGCATGTGATTAATTGAATAATTCTTAGGATAATTGCTAGTGTTAATCTAAGTTGTTTTTCATCAAAAGATAATCAAATTCATTGAATTAGGTTTCAAATAATTTGCTTAGATCAGTTGTTTGCAAAATCTATTCAATTCTTCAATTTCATATGCATTGTCTTTTCAATTGATAGATTGGTATTATTGTCATATAGGTTTGGTTTGAAATTGTCTAAAAGTTTTGTATATTGTTCAAGGTTTATTAAAGTTTGATTGTATATAAGATTTGTATCGTGAATCTCTCAATTCTAGATAAAATATTATTCCACATAAAGTTATCTTTTTCTAAATTGTTGTGATTGTTCACACACAATTCCAAGAGTCATTTTCGTTAAACTCAATTTTTCTTAACTCCGGAAAAACTTTTCAAAAAGCTATTCACCCCCCTCTAGCTTACTAACTAATTTGCCTTAACCAACAAATATGTCGTTTATTTTATTTATTTATTCTTTCGTTCGCAATTAAGTTTTATTAGGAAGTAGTTTTATTTCTGTGAGAGGTGCAACCCTATATTAGGTACTTAGGTTGTGACAGGGCTTAATATTGCTATCACTAACTAGATGCTTATATCTTGATATTTATATCCCTTTACTGATAACTATCTGTCTAGGAAGTAAGTGATTATTAGTTAGCCAAAGATACCATGAGAATTATTGACCCTTGGCGTATGTACTCAGTGGATGATACCCATTGAGTCGGGTGGTGCCTTAGCGGACCTATGAATTAACTGGTTAGTAATGAGGGAAACAAGCACCTATATTTCTGACTTAAGGCTATAACCTAATAAGACTATTCTCTTAAAACCCTTAGTAAGATAGACGTAGATTACGGCTGCCTGTCTGTTGAACTACTAAGTAAGCGTAGATGGAGTGTGCTATGAGTGTCCTAAGATTCATAGATGGGGAGACCTAAGGGAACCTTGGCCTTCATTGCCTTGGGAAACACTGGAAAGCCAACATAAAGTTTATGTTTCAATTACCTTTGAATTAGCAAGACCTCGCACGTAAGGATCACCGTGGGATCAGCAGGTGCAGTTAGCCATCATAGGGAAAGACCTAATTAAGTAGGTACTCAATGGATGATGCCCATTGAGTGAGGTGGTGCCTTACCTAATTAGGAACTCCCAACGACCTCATCACTTTTATAGTCTACCTAAGATAAATAAACGCAACATACTTTTAGTTATTATCCAACAACGAATATACAGAGTGGATTCTAAGAATCCTAACCGCTGCTTACTTTTCTGCAACCAAAACAAGTAAACTTGCTCTGTTGCAAACAGGTAAAAATTGCAAGTCTTTTTAACACTTAACTTTTTGTTATCGTCAACTTATAAAAATAAGTAACGAGAATTGTTTGGACGAAAGGACAATCCATGTGGATACAATACTCTACTTATCACTATATTACTTGATGAGAACGACTAGTACACTTGCCATATAAATCAACATTTTGCAACTAAATCATCCAATCCATCAAGTTTTTGGCGCCGCAACCGGGGATTGTTGATATTTTCGACTGAACAATATAAATTACTTATTTTTATTTACTTTATTTTTCTGTCATTTATTTGTCTGCATTTTATTTTTCCGTTTTCAAAAAAAAATCAAAAAATACCAAAAAAATAAAAAAAAATTTAAAACACTAAAAATATTATTCCAATTGATTATGTCCTACTAAGAACTTTGTGTAGTTTGTTTTATGCGTAATACCAAAACAAGTATTCTGCACTTTGATCCAAACATAGAAAAAATTGAACGAGCACTTCGGAGAGCGGCCCAACTTGCAAGAGTAAGGACAAAACAACATGAAACAATCCCAATTCAAGGCTATTCATCAGACGAGTCTGAAATGGGAGATGAATGTTGCATTACGCTAGGAGACTATGAGAGACTAGATTGTTGGAACACAATGTGTTTAACATTACCACCTTTAAGTTTTGATAATAACAAGGTATAAAAAAGTCAAGTGTACAGGACCATAAACAAAATATTTATAAGTCTTGATTCCAAGTATTGGTTCTGAAAGAACAAACGAGAGCAAAGGAATTTACAAATGAACCTTATGTTGCAAGATAGAGTTTCAAGACTCCCAGAGTCTGAAGACCATCAGAAGCTGACTGCCAGAAGTTGACGTCATCAAGCGTCTGAAGATCATCAGAAGCTGAAGTTCATCAGAGTCTGAAGGTTGGAAGCTGCAGTTAGTTAAAAGTTGTTATTCTGAAGACAAATCATTGCAGAAGGAATAAAAGCATGGAGCAACGACTATTTCAGAGGAATTAGAAGGCATTGGATGCTTATCCACTGAAGAGCGCAGGAAAAGGACAATAGTACAATTGTACAACCACTACTCCACTACCTTGGCTGCATCAGTAGTATCTACAGCTGTGCCTATGCTAGTTTTTCTCCAAACAAGGAATGAATTTGAAATTGTTCCCTCCTAAGAAAATAACCAAATCAAGCAACAGATCATTGGTGATGATCAAGCTTCACAACGACTCTTTTTGATGTGCTAGCAATCATCAACGTATCTTTTACACTTCTATATAAATGAGTGAAGACTTGAAGATTGTAAGAGACTCACCAACAATTTACAAGGTCAAAAGTTCACTTAGAATTTCTTAACAACTTTCATATCTTCGAAATTCTAGAGTCTTAAAAGTCTGTATCTGATTTGTATTGTAAACACCACTGATTGTATATCAAGTGTTTAACCTCAAACATTTTTCTGTGTAATTTTGTTTGTCAAGAAGTGTCTTGCTTTTGTTCTTAAGAATATGAAGTTTCTTGCTTGTGTGCTTGAGCATTTGGAAGTCTCTTGCTTTTGTGCTTGAGCATTTGTAATAAGATACTGATTTAGTGAACTCTCCTTGGAAGTGCAAGGGGGGACAGGACTACTTCCAGATTGGGGAAGGAACCTGTATAATTGCTTTGTGTATTTCTCTTCTCTCTCTCTCTACTTTATCCGCTGCATAAGACTCTGAACTTTGTTCCAGTTTTAGAAATATATCAGACTCTGAATATTGGACTTAGTTTTCAACGAAGATAAAGCTATCACAATTCAACCCCCCCCCCCCCCCCCCTTGTTTTTTTCTCACCTTCAGTTGGTACTAGAGCTCCGGTTTTGTTTGTCTTAGCACTTAACAGTGTAATAGAAAAAGATCTGAGAAAAACATGTCAACTGTTGAAGGTTCCAATTCTTGTTG
>Ga0315913_1009617_pt1 | contig 11297 bp, 4 predicted proteins | sample MpolsnodulesMG_FD_207736 | JGI IMG/M metagenome (GOLD analysis project Ga0315913, IMG submission 207736) | Medicago polymorpha root nodule microbial communities from Los Angeles, California, United States - small nodules | ecosystem: Host-associated > Plants > Roots > Nodule | place: USA... | reverse complement strand
GAATCTGGTGATTTTGCTATGAAATGGTAGTTACAAGCCAAAATAAAAAAAGGGAGATCGGGTAGTTGTGACCGTAGATTAAAGGCTGAGTTTTGTGGTTTTGTTAAAGGGAGATTGACTGCAAATTTGAGGGTTGTGGTTTTAGTTAAAAAATGGTGGATGGTGGTGGCAGAACTGGTGGTTAGATGGGAAAGAAGATGCTTTGATTGGTACTGATTTTCTATTTGGTGGTGTTTGATGAAAGACAACAAAGTAAAATTCAGAATTAAAAACAAATAAAAAAATATAACATCACATATAATGAACGGTAGGCATGAATTGAAGAAAGTAACTCAGCAGTAGTTAACTACCGCTGGGTCTTCAACGGTAGTTAACTGCTGCCGGATTTGCCAATGGTAGTTAACTATCGTTGGAGGTAATTTCGTCATTTTCATGTGTTGTAATGAAGTTTTATATGTTAGAAAAGCAACCGTCTTACAAAGATTCTCGAGCTACAATGAAATGAAACATATTTGTTAAATTTTTGGGACACCTTAGTGGATTCTTTGCCTTCAAATCCTAAATTTAAAATCCAAATCAATACTTTTTGCTTATCTATTCACCAACCAAATCAATCCAGGTAATTTAAAGGATGATGAGTTGCTGACCTGGTTAAATTAAGAGATTAAAAAAAAGTAAAAGTAACAATTTGAGTTCTTAAAAGAAGGTAAAGATAATTTGACCAATAATTGTTCACGTAGTACTTGAATTCAGATTCTTTTAAACGATTTGTTATCAGTAAAATTCATTAACCAGCTCAATTACTAGGTTAACGTAAATCATTTTACAGCCAACTCTCTTTAAAGATAATTAATTTTAGGATCTTGTTAACGAGTGTCCCCGGGACACTCTTTAAACATTCCAAATTTGAAAATTATTCTTTTAAAAAGTCAACTATTATAATTTCTAATGCATTCATTACATAACTTTTCATATAAACTTACTATTTAAAGTGCTTAAAGAGTGTCCGGTAACACTCGTTAACATTTTCCTTAATTTTACACAATCAATTAAGTCAAAATCAAGCACATTACTATTGGTTATCAAACCCATGAAAGTGTTGGTATAAAGCACATATCTGCTTGTCACGCATACCGCGTGTCACAAATCTGCTTATCACGCATACTCCGTGTCACAAATGCCTGAATCTTTTTCCAAAACAGAAACACTGTTGTGAACAAATAAGTGAATAACTACTAAAATGCACCATTTTTTCCCTTCCTTTAGTGATAAGAAAAATATCAGTGCTATATTGATTTTTCTATGTGTTGCGCATAAAAAAAAATCTATTCAAAGTCATATATTTTTATCTTGGTCCCCCTATTTTAAAATCTCAGCTCCGCTCTTAGTTAGGTTAAGCATTTTTCGTGGTTATTTAGGTTGAAACTTGATTCCTACCTTTTGTGTATAAGTTTTTAGGTGATGTTTGTTCCTATTTCAATACAAAAATACTTAAGGAATGGACCCTTAATTTAATTGCATGGAGGAATATAAGAGGCTAACTCATGCCAAACTAGTGCAAATCGTCAAAATCAATAAATGTCTCTTACAGTCTCACTCTCATGTCAATGATATCATATGTTTCTTGAAGTATATATTTTTTCTCCCTATCAAACGACATAGGTGGAATTAATGTTTAACCCTTTGCCCAGAGTTAGGGTTCAGTTTCAGTTAGGGACATACATTTTCACACAACAATTTTTCAGACATGTAAGAAAAGTTTAGCCGTGATGGTAGGAATCAACTATAGGCCTAACAGAAGTTTGACTTTCATAAATTTAATAGACATTTAAGGTACATATTTTGAAAATCATACATCAGGACCGTGAGACTTGCAAGTTGCAAAGCTTCATGGATTTAAGGGCAAGTACAACTTCCTCTTTAGTCACCGAATTGGTTAGAGTACTATTGAGTTGATTGATTAGTCTTCATCGATGAATGAGCTGAATATAAAATATATAGAAGATGTGACTCATACATAATGTCTTCAGGTTTTGTATGGAGGTGTGGTCTCTCACTCTATCTCTCTTGTCGGTCTAGCTCATTGGTCTGTTGTTGCTGATGACGCTTCCCTACCGTCCCGACAAATGATACCATAACACTAGTTTGTCTTGGTCGAGGAGCGAGAGTGAAATCCTGATATTGGATCATTGTATAGAAAGTCTTTCTTGCGGTATAGACAAGAGGCGTGTTTCATTGGTTGTAACTACAAGGCAAACATCAAATGTGAGAGATTCACATTTAAGGGGAGATTGTTAAGTTCAAGTGAGTGGTTTGTCCCACATAGAGACTGTTGGGTTCAAGTGTGAGTGGTTACTCCCACATTGACTATGAATGAATTAAATGTTGGTTGTAACGGTAGTAAAAATATAAAATGTGGAAGACAAACAATTGAGGGAGATTATTGGGTTCAAGTGTGGATGGTTAGTTCTAGACTGTGAATCAGTTAAGTGATTGATATATAAGAAAGGCGACTCATGTATTAACGTCTTAAGGTTTTAGGTAGAGATGTGATGTCCCACTCTCTATGACCTTCGATCATTGGTCTGATGTTGCTCCCGATACTCCCTGAGACTCCCCAATAAAGCACTTAAGCCATGATTACTAAAATTAGGCATTGCACTCACAAGGGAAGAATCCCTAGTCTGGCTAAAAGCACACAAAAATCCTTACATAATTCTCGAATATCCACCTGATAGGTATCCTTTTGATCCATCTAAAAGGCCATTCATGAGAGTCATGCATCCCATGAATCTTGTTTCTCTTGCCGAAAAAGAAGTGTTATTGTCAGCAAGCTTCACCCATTGTGCTCTAGACTTTTGATATCAATGAAGTTCTTCTTGGAAGATGATTTTATTATATTCATATTGTAAATCTTGCTTAAGATTAACCAAAAAATAGAATCAACACACTCTAAAAATCGTCGAATACCTTTAAGTCTGACTAGTGCAATATTTAAGTCAGACTTAAAGGTATTCAACAATTTTTATTGATATACGTTCCGTAATACCTTTCTAACAATCGGAAATATTTCCAAAAACTTTCATATTGACGTACGTTCAGTAATACCAAACATACACTTAAATTACAAGCTAATTTTCAGGAATAGACATGTCAGTAGGAATAGGGCTCACATAAAGAGCAATACAAGTCCAAAAAAAGCTCCTGTGTTGACCTCAAACTTCAAAGGCCATCATCAGTGTATGGATTAGTGTCATTCACATTTGTTTGGATAGCACCACCAAACTATAAAGTCAAACCTTCTTGTGATAATTAAAGTTCTTTGATTGCTTTAAAGATGTGATAACATAAAATATAACATATCGAAAATAAACAAAATATGAGATTAATCCTTATAAATTGCAGTCAATATGTTAGAAAGGGAAGTTATAAAGGGACATCGCTTTATATATGCAAGGGCCATGGTTAGAACTCCGGATTCCTCATTAATTCACCTTAAAAGGTTGACAAAAAAATCACGTAAAAACGTCCACGAAATAATTTACAATGTATACCAATAGCTATAGTTATTGCAATAGTTTAAGCAGTGAGTTACAAATATCTGTTCATGGCGATTGAGTGGTGAGTTACTTCAAGGACTTCCATGTGATTGGTTCATTCGTAGAGAAGCATAAAAGTGGGATACAAACTCTCTTGATTGTTATCCTTCTCATGTAACATGTTTAAACGTTTGTAGACGGTAAATTATATTTGTATCGGGTTTGAGTACCTCTTGTATTCCCATTGAATTGAATAAATTTTGCTTATAAAAAAATATCTATCCATGGCGATGTTAAAATAGCATTTATTTTCGTGTAGATTGAAATCGAAGACTCCGAAGAAAGGAATTAAATAGGATGAGGACTCAGGCTTAAAGGATTGCTTGCATGCCACGAATGATTGCCTAAAAAATATTTAAAAAGAGCAGGCACCATCATGGTACTAACTGATCCAAACTAATTACTCAAACATAACTTGACCTAGCAAACACTACAATTATTTTTCACTACTGAAGAAAAGAAATCAAATGAATCTATTTTTAGGGACTAACTCTCATAGGGTTTGTCAAGAGCAGAGGACTCAACGCAGAACAAAGCATGTGAAGTATCTGAACCATTAGTTTTCTCCGCTGAGAGGAATGTCACTAACCTCAATGGTTACACTCCTACTAAAAGTCTATTCTAGCTTCTTGGGGAAACATTTCCCTTATAACTTCTATGGATCAGAAATGCTTCCTAGACCTGTAGTGGCAAGTTTATTGACAAGAGCTAGAGCGTTACTGGTTGTATAATAGGATTTGAGAACCCTCTTTTGCAGCAATTGAATTTTCATAACTTTTTTGCCTTGAAACCCATCAAGGCAAGTATCTTGATCTGTGAGTGCTGAACTTATCCATGTATTAAGGTCCCCCATCTGGGTACCAAATGTCCTTCTACTAAGCCTTCTGAGCACATTCAGTGATCTATGAAGCTCGTCAAGGGCGTCTGCAATAGTCTCGATACAATCTAATAATGCAAGTTTATTTCTTGCTCTTAAACGCCCGTGTCTAGTTAAGTTTGCGAGATATGCTTGGACATTCTTAACCTCACCGATTGTCACTGACACTCCAGCCCTTGCCCACTTGCTAGGGCTTCTTCCAGCACTGTTAGAGAATGGTGCTAGCGAGCGCATACAAAGGTTTTGATACCTAGTTACTGTGCAAGCTTCTTTAACATTGTCTTTCCCTTTTGCACATACCAACTGGCTTGCAAGGTATGGAATAAAAATAAATGCAAGCAGAAAGGTAAGGTGTGATATTCTTCTGACCATTTTGGTGAACGAACAAAGGAGAAGTTGAACTTGAAGCAAGATGAAACAAAGTAGTTATGATGCTAGTTTGGTACAAAAATAGGATGGAAAAATTGGGAATGACCTTGTAGAGTTCTTTATAGTAGAGTTAGATAACTGTATGACTATTAGTTTTGAAAAAGGTGGGTTCCTTCATAGCGTCCTGTTGTTGTTGTTGTTATGTCTCACATCACTGCACCTTTTCTGAGGTAGGTTGTTACAAAGGCAAGAGACTAGTGAGTTCAACTAAAAAAGGTATATGGATGGTGATATGAAACAGATGGGAAAAGTAAGTAACATGTGATTGGAAGGTGAGTTTCTCTTTAATCTTGGATAAAACAAGATCATTCGCATGAAAGATCATTTAATAGTGCAGTAACCAATTTCACCAATCTGCTAGCTTAAAAATCATACAAACATCAAATTATTTGATACACATTAAAGAGTGAAGAATATAAAGGGTTTACTATAAAACTTCTTGTTCTATTTTTTGGTTTGTTGACAAATGCACAACAGAAACATTTTTTTTATAGAATATTGAGTTGAGTTACCACATTATATTTTTTGTTTGATGCTCAATGCACAGTACAAAAAGCTCCGAATATAAAACAAGTGTTTGCATGGGTTGATGCTCAATGTTGATTGTCCCCTTTAGTAATCACAAGTGGGGTACTGGTTTTTAATTTTCTCCTATAATGGACTTTAGCTATAGCTTGCTGTCATCATCCTATTTAATTTAGCTGTCTTTTAGTGGTTCTTTACTGCGGGGTTTGGTATAGCTTTAATAGTTCCCAGAACTTCTCTTGTGCATTAATTAGTTTGATTTGTTGAGAGTGTGTATTTTGGTCTAATCCCCTTGAAGTTGGTGATATATTTGTACTGTGGGTCTTTCATCAAGCCGTTTAATTAATGGAATCTCTATATTTGACCCCCCCCATAAAAAAGGTGACATATGGATACTTTTTCCTTAAGTGATGTAATAAGACATACTCTCCTAATATTCTGGGCAACTTCTTAATCTTTTGTCATATTTATAATTGGTTTTCTTTCATTCCATATTAGGAGTTTCCATAAATAAATATGAAACAACTATTTTTATATTGTTCAATATCAAAGCCATCAATTATTTGAATGACTGTAATTTTACTCCAGTCCTTGCACGTATAAAACACGTAATTCTCAGCTACCAAAGAGATGGTACATTGCCACCATTAAGTAGTTAGTCAAAATGGCAATGAAAACAAAGTTGTAATAAGAATAAAAAGACGACGCTTAAGCAACCGAATCCAGCCTCTGATCTTAGCAGCGCATAAAATTTGTGTTGGTTTAAAATACAGGAGGTGTCTTTCATGCTTGCATCTTTTCTACAAAATAAAAAATGGGGATACAAAATTAATTAGTATTTGCCTGACTTGAAAGCCAAAAATTAGACTCTATCGTGGATCACATGTAAGCAACTGTTAACAAGGTTTAATCAGTTAATGGTATTAAAATAGAGTGGATATTCGGATCATCAATAGTATGCAGCATGACTTCCTTCTAACTATGTCGTATTCTGGAAATCAACTACGTTTGGCATGATTTTTTTCCTGACAGCAATTTCAATCTGGCAAGGGCAACTTACCTATTGTTTCACATTCACACTATTTTATACAAGTGATAAACTATGAAATGCTAAAGGCTTGAGTGAACACGTCATCTTATGTTTGTTCTTCACAGTAATAAAGACCTGCCATGCAAAACTTTACAGTCGAAAAACATGGATTACAAACTCTTTACTAATTGTGATAGCAACATTTTCTCTCTTTAATGCAAATTATCGGCAACCTTGTAAACAAGCACCAAATGGTTAGTCGGTAATCAGGTTATAGTATAAGCAGTTAATAGAGCTTGGGCTTGTGATTGTTTGGCGTCTAGCAGTTCCTCATTAGATTGTAGGTTGGTGGTTCACAACAAAACTAGGAACTGTTTATGACCTAAGTTTTTTTTTAACAATAGTAAACTTCATTTCAATAATGATACAAGTTCAATGAATTCAGGAATACTCCTAAACAAGTGGAGCCTAGCTAAAGAAGTGTGCTCTTAAACAAGAGCATGACCAACTACAATGACTTGTCTCCAAATAAACTCCACTCCATAGTTCGGTGATGCAAACAGTAAATTCTTACACTGATGAACAATGGAACCATACTCTACTTCCCCTATATCTTTTTATAATGACCTAAGCAACATCGATAATTATATAGCAAAAGCATAATTCTTTAGCATATAACTCTCAAGATTGAACACTGGTACAGTGGTACTTTGGATCTGAACCTGAACTCAGTTGTCAGCGACACATGCACCATGGTTTATTGATTGTTTCGAAAAGTTAATTGAGTATGTTAATTATTATAATGATAGTTATACATTGTTATCAATTGCATTTTCAAAGGGTGGTCAACAATTATGTTTTATTATCATAACCACACCTTAAAGCTCAAGCCAGCCCAGAGGAGAGGAAGTGTAGACAAACACTTAAATTTGAAAATTTTCACCCACTTGAGTTTTAGTACTTCTAGACTCTACTGTTTTTGCTGTTATTGATTACCTAAATGTATGAATACATCTATATATCTGCTCCCATTTCAGTTTTGGCTCTTCGCAGTCAAAGGACAAATCCTCATGTTTTTACCCATTGGGGTTTAATCCTTGTAAGTTGTAAATAACCATTTTACACGATAAGTTGGTGCTCATGATAAAACTATAACGACACTTGTGTTTCTCTAAGTGTGTGGGGACCAAAACCCAAAGGCAAATGAATATAAAATATAGGGATTTCAGTTGAAACAAGCTACCAGAAAGGTGCAGTGCAGTACATCACGAAATTATACTACACATTGAAAGGTACGCCAATACTATCACAGAAAGAAATCTAAGGAGAAATTTCAAGTCCCAAGCACTAGCAACATTACTTATCGCTCCTAAACAAAAATAAACAATCTAGAAGAGAAAACATTCTGCTCTAACCTCTTCACTTCTGTTTTTATCCTGATTTACTAATAATTTCTTCTGAAGGGATTTCAAGGGTTGCACCTGCATGCTCTTTTCCAGGCTTCACTACTGCAACAAAAAGTTTAGAAAGTAATGAGAAAGATTCAGAACTAATTTGGATCAATTTCTCATGAACACTACTAAAATGTTAAAAAAATGATTCTATGATTGTAAATTCGAATTAACAGCTTCTCTTATATATTGAAATCAAAATTTGCACCTAAATTTTTTCAGAAACCCTCATTAAACTTCTCCATAAACACTTATGAACTTACAATAGCCTTTTTGACTTACTACTAAGAGCTGGTTTTGATAAACTTCTCAACAAGCTCTTATGGAGAAAGAAATATTAAAAAACCTTGTAATAATAATGAGTTTTCTAAACAACAATTTATCGTATCTGTTAAAATTGGCGTCCTCATCTTATTTTCTTCAAAAACTCTCTCAAACTTCTCTGTAATCACTTATAAGTTTATATAGAAATTTTGTGTAGTCAATAACTATATAATCATTCAATTAAGAAGCTCTAGTAACTGTGAAGCACAGAAGCCTCTGAGATTAGGTGTGTCCTTGTGTTCGACACGCGTCAGTGTCCGACACCCATACGAAACTTGTAAGACACGTTTCGGCAACTCAGGTCCCAAAATAAACTTTTTTCTTTGCTTCAACACACCTTAGACACTCTTTGGATACTAACCTCTCAGACACGTCTACTAGAGTTAAAGATGTGTCAAAGTAATGATGATCAACGAGTAAAAGACACTAAAGTTGATTACATCATTTCTAGCTTTTTGGTAGTATATGGATGGATGAAGGTAAAAGACTATAATATCTTGTTTTAAAAAAAGAAGTTGTAATGAAAATATGAAATAAATTGCTCAATTGAGATGTACAGATATGTCGTGTCCTATACTTTTTACATTAATAGTGTCGCCGCATCCATGTCGTGTCAAATGTCCATAGTCTAGTAAGATAAAAGCTAATCCAAATTGAACCTTAGAGTCAATTTGGATGAACTTCTCAGCAATTAATTATAGAAAGGGAAACAAAAATTTGAATGAAAACCACTTCTAGTTCCTAGTTCCCGAGAAAAACTGTGAGACCCAATTTATAAAAATGAACTAAATGTTTACTGCCACTTAAAAACAACAAAAAAGTAGAAAGAAGAATCCAAAATAATGAGTACATAGAACTATAAGCATGCAGTAATTTCAAAATCCAAGTGAAGCAAATAATCGAACAGGTGGAGTGCTCAACGAGAAAGAGAGAGTACCGTAACTGCCGGCGTCATTATTGAGAGGTGCCTGAACGAGCATGGTAGAGACGAACTCAGCGGCCTCATTGGCCTGTGCAAGAAGCTTCTGGATCTCCGCTTCGGAGGTGACATTTCGGCTTTCTTCGAACTGCTTACGCACCTCAGCCGCAGATCCCTTCAGCATATGATGATCACCGACGAATGATTTCCGAGTGGCTTTCAACACCGCCCTGTACGCGCTCAGAACTTGCCCTTTCGTCATCTCTCTACCTGATGATCTCTTTTTCTTCCTCCTTTCGTTTCCTTCAACTCGTAGTAGCCAAATGCAGTAATGCTGCTCCTACACGACGTCGTATTTGTTTCATTCAACCTTTGCAAAATATGAGTTAAATATATCTATGCTATATATTTTGTATTTTTGATTGATTTTTTCTCCTTCTTATACCTTTAAACAAATTTGACTATAATAAAGCCAAGTTGTTTGGGCTCTAGTGGCAAGGAGCTCCTTCCAAGATGTACCCGGGGAATACCGGGTTCGATTCCTAGGGGGAACAACGTTTGGCCAGTGTGCATGCCTTTACGCACGAGCCGGATTAGTCGTCCATCTTTAGTGGGTCGGAAACCGATGCGAAAGCCAAAAAAAAAAATTGACTATAACAATATAATGTTATATTGTTAGTATCATTAAAAAAAGTATTATAAGAATTTTTTATATTGTTGGTATGATTGAAAAAGTAAGTATGGTTTTATTTTTTGACGAAAGAAAAAATAAGTATGGTTTGTTATAGTATAAAAATTATTTTAATCAAAAGTTCATAAAAATTATTTTTTGTATTAGAGATTAACGCAATAAGAAAATGAGACAGAAGGTCACATTGTGTATACAACTTTTAGAGAATAGAAAAAAATATCAGAAATTGTAATTTTTTTTAAATACCCCTCCCAAATTAGAGAAAATGCAAAAAGTTTTTTTGAAAAAAAAAAAAAAAACCTTCTTAAATTGTTAAACGTTAATCAATTTGTATTCTTCGTCAGTTTCTTCCATCAATTAACATAACATAGCGGTTGACTGTCTATGTAGCACGGCCATGTCAATAATAATACCACATCATAAGGGAGTATTTGCAAATTAAAAAAATTCTAAATATTTTTTAACAGTAAATTATGAGCAAATACCCTCAAAATTAATAATATTCAAGCAAATTGGGGCTTTTCTTCATAATTTTCATATCATCACTTCATGGGATGGTAAAGATCATTTGAAACAAGTACTAACTTTCTCAGCCTCCGAGCTCTCTGGTTATAATTACCTCTAGCACCAACTTCAGATGCTATAACACAATATTAGATGCTTGAGATTTGAGAACATATGATTCACTGGTGTATATATTTGAGAAAAATACCAAGGTCCGTTTCTAATTAATTGGCAATAAGATGTATATATTTGAAAAAAAATAGCAACGTCCGTTTTTTTAATTTTTTTGAGGTTGATTCCATGTATAACTATGAATGCAAAATGATGCATGATATGTTTATGCAAAAGTGTGATGATTTTTTTAAGGATATTTTTTTTGGTCAAGTAGCCTAGTGGCTAAAGAAATTCACCTTAAAGATGAATAAGTGGGGTATCCGAGGTTCGAACCCTGACCCCTGCACAAATTGTGCATTATCCCTTATCATAATTAATTGTAAACATTATAGAGGAACACTAGATCGCCCACCCGTGCTGCCGCACGGGTCATAAACATTTAGAAATAATTAAAAATACAATATCATACAAAAACACACATCCATCTCGATGCACATGTCATATCGTGCAAAATGACATTTCATACTAAAAGATTGTTATAATCTAAGTCACATTATTAACATTGAACATACACCGTTTTCATACTAAAAGATTGTTATAAACTAAGTCACATTATTAACATTGAACATACACTGTTTGACGTTGCATTAGTCTCATCATCATCTTCATTGGTACCAAAGTCTTTTAAAAAATAGCTTAATGCAGTTACAATATTTGTAAACAAAATCATCCTAACATGCACCTCAAGGACATTTAGAATCTTATCAAAGCTTCCATTTAATTTGCAATGTAAAATCATGCATCACAAACACCATAAATAAAATAGTGTAGTAA
>Ga0315913_1009616_pt1 | contig 11297 bp, 7 predicted proteins | sample MpolsnodulesMG_FD_207736 | JGI IMG/M metagenome (GOLD analysis project Ga0315913, IMG submission 207736) | Medicago polymorpha root nodule microbial communities from Los Angeles, California, United States - small nodules | ecosystem: Host-associated > Plants > Roots > Nodule | place: USA... | reverse complement strand
ACTATTAAATATTTTTGTTAAGGGAATACGATTCAATATTTGTTAACTGTTTAAAGTATTATATGAACAAATCAACATGGACAATTTATGTGATTAATATGTATTGAAACCACTTTAACAACATGTGACATAGAGTGTTTTTTTAATGGATTTTCTTTCATGATGTCGTCCAACTGTTATCCTATATACTCGTGAGTTTTTATCAAAATATTCAACCCTAATTTTTTCGATCTTCGTATTTCTCTCAATTGGAATGATCATTCTCGAATTTCTGCAACAGGAAACCAGTTTGTGTCCTTTGTGAGTTAAAAAAACCATTTCATATAGGGTTTCCAATTTATCAAGTTTTGGCAACAAAAAAAAATTGAGAGGTTGTTTTTGCCAAATCTTTTTTTTTTTTGGTACAACAGCTTATTGAACAATTGGTATAATTTTTGGAGTTTTTTTTTTTTTTACAATAAATAACTATCTCACTTCATTAGCAATAATAGTTTGGATACAATAGGCATATCAATGAACAAATGGAAATTAACTAGGTAGAGATGTGGCCACTCTAGCAAGCTATGAGCAACCTCATTTGCTTGTCTCATAATAAACTCAACCTGTGAGTTTGTGAAAAAGGACTAGAATGAATTTCTACCTTCTCTTGTAAGAGCTCCAAGTCCAGATTCATCTATAGGACTACTATGGAAACTATCAACTACTTCGTAGAGTCCAACTCAAAAGTCACATTATTAATATGCAAATCCTTCAACCGATAGCAAACAATAGACCTAAAGCCTCTCCTTTATCAACTTTTAGGATGGGTGAAATCTATTCCGTTTTTGTTAAAACAAAACTTCCATGATCATCTATAATACACATACCAATCCCCACTATGTTACTTAACCTGGTGAAAGCTGCAATGATATTACACTTGTAGCTCCTGCGTTCGATTTCTTCCATATGGGATTGACAACTTGCTGTTGTTGTGCTGCTGCATTATTTCGGCATGCATGTGCGTTATGCCAACTCAAGTGTAGATTCATACCCTGCTGTCCGCGGCAACGTCTCATTAAAGAGGAATTGTTTATCCCCTAATCAACTAATTAGTATTATGCTGTTTTAGAACCGTTGTTTTTTATGACACTTTTTAATTGCTACCCACCACCCTGGTCAATAGTTTTCATGCAAGTAATGCCATTATATAATAGACAAATAAACTTTCGAACTATATCATTTTGTAATTTGAATTCATAGGAGTAAATAATTGTGTTGTTTTTGTTTAATGAAGTTACATTAATTAGCTTGTTTATTTACAGTAACCTAATTTGTTTCTGAATATTGGATTTTTTGTCTGACTATATCTATAAAGGGAAGAGAACAATCTCAGTTTTCTTGCGTAGCAGATGAGGAGCCCGATAGAGTTAGTAGTTTACCAGATCATATAATAGACCAGATTCTCTCACTTTTGCCAATTAAAGAAGCAGTCATAACAAGTATTTTATCTACCAACTGGAGGTACAAATGGACCACACTTCCAAATCTTGTGTTTGATAATGAATGTCTCTCCGAAACTTCTGAAGACTTTTTAGTTATCAAGAGGAAGCTTTCGAGAATTATTGATCATGTTCTTTTACTCCATTCCGGACCAATAAAAAAGTTCAAGCTATCTCAGGATCACATTAATGTCGCTGATATTGATCGTTGGACTCTTTATCTAACTAGGAAATTTGGAAATCTGGAAGAATTTGTGTTAGAAATCTGGAAAGACCAACGCTATAAAATACCTTCATGCTTATTTTCTTGTCAAAGTTTGCATCATTTAGAATTATTAGAATGCTGGCTTATACCACCATCAACATTTCAAGGCTTCAAGAACTTGAAGAGTCTTGATCTGCAACAAGTTACCTTGTCTCAAGATGCTGTAGAAAACTTGATATCCAGCTGCCTTCTGCTTGAACGATTGATATTGATGGACTTCGATGGTTTCAAAAATCTTAATATTCATGCCCCAAATCTCCAACATTTGGCAATGAAGGGTAATTTTGAAGATATTAGCTTTAAGAACACTTCTCAATTACCTGTGGTATTCATTCGCCTGTTTGAAAACTTGGAAAGCAATCAAAGTATATTGCATGGACGCTCTAGCAATTTGGTCGAATTTTTTATTCATCTACCTCATATAAAGAGGCTGGAGATTCAAAACTATTTTTTGAAGGTATAATGCTCATCTGATTCGAAACTGTTTTTTCCTTACCAATTTAAAATGCACCACAATCACATGTATGCAACTTGATATTTGATGTAATCCATTTATTTTCTGTCTTGTTTCTGCTCCAGTATTTGGCTTTAGGGGTTGTGCCAGTAGAGCTTCCTACCCCGTGCATTGATCTAAGTTATCTTTCCATATGCATAAACTTCAATGATTCAAAGGAGATTTCAGCTGCTCTTTGTCTGTTAAGAAGCTCACCTAATGTACGAGAATTAGAAATGGTGGTGAGTACTCATATAAGCTTGATTTACTGTTTTTGTTATTTATATATATTTGTTAGAGAAGAGCTGTGTAAGATGAAGGGCATTGTTTTTTGCCTACAGACCAGAAAATGAAAACTGTAACTTGCTTCTTCTATTTTTATTTTCCATTTTTCTTTTCAAAGTGCCCCAACCCACTTGAATTTCAATCAATAATATAATTGTGTTGGAAAGAGAGTATTAGAGATTGTGTTGTTTGCCCTCGTCGAGTTATTAAATTCTATAGAACTAGATTTTCGAAGTTGTTTTGCTTGAGTATTTGTCTAGTAAGTTCTGGATCTAGTCTTTTGAGTTTCTAAGATTACTTGTCGATTACGATTGTATATATGTAGGTACGATCTGATGAGCAACCTGTTCCGTTGACAAACCATGCCAATTTGGATCGGCCAGTCATGCAAGTGAAGCATGTGAGAATAGTTGGCATCTCTGGTATCAAACCTGAGTTAGACTTCATCAACTTTATACTTTTATATTCTCCTGTGCTAGAAAAGATGACTGTGAAACCTGCTTTAGACGTCGGACCGGAGTTGATGAAAGAACTATTGTGGATGAGGAGAGCCTCACGAGCTGAAGTTATTTACCTGGACCCTAAGTAATGATTTTTACTAAACTCTTGATGATAAACTGCTTCGATGGTGTCTCCTGCGTGTGTGGTAGGGAGCTGCGTCCCTGTCTTGAAAGTGTTTCTTTATATTGTCCTTGCATAAAAAATATGATTTGTGATCTTAAGATCTAGCACAACCGGTAATACCAACATTGTTAGGGTTGATATCTTTCATGGTGTCTCGGTTTGAACCTGAAATCTTCCACATTGTGTGCGTAGGTTAATAGTAGTGTTGTTAGTTTGGCTGCAAACTCAAAAAACATGACTCTTAAATTATGATTTCCCATTTTCCATTTGATTTTCATTGACACTTAGAGTTGATATGGAATCTAGTTGAATCAAGTTTATGAAATATTGAGTTAGTTATTTCTTTTTATCATTGGTACAACTTTCAAATCTCCGTTGATTTCTTAATATCCACACACATGTCTCTTTCAAATGTGAAAAAACACTATTTTTATTTGGATTTATCTTTCCAAGGCTAAAAATGGTTTTTTCTTCTTTCTGAATTTACGTGCTTCGTAAATTTTATTGGACTTTTGCATCTAATTAACACTTTTGATTTAAGTACTTTATAAATTTCATTGGACTTTTATATCTAAATAAACAATTTTGATTGGGTCACATATTTATGTGCTTCAAATATTCGTTAATTCTTTTTTTTTTTTTACAAAAAAGTATTCGTTAATTCTATTTGTGATATGATTAACAATTTTTTGAACTTTTGCATCTTGAGTTATTTCTCATTTACTAGATCATAAATTTTCTTTTGTTAACTCTAGATAATAAATTTTAATTGGATCAAGTTTTAATAGAGATAGGGTTGGCAATGGGTACCCAATGAGTAGGGTATCACAGTGCCCTTCTCCATACTCGTGTTTGTAAAAAATACTCGTACCCGAGTCTGTACCCTCGTGGGCAACTAATTTAGTATCCTTCCCCATACTCTATGGGCAACTTAGTGCTCATACCCGCACTCATTACCCGCACTTTAACATCCTTCAAAAATTGTGTACCAGCAGGAGGGATCGGTTATTGTATTGAGTAGTTTTTAGGTTTTTTTTTAAGTAAAAGTAGTGCAGAGCACACTACCCAAATATATTAAACAAAAATAATTACACCAAAAAAGAAAAATGGGAGATAGCCCAAACCTTTTCAAAAGGAAACAAACCTAAAATTTGGCATACCTAACATGTTAGAAAGAACATCAAATCTGATAATATTAGGAACATCCTGCCACCAAATAAAGCTATTAACATTTAGACCTATGTTGGCTAAAGTATCAGCACAAGTGTTGCCATCTCCATAAATATGAGTAACCAAAAAGTTCATACCCTTGATCATTTCTTGACAGTTAATCCATCTGTTTCTTAAAGCCCATGGGATTAATGCAGAATTTAGGGCTTAGGCTTAAATAGCTAAATTAATTATTTAATTATACACCAAAAATAAATAAATTATTTTTTCATATTGCATAAATATGTATATGCAGGTTGCGGGTAATATAGTACCCTTACCCGTACCCATATCTAATTAAATTTGCGGGTAATACCTGGACCCATGAAAACGAGGTTTTACCTACCATTGTGAGTAATTTTTGGAATTTTTTTTCCTACCCCTATAACCAAAAAAATTGATATGTCTGCCTCTAGTTGAAAATTAATGTTACAAATATCCCTGTTCTTCTTTTAACTTGGTGAGCATGTCCCTTTTCTCAACACTTGCAGGCTTTTTTACTGTACATTCTCATATGTTCTTTAAATAAAATGGTTAAGTATTTTTTCTTGCTCTTCCTTTGAAATGGCCCATTTTTTGCTTTATTTTTTTTTAGTTCTACTTTTAAATGGCGAACATGCCTATTTTTTTTTTTCGGTTTTACATTTTTTTTGTTTTACGATTTTTTTATTAAAAATACCACATTTCTTGAATTTAAAAAAACAACCTAAAATAATTTTTTTATTAAACATTTAACAAAAATACATTAAAATGAAACATCTATTACATTTATCTTCTCCATTTTGTGCCTATGAGTGCCACATCCAACAGCTATTTGTAGTTGTGGCTCCTCCTCCTCCTCTTCTTCTTCTTCCTCCTCCTCCTCTTTTCGTCTTCGTCGTCTTCTTATTCCTCTTCCTCTTCTTCGTAATTCATTTTATTTCGAATTATCTTAATTTCATTTTATTTTGAATTATTTTAATATAATTATTATTATTATTATCATTTCACTCATCTATTTATTAATAATGTTTAATTTTTTAAAATAGGAATATTTATAGGATAAACAATGATTGTAATTTCATTAAAAAAAAATAATACACAACGTTTACATTATACATTAAATTAGATGAACCTTCTTTCAAAAACAAAATTAAATTAGATACCTATAATGGCATGGTCGCCATTTTATATATGGAACAAGGGCTTGGTCAAATAAAAAAAGACTGTGCTCTTGTACCAAAAAAAAAGACTGTGCTCGCCAATTAAAATAAAGAGCAAGAAAAAAAACTTGAAAAAATCCTGCTCGCCGCACAGAAGAGAAAGCCTGCAAGTTTGCGGAGGATCGTTGAAAAAATGGACATGTTCGCCAACTCAAAAACAAGGGCATTTGCAACAATAATTTTGAATTAGGGGCAGACATATCAATTTTTTGGTGATAGGGGCAGAAAAAAAATTATTTTTTACGGGTACCCGTCGGGCCTAAGTCCAATTGACATCCCTAAATAGAGAAATATGAAAATTGCTCTTCTGACTTTCAAAAAGGTCACATTGACACATGAAAATTACCTAAAAGCTCTCAGCGGTAATTAACTACCGTTGAGTTCTACGAATAAACAAGAAAAGAACCATCGCTTTTCCATTTTCCAAAAACATAAACACTAAAAACACTACTTCCAAATTCCTCCGAACTTCAATTGCACGAATCTGAGCCCAATTTCTTCAATTAATTCACAAGTAAGTTCTTTCCTTCCTATTTACATGCAATGTAGTTTGTTTAGGGTGTTAGTTTTCATAATTTTGAGCAAAATGTTAGTTTTAGGTTAGGTTAGAAACTTGCAAATTATGCATGATTTAGATGCTTTGATGGATTGTTTATGCTGGAATTGTTGTTTAGAGTAAGTGTAGGTACAATGTAGATGTTTAGAAGTTCAAATAACACTAATTGTGCTAGTAATTTAGAATGCACTTAAGGTGTTTGATGAAATGTCTAAGTGAGAAAATCTTGCTTTTTTTTGTGTAATTTTTTTGCAAATATGTTATATTTTATAATGTGTGTATGTTATAATGATTTTAAGTTTGCATTTTTACTTTTTTTGGCAAGTTTGATTAGTTTGGACATAATGATATAATAATCATATATGCCTAGAAAAACATCAATTACTTAGTTTGATTAGTTTGTATTTGTGTGTTATAATGTATATATCTATCAAATCAATCAAAATCATATATGCCTAGAATATGTATCCTTTATATCTGTATACCTTTGAAATGCCTAAATACATTGTCCATTTATTTATGGTTTTTTATTTTGTATATGCACAGATATGTCTCAGGAGGAGGATGAGCAGCACCGGCGTAATAGAGAGGCCAGGATGCGCAAAGGTAAAGAGGCGACTACCACTAGCGCTCGGAGAGAGAAGGTGAAGCAAAACCCGTATGTCCCAGAGACTCGGAAGCGCAGGGACCCGAGGCTAGTTGGAGATAGCTCACAGTCACAAATGGATTACTCCTCTCAGGTGGTTGATCCAACACCAGCGCATGATTATGTTGTGTATGAGGAGGGTTTTGCTGGATATGATCAGAAGGAGGAGGAGGCTATGTTTTATCAGCCGCATGAGGAGGCAGAGGATGAGGAGGTGGTAGATGAGGATGAGGTGCCAGAGGATGTTGAGGCAGATAATATTGTGCCTGAGTGTGAGCCTGAGTCTGAGACTCGGCGACGTCATCGTGTTTCATTGATACCGCCCTGCCCTGTTGTAGGACCTCCCTTTCCTGGAGGTCCTGAGACCACGGTATTTTTGTCCGACTACGCGAGGCACGTGGCGATCCCTCTTTGGGTTAACCACCATAATTTAAGTGTTTAAATTCTATAAATGCTTTAAAGTGATTAAAGTTTGTAGCGTAAGTGTTTTAATTATTTAAATGACGCTTGTGTAAGTGTTTAAATTCTTAAAAGAATGTAGCATAATTGTTTCAATTTTTTAAAGAATGTAGCGTAAGTGTTTAAATTTTTTAAAGAATGTTGTGTAAGTGTTTAAATTTTTTAAAGAATGTTGCCTAAGTGTTTAATTTTTTTAAAGAATGTAGTGTAAGTGTTTAAATTTTTGAAAGAATGTAGCATAAGTGTTTAAATTCTTTAAAATTTGTAGTGACAATGTCTTAATTCATTTGATTTTCAGATGTGGTATGATGGGGAGTACAAGTGTATAAATGCAGGGAGAAAGGTGAGAGAGAGCTTCCTAAGCCGTAGAATACTTTGAGGTGGTTTTGGGATCCTGTGGAGACGTCTGGCTTACATCATTTGATATACATCGGGTTTTCGACTGTGACCCATGCCATGGTACATGCTTTGTGCGAGAGGTGGCACACGGAGACCAGTAGTTTTCATCTACCTGTGGGGGAGATGACGATCACTTTGGACGATGTGTATAATCTCCTCCACCTTCTTATTCAGGGCCGCATGCTGGACCATGACGCGATAGTGGATCAGGACCGTGGGATTTATTTGATTATTAGGTTGTTCGGCATGTCAGATGTTGATGCTCGTGCTGAGGCAAAGACTGAGTATGGTGCTCATATTAGTTATCCTGCACTGAAGCGGCTTTATGAGGAGCACCTGACAGAGGCTAGACGTTTGGAGGACCCACAGTCGAGGGAGGAGATGCTTGAGAGAGATAGGAGGAGGAGTTGCTGTGTGAGGATTTTTCTTCTATATCTCGTCGGTAGTGCGCTTTTCAATAACAAAACGAACAGACACGTCGACTTGATATATCTTGATTATATAGCGGACTTGCAGGCGATTGGGAAGTGGTCATGGGGAGGGATGACCTTAGCTTACCTATACGATTATCTAGATGATTCTGTTCGTCTGAATAACAGAACGATGGCTGGTTGTGTGACCCTTATATGGTAATAATTTAATATTTATCTTCATTTATTTATGAATTTATTTTATAATTTTTATCATCATGTTAGATTTTTTTTTCCTAATTTCGCCTACATTTATTTAGGATGTTATTTAAATATTTTTGTGAAGTTTTTATAATGTATTATATTCATTTAATATATAACTCGAATATTCATTTTTCTGTATTATTTATATGTTGCAGGGATGAATTTTGGAGCATTTGCCTGGTCCGTACCTAAAGAAGAAAAACACGAAGTGGAAGCCTGACAGACCATGTGGGGGGAGATGGCTTACTAGCAGAGGGCATAAAGATGTGCACCATTACCGCTTACGGCTGGATCGCTTAGAGGTGGACGATGTGAGGTTTTCTACTTATGATGATCACAGAGCAATGTGCCCTTTTCAGCTTATGTGCACTTACTCGGGATGGCTGATGTGCGGGAAGGAGAGGGTGTACCGTCATTTGCCTGAGCGGGTAAATAGGCAGTTTGACTTTGTACAGGACGTTCCCAGACATTCGGCAGATGTCGCTGTGATGCCTACGGAGATGCTGGCTACTGTGTTGCTACACCCCGTTGTGTGGTTCTACCTTGATTGGAGACAGAGGTGTCAAAGAGCATGACATCATGAGCCTGGCTACATGGCTTGGTATGCCAAAGTCTCTCACCCTCGTATTCTCCCACCTGATGAAGGATCTCCTCCCAAGTCGGCGAACGTGGAGCATATCATAGAGGATGAGCATGCCAGAGAGCTGTCGGACACGCTAACGATCATCAGGGATGTGGTGCATATAGTTGATAATGTTGTGGCCAGGAGCGGCGAGATGACTAGAGAGGATCTGGTGCAGGAGATGATCCAGATTGGCAGTACTAGTCGTCCTGCCCTTACGTATCAGATTGTCAGGCAGCGCAGGGGGCAGAGGCATCGTAGGCAGCATGGTTGATTCTGATTAGGCTTTTTTTTTGTACATTTTGACTATGATGATGGTGATGTATTATTATGACATGTTTCGTACCGTTTCGTATTTCTATGACATTTTCGTATGTTTTATATTATTTCTTGCGCTTTATTTTTATTATGTCATGTATAATTTCGTACATTTTATATTCATGAATTTGCAATTGGATGAAAAAGAGTGAAAAAATTTGTTTAAAATGTATAAAAAAAATGTTCAAATGTGGGGAAGAAGGAAATGAGAAAGCTGCTGGAAATTGAACCAAGTACGCAGCGGCAGTTAACAACCGCTGGCTTCAGCGGCAGTTAACTGCTGCCGGCTTCCTCAACGGTAGTTAACTATCACTATGGGTTTTTTTGAAATTTCCATGTGTCATTAGGAAGGTTTCAAAGTCAGAACAACAATTTTTGAGAAATATTGTTTCAAATATGCATGAGTTTATGTTCCAATTATAGAGGAATTTGAAAGTGTAGAATTAATTCTCACATATTGGTTGTTTCTTTTAGTATAATTGATTTTTGCGCATAAATTTATTGTTCAACTCAATTTCACATGAATGTGCCATGGACACTTTCTTTTCATTACACTTTCTAAACAATCATTCTCATATGATGAAATCAATATACGTTCCACCACTTTTAGTGATGTTCATTTTCAAAATGTGTATCCCACTTTCATTTAAGTCAATCAAAATGTATAACCCACTTTGATTTATTTAAGTCAATTAAAGAATAAATCTTGGAGAGTGTTTTGTGTGTTGGTATTGAATTAGGTTGCCAGAAAGATACATCGGGCTCATGTTATCCGAGTAGATTAAAATTGCTTTCGTGACAGACAATGTAGTTCCAGAAGTAACTTCCTAATCTAGCATGATTTAGAAACCACATCAACTACTCGACATTATTCAGCATCAACGCTAAATTGAGATAAGGTAGTATGTGTTTTAGAAAACCAAGGGATCAAATCATCTCCAAGATATAGAAAATAACCAGAAGTCGACCTTCTGGTGTCTGGACATCCACCTAGTTTGCCCCTATGTAAGATATGAGCTTATTGATTGAGGAGGGATATAAGAGATACTTGGTCTTGTATATGTCAATTATTGTACGACATATATAAATACACTTGCTGAGTATAGCAAAAGATTCACTTCAATGCAGATATATATAAATACTAGGGGTGTAACAGTTCGGTTTGGATTGGTTTTCAGTCAAAAAAATGTTTGAACCGATGAAAGCTTCATTGGTTTGGATTGGTTCGGTTTTCACTGTTTTTCAATAAAGAAACCGAACCAAACTAATCGGTTTGGTTTGGATTGGTTCGGTTGATCGGTTTGTTCAAAAATACACTTAAAAAAATTCATATTCTCACAAAATATTTCATAGAACTTTGTATAATTGTATTTCATATTTTGTTTTTTCATGTTCTCTATTTTTCAAACAACTTTTTTATAATTATCATTATGACATATATCGTGTATAAATCAATGGCATAAAAAATGAACATGGAAAACAATGAAATATAATGAGTATAAATCAATGGCATATGTAACACCCTGTTATCCCAAACTTGATAATAATAATAATAATAAATAAAAAATAATCAGAGTTAAACACGAACGGGCATGTTACACTACTTTTCAAAATTTCTTGAATAGGATAAAATACTATTTAATTAAAACAACTTGATAAAATATCAAAACATAACAGCGGAATAGTTTTTTAGATCATTAACATCGTAAACATCCAACAACAATTTATGGCACGAAAGACCTCAATATAAAGTCAACAACATTGTTCAAATAACAATAAAAAGGCTCCACAGCATAATTTCAAAATTGATACATAAGGAATGAAAATAAATATAACTAATTCTCATCCCGTACGTATCAGAGCCCTAGACAGTTGAGCCACCACACCTACTACTCGGAGTCACCTGCACGTTAACCACGGTCGAGGCAACATTCAAACAGAAGGGGTGAGATTCACAATCAACAATAGTAGACATAAAATTCATCAATTGAATCTAACACCCTATTACAATAAACGTTTCAATATTTAAATATATTTCATGTTCACATCAAATTCATCATAATCAGC
>Ga0315913_1009613_pt1 | contig 11299 bp, 15 predicted proteins | sample MpolsnodulesMG_FD_207736 | JGI IMG/M metagenome (GOLD analysis project Ga0315913, IMG submission 207736) | Medicago polymorpha root nodule microbial communities from Los Angeles, California, United States - small nodules | ecosystem: Host-associated > Plants > Roots > Nodule | place: USA... | reverse complement strand
AGGCTCTATGTGGCGGACAATTCCAAGCCCGAGATTAGACAGAGGCAGCCCCAGACGAATACACGGAAATGCGGTACCCAACCCGCGCATAAGAGTATGCCAGCCGTCGTCAAAATGCCCTGCCTCCATCTTTGTTCAACAGCTTCACGCATGCGTGCTTTCGTCCTCAAGGCCGGAAAGGAAAGAGTCATGATTAAGGAGCTTGCAAATGAACATAAGAGAGCCTCGGCGGGTTTGAACCGCCCCAGGTTTCTGGACCACCGCAGGCTAGAGTTTTCCGGCTTCATTCAGGGAGGCGGGCTGGTTGCGCCTCCGGAATTCATCAGCGAGATCGGCACCTTATTGCCGATCGCGCCATGAGGCCGTTCCTCCCATTCCGCGATGGCGCTGCGGGCATGATCGAGACCGAACAGGCTTTCGTTCAGCAGCTCGTCGCGCATCCGTCCGTTGAAGGACTCGATATAACCGTTCTGCATCGGCTTTCCCGGCGCGATGTAGTGCCACTCGACCTTATGCTCCTTCGACCAGGCAAGGATGGCGTTCGACGTGAACTCCGTGCCGTGGTCGGAGACGATCATGTTTGGTTTGCCGCGCCGCTCGAGAAGTGCCGTCAGTTTCCGTGCGACGCGACGACCGGAGATCGAGGTGTCCGGGATCGCCGCCAGGGAACAAGAGAGACCATGACGAGACGACCGCGCCGGAACCACAGCCCGGCTTTCAAGGCGAAAGTAGCGCTTGCCGCAATCAGGGCGAACAAACGCTGGTTGAACAGTCCCAGCAGACGTGCACGCCAATCGGATCAAGCAGTGGAAGGACCAGTTCCTCGATGGCGCGCGAGCGTTTTCGGCGATGAAGCCAAGACAGAGCCAGCGGCACCCACAGTCGATGTCAAAACACTACACGCCAAGTTTTGTTGCACGACGAGTTGAGCGTCGGCGATTGCGTTCGGTGCGGCCGCACGTCAATGTCTTCCAGCCTTCATTCAAGTTGCGAGAGAAGACCCGCATCGGCGCCCGTGTGATCAAGCGCTATCACCCGCCAGTGCCGCCGATCGAACGCGTATTGGCGCATCTCGAGGTGGCCGAAATCGACAAGGAGCGGCTGCGCGCATGTTAGCAACGGCGGACCCGGTAATGCTCTTCACTGCCATCCGTGCGGCGCAGGATTTGGGCAGACGTGTCGATCGGCGCGGAGCGCAAGTAACGCCTGAGGAACCTGTCGTCATCGACCTCCAGCGCTTCACCGCTAATCGGAAGACGGCTTGGAAAGCTGGCGAGGTGCGACCTCACGCATAAAAGGTCATATCGGCGGACCAAACCCTATCCGAAGAGGCCGACCATGCTTGGGCCGTATGAAGCTCAGATTCGGTCATGGCTGGAAGCTGAGCCGACACTCTCGGCAGCCGTCGTGCTGCAGCGGCTGATGAACGTCGATCAGACACGCTTCACGAACAGAAGCCTGCGGACGGTACAGATGGCAGTGAAAGCCTGGCGTCAGGAGTCGGCCCTTGAGAACCTCAATGGCGATTGGATGACGCCGGTTCTTCCACCCGCCAAATCGTTCGGTAACATTCTTCGGTGAGGCAACAGGAGGGGTCAATTCCTCGATTCGCTTGACAGCTTTCAGGCTGCTGTCAGCTGGGGCCGGTAGAAGCATTGTTATCGAGACAACAAGACGAGAGGCCTTAACTAATACCGCCCGACGTGCCCTATCGCCAATAGCAACACCGTTGGACATCCGCAAAGTCGCGGCGAGCTAAGAGGAAGACCTAAGATGAGCAACACACCAAATGATACCGCCTTCGCGGGCCTCCCGAAGCAATCGGCAATATTTCGCTCTGGAAGGCTGTGCCCGATATTTGCTGCGACGGCGCTGGCCCTGGTGTCGATCTCTCAGTCTCCGGCCGCCAACTACGACGGCATGGTCAAGATAAATCCGGTTCAACCTGAGCAACTCAGGATCATAAAGCTTCCAGCGGCCCCCCATTAGACCGGCAGCAACCGGTCGAACGCAGCTGAACCTGAAGTGCACGGCGATGCGTTCGTTTCAGCGCTTTGCTGTTTCACGCATTGGGCGGTCCGCGCTGATTGCAGGCCACACCCGGCGGGCCGAGGCGCTCAACCATCTTGGCTTGCAGCGTACCGATTCCGAGTCTGCCCGAGCCGTCTACGCCTAGGTCGCAGCGCCGTGCTGCGTCAACGACGACTATAGGGAAGGCCATGCCATGTCCACTGGATGATCCTCTACTCGCAAGGAGCGGGTTCATTCGCCAACACGTACGGCTGGCCGGCTGCCTCTGGCGCGAAATGTCAAGCGCTCGAGGAATGGCAGGTCACAACCAAGGAAGACGCTAATGAGCGGTTGTGCTGGCGGCACCTCAATCTCACTCGGCATCGGCTGCCTCATCTCCAACTTCGCCGAGACCATGGAGAGACCTTACGCGCTTCTCGACGCCTTTAAACGCCACCCGTCAATCCAGCCGTTAATAGCAGGGTCGGAAGTGAAGGAGTATGCGGCCCATCTCATTCCGGAGGGCGGTTTCAACGCAATACCGCGGCTCTGCGGTAACGGCTGGGTCGTCGTTGGAGACGCGGCGCAACTTAACAATGCCGTGCACCGCGAAGGGTCTAACCTTGCCATGGCATCTGGGAGGATGGCGGGAGAGGCGATTTCAATCATAAAGAGCCGCGGGGGGGTGATGGATAAGGCGAGCCTCTCTCTCTACAAAACGATACTAGACAAGTCCTTCGTTGTTGAGGACCTGAGCAAACAAAAGGACATGCCTTCCCTGCTCCATACCAATTCCCCAAACTTCTTCACGACGTACCCGCAGCTGATATCGCATGCCGCGCAGAACTTCGTGCGCGTGGACGGCACGCCTAAGATTGAGAGGGAAATTGCGACCACCGCCGCCTTTCTCAGGGCACGATCCCGATGGGGTCTCGTCAGTGACGCGGTTCGCCTCGCCTCCGCCTGGCGCTAAAGGAGAAATGAGATGATAGGTGGAGTAAAACCATTGGCTGAACTGTCTAAAAAATACGTGCACGAACAGGACATGTGGACCACCGGAATGTACCGGATAGCAGCGTCCCTATTTGCGTCCACTCGTCTTGAAATCACGATTGCCAAATTGTTAAATACGCTATCCTCGCTTCTGCCAATGAGCGATTGCGGTATCGTCGTTCCGGCCGTTGAAGGAGAGCCGGAGATAACAGCAATCTGCGGAGGTAAAAGTGGATCGGCATCAACTAGTGATCGCATCCTTCCCAAGGCCGCAATAGAACGAATCATCGCAACCGAGGCGCGGCTGGTCATACCGGATGCCAGCAAGTCGGAACTATTCCCGGCCGAGCTTCGATGGCCTTCGAGCGGTAATGTTCCGGGTACGTTCATCGGCGTTCCGATGAAGGCTGATCAAAGAACGCTCGGAGTACTATGGATTGAACGTGCCAAAAACATCGTTCCTAATGATGATTACGAGGAGGAGGTACGCTTTCTGGCGATGATCGCAAATCTTTCGGGCGCGGCCATCCGGCTCTATCGTAGTCACAGCAGGGATGCTCAGCCCTTCGCCGGCGAGCAACAAGCCCGGGAGAATTCACCCGGTGAGGAGAGGCAGGTTGTCAATCCACAGTACCCTGCCAACGTGGATTGGATTGTCGGGGAAAGTCCCGCGCTCAAGGCGGTGATGGAAGTCGCCACTGCCGCGGCAGAGACCAATACAACAGTTCTCCTAAGGGGCGAAAGCGGAACTGGCAAGGAATGCTTTGCGAAGCTAATTCACGAGTATTCAACTCGGCGAAAAAAACCCTTCATCAGGGTCAATTGTGCCGCGCTGCCTGAAGCCCTTCTCGAATCAGAGCTCTTTGGGCATGAAAAAGGCGCCTTCACCGGTGCTCTTTCCCAGCGAGTAGGGCGTTTCGAATTAGCGGATGGCGGAACGCTGCTGCTCGACGAAATCGGGGAGATTTCGCCGGTATTTCAAGCAAAGTTGTTACGCGTTTTGCAGGAAGGTGAACTGGAAAGAGTCGGCGGCACAAAGACCCTAAAAGTCGACGCCCGCCTAATATGCGCCACTAACAGGGACCTTGAGACAGCTGTCTTGAATGAGGAGTTCAGGGCCGACCTGTATTACCGCATTAGTGTGCTACCCATCCATTTGCCGCCACTTAGGGAGCGCGAGGGTGACATTCCACGCCTTGCCACAGTCTTTCTTCAACGATTTAACAAGGAGAACAATACCGACCTCGCATTCGCGCCCTCGGCGCTTGACACATTGTCACACTGCGGTTTCCCCGGCAACATTCGCGAGCTGGATAGCTGCGTGCGAAGGACTGCCACTCTCGCCCGCTCGAACACGATCACCTCATCAAGCTTCGCCTGCCAGAATGGACAGTGCCATTCGTCGCTTCTATCGAAAGGAGTTGGATATTCCGCTTGCGGCATTACCACGAAACTGGCTACGGGCACGCCCTTTTCCGCAGGAGAAGCCGGACCTCTGATTGATCGTGAGCGGCTGGTTCGTACTATGGTCGAGGCGGGCTGGGTTCAGGCTAGGGCTGCTCGTATTTTAGGCCTCACCGCGCGGCAGGTTGGCTATGCTCTGCGTCGGCATGGTATCCGGGTGAGGAAGTTGTAAGCTTGCGGCGAGATCTAACGCGTCGCAAGGCCACTGTCCGTATGCCGAAGGACAGACTAATCCGGCACCCATTGGGCCCTTGTCGCAGGATTTAACAAGTTGATGAACAATTGGATGGAATCGAGCACCTGGAAGGCTAAGGGGCTTGCGGGAAAGCGATGTTGTGATTGGCATGTATTTCAACTTGAACTGTAGCGTTACCCACGACGGCGCCGTGCGATGCCCGCACGGATGATTTTGCGTGAGAGCTGGACCAGCTCGACATTCTCTCACCAGTTGCCGGGGCCGCTGAATCGGTTGGCTGCTCATCTTCGTAGACGGCGCCTGGCGACATAGATCCGGGGACTTGGGGGAAGGTCCAGGGTCACCCCTGTTTTTCACAGGAGGCGCATCCTCAAACTCCCCTTCCAGCCCTGGTGTTTATGCATTCTACGAATCTTTTGTCGCGCCAAATTGCTGCGGCAATGGAATCAGAGACGCGTTTCGCAAAAGCAGCGATAAAGCGGCAGATGGCTGCAACATAAGGACAAACATGGAATCGCGCGCCCTTCTGGCTTTTTCCTGGGACCATGTCGTTGCACCTTTATGCTTTGTGAGACCATTTTCAGTTGCGGAATCGGATGTGATTTCGCGCTCACGCATTCTGATCAATTTTCAGGGAGAAGACAGGCCCGACCAGAAAAGAAAAACCGCTCCCGAACAAGGCCGGAAGCGGGGGTCAAAGAGTAAGTAAGCCAAACCCTTTCTCGCAGACCCTCCCTTCCCTGTCAATTACAAAGCCAACTCTTCGGTGAACGGCGAAGCTTTGCCTGGTCCCTAAACGGAGACGAGTAATGGGGAATACCGAAATGCACCAGCGGCCAAGCGGTCGCAGGATAACGCCGCAGCGTGCGCAATTCCGCCGGCTGGCGGGATCGGCGGAGATCGGCACGGTGACGCGTGCCCAATTAGCCGTGCTTGCGCAAAGCCTGACGTGTACAGGGCTAATCAACGGGACTGAAAGCCACCTGTTGGTGGCACTGATCAACACGGCCTCCGCCGAATCGTTCGACAGGTCCGGCCGCCCGATCGTATTCAAGTCCAACCAGCAATTGGCCTTCGAAATTGGCCGCTCGGTCGGTCGCGTCAGCCGCCTGCTATCGCGCCTGTTTGACGCGGGCCTGATCACGATGCAGGATAGCGGCAACTACAAGCGCTATCCAATTCGCAACGGCGACGGCGTGATCACGGACGGTTGCGGGATTGACCTTCGAATCCTGATGGTCCGATATGCCGAACTTGACGAGCGCGTGAGGCGGGTGCGGGTTCAAAAGAAAGCCGCCGACGCGGCGCGAAGGCGCTACCGCGGCGCGCTTCGCAACGCCCTCTCGGCCGCCGCACAACTCTCGGAGGATTCTTCGAACCGTATCGGCTCCCGGATCGAGCGGGTAAGCAACATTGTCGGGATCGCAGGCAGGGCATCGACACGCGTGCTGCGCAGGGCAACGGCTCTTCTGGAGTGGTTTATAGAGCGGTTGATGCAGCTCCCGCGCCGATCGGCAGAAGCGCAAGCAATGCAAAATATGGCATGCCCGTATGTCGAAAACGACATGCACAAACAGATTACAACCCCTCATCCCTTTGAGCAGAGTAATCAGGAACGGTGTTCGGCTCGCGCCGAACAACTCAGTTCGGCTAAGGCTGGCTCCGCCGGCAAATGGGCTTTTGAAGAAAGCCTGAGGCGACGCCGGAGCGAAATCAACCAGCCACTGCGTTTGCCGCAGGCAATGGTGTCGTTGCAAGACGTGCTGAGCGCGGTGCCAGCGCTGAAGACCTACGGGTTTGCCCTCAGCAGTTGGGCCGAACTGGCGCGGGCCGTGCCGCTGATGTGCCGGTTGGCCGGGATCTCCGAGGATGCCCGCGCCCGGGCCGTCGAGCAGATGGGCGAGCAGCAAGCCGCCGTCGCCGTCGCCGTGACCCTTGAGAAATACGACCGGCAGGAGGTCAGCTCGCCGGGAGGATATTTGCGGGCTATGACCGACCGCGCTAGAGCGGGCGAATTGCATCTCGCCCGCTCTGTCTTCGGGCTCGCCGCTCGAAATTCCATGGAGGTCAGACATTGAGACGTAACGCTTTGCCGGCGCTTTTCGCCGCCCTTGCCATCGTTCACGGTTCGGCGGAGGCCGCGGATTATTCCGGCCGTGCCCGGGTGATCGATGGCGACACCATCAGCATCCGGAATCAGCGAATCAGGATAGCGGCGATCGATGCTTGCGAGCGCGATCAGACCGGATTGAAAGACGGGAAGTTATGGCGCTGTGGCGTCGCAGCTCGCAGCTATCTTGGGAAAATGATCGACGGCCAGCACGTTCGCTGCGACATCATCGATCAGGATCAGTATCGCCGCCTGGTGGGCGAGTGCTTCATTGGAGACGTCGATATCGGCCTTGCGATGGTGAAGGCAGAGGACTGGCGGAGGCAATGCTACGGTATTTGCCGGCGACACACTCGATCAGCGAGATCGAGTACGGCCAGGCAGAGAACCGCGCCCGAGATAGCGGCTTTGGCTTGTGGTCCGCGGAGATCGAAAGCCCGCACGAATACCGCCGTTCGAAACCTTCCCGGATTCCGTGACCGCGAGATAGCCAATCCGGAGCAGTGGCGCCGACGGCGCGCGAAGCATATTGCTTCAGTGTCGTCGTCGGAATCGCCGCAAATCCCGTTGATCAGGTCGCGTCATTGGATAATATTGCTGCAAATTGTGCGGTTGGTACGTACTGACAAACGGGGAAACGTTGCCAAAACGGTTCAAGCCACACTCCTCCAAGGCGGTTGCTTTTGACGCTCGTTCGCACGTCGACGCCGTTTGCGCAAAGCGGACGCCACAAAAATTTCCCCGCCTTCGGCTTCCTCGCGAAGCAAATTTTTGCGTCCTCTCGCCTCCTCCGCTCACGCTCCGGCCTACGGTGCGCACCGCTTTCCGCCGTGCCTTTGGAACGATCATCGCAACCACCAAAGAGGAGTGAAAGACATGAACATCACCAACTATATCCAGTTCGACGGCGACAACCTCGACACCGCAAAGGGCGCCGGCCTCATCTCGACTATCGACCGCGACATGGACATCAAGGTCGTGCCGTTCGAGTCCGACAATGAAAAGGCCCCGACGCACCGCGTCTACGCCAAGTCACCGCGCGGCCATGACATCGAGGTCGGTGGGATCTGGAAGAAAGAGAACCAGGACGGCAAGCCGTACTACACCCTCTCGATCCGCAAGCTTCGCTACAACGCCAATCTCGGCCGGTTCCCCGGCCAGGACGATGCCTCCCTGCAGGCGATCATCGAATGGGAACCCCGCGATTAATCCCCTCACAGCGCCCGGCTAGTAGCCGGGCGCTCACCTTCGAAAGGCCGGAAAATCCCGCAAATTGCTGGATTTTCAGCATTTTTCCTGCTAGGGTGGCCCGTAACTGGAGATTTGCCGATGAAGGTTCATTCCCGCCGTCCGGATCGTTCCCCGGAAGCTATCGAGACGAGGCGCAAGGCCGCCGAGCAGGCGCGCGCTGCCAATATCCGGCAGGGCTATGTTCACGATCCTGTCCTCGAGGAGGCGGCCGCGCGGTATGTCGCCGGCGACATCACCCGCGAGGAATACCGGCAGCTCATGATTGAGCCGCCTGTCAGATAACCTCCCGATCAACTTTCAAAAGCAGAAGGCCGCCTGTTTAGAGCTGGCGGCTTTTTGTTGAGCTTCGCCATGGCTGATGAGCGCCCCAAGGGTTCCTACACCTATCCTAATACGTCAGACGATCCGGACCGGACGAACGTTCTGAAAAACAGATGGGGCATTGAAACCCATTCCGAGTTGCGCGTGAAAGAGTATCGCGCGACCGCCGTGCGGATGCAGGAAATTTCTGAAGGAGACGGCCCGCAAGGCAATTTCGACAAGGCTCACCTGAAGGCGATTCACGGCTACATTTTTCAGGATGTGTACGAATGGGCCGGTCATACGCGCAACGAAAGTCCCGTCGTTGAGGGTCAGCGCGTAGAGTCGATCGGCGGCCTCTCTAAGGGCGGCACGTCCTTTCTGTTCGGCTCGCGCATAGAAATGGGACTGGACAAGGCCCTGAAGCCGATCCGAGATCCAGAGGCTCTTCGCAATGCAACGCCGGAGGAATTTGCTGAGCGGGCGGCAAAGGTTCTCTCAGAGTTGAACTATGTGCATCCATTCAGAGAGGGAAACGGACGTGCCCAGGAAGCGTTTATTTCCGAGCTGGGCCGCCACTACGACCACGAAATCGACTTCTCTGTAACCACCAAGCCGCGCATGATCGAGGCGTCGATCGAGACCACAAACGACCCGTCCAGTCCCGCGATGAAGCACGTCATTGAGGACGCGATGAACCCGGGCCGTCGGGAGGCCATTCGATCCGCATTCGAAGACTTGCGGGAGGTCGGTGAAGAGCCTTTGCACCATCATGTTCGCACTGCCCGCGCCGGAGAAGAAATCATCGGCCAGATTCTCGGCCACGACAATCGCGTTGCCAGCCTTGTGACCGATCAAGGGATTGTCGTCGCCGATCGCGCGAACTTGCCGGAGACGTTGCCAGACGACGAGAAGATCACCTTCACTGCCCGGTCGGACTTTTCCCGAGTGAGGCGAGAGCAGCCGGCCTAGGAGGCGCAGTCGGAGCCGGCGCCAGCGCGGCAGCCACAGCAGGACTATAACCTGGAGTTGAAGGCGAGCGAGGCGCAAATGACGGCACAGCGCAGCCGTGAGGGCGACGAGGACGATCGCGAACGGTAACCGGCTCAGCTTGTAAAGCTGCAAGAGGTATCCGTGAGCAGGAGGCGCCGCTGCGCTGCGCCCTCTCCTTCCGTTGGGTGATTTGACGGACAAGCTACGATAGCCCCTCCCCCACGCAACCGCTGGCGCGGTCCTCCACTCTGTTGCGGCCTCGGGTGCATGGGCTCGCTTTGGCTATCTCCGTTGTCTGCCGTCAACCAACGGAAGGAGACGGCAATGCAGAGCATCAAGGACACCTACCAGCGCATCACCGATGCCATCATAGAGCAGCTTGAAGCCCGAAGATCACGGCCTACCATAGGGGCGGGAAACGTGTTCCATCGGTCGAAGGCCGACGGATCATAAATCGTCTGACGCGGCTTCGTAAGCAAGTGGATCAGCTTCGTCTTGATCGAGGCGAGGATGATGCGGAGATCAAATCCAAACTGGAGGAGATCAGTCGGCTGAAGGCTGAACGGTTGACCGTGCCGGCCACCGATGCATTCGATCCGAATTACAAGCGGCTCCGCTACTGCCGTTACGCTGATGACTTCCTGATCGGCATAATTGGTAGCAAAGACGACGCGCGACAGATCATGGAGGAGGTGAGGACATTCCTCTCCAAAAACCTGAAACTAAGCGTGTCGGATGAGAAGAGTGGTATCCGCAAGGCTTCGGACGGAGCGCGTTTCCTTGGATATGACGTCAGGACATCGACCAACCGCAATCCGCACAAAGCGACCTTCTACGGTCGTCCCGCACTGCGGCGAGGGTTGGCAGATCGTTTGAAGTTGAATGTCCCAAGGGAGAAAGTGGTCCGGTTCGTCAATGGCAAAGGATGGGGGGATTACGATGCCTTTCGTCTCCGCCACCGTCCCGCTTTGACACTGGCGAGTGACGTCGAAATTGTCATGGCCTACAACGCCGAATGGAGAGACTTCGCAAATTACTATGCGCTAGCAGATGACGTGAAACGCAAGCTCAACAAAGGCGGGTACTTTGCCCTGATGAGCTGCGTCAAAACCGTCGCAGCAAAGCACAAAACGTTTGCGAGGGAAATCTTCTCCAAAATGCGTCGAGGGCAAGACTTCTTCGTTCGCTTCCAAGTCGGAGGTGAAACCCGAGAGATCAAAATCTGGCAACTGAAGGATTTGAAGTGCGAACCGCGAAAGTGGGGCGATATCGATCGCCACAATCATCAAAGTTCGTGTTCAGCAGGACAGAAATGGTCGAACGCCTCAATGCGCAGAAATGCGCCAGATGCGGTCGAACAGATCTTCCATGTGAAATCCATCATGTCAGAAAGATCGCGGAAATGGAGAAAGCAGGGCTTGCCCGGTATATGCCAGCAGCACGACTTCGCAAGCGCATTGTGCTTTGCCAGCCCTGTCATCGCTCCGTCCATGCTGGTGGCCAAGTCGACCAACGACGTGATGGAACACGTAGCGTGGAGAGTCGGATGCGCTGAAAGGTGCAAGTCCGGTTCGGAGGGGGGCAGAGCCGCGTCCTCATTGAGGCGCCGCCAGCCTACCCTACTCGAGCAGATCGAGAACCTTCCAGATCGGTTCTATCGATCGGCGGAGGTGCTGCCGGCGACGCCAGTTGCGAATCTTGAGACTGTCGAAACCATCGTCCGCAACACCGGCGCAGCTATCACCTACGGCGGAACGACCGCCTGCTATCGTCCCGCCGCCGACGACATCCTCATGCCCGATCGGATACGCTTCGTCGACGAGGTTCACCTCTACTCGACCTTGCTTCACGAAATGTCGCATTATGCCGTACGCCGGATTATGCCGCATGGCCAAGTTTGGCGGCTGTTGTGCCTGCTTCTGGCCATGTGGCAGTTCGGCATAATCAGAGCTTTTCGAGGAAGGCGAGCAGTTCGTAGAGAG
>Ga0315913_1009609_pt1 | contig 11306 bp, 4 predicted proteins | sample MpolsnodulesMG_FD_207736 | JGI IMG/M metagenome (GOLD analysis project Ga0315913, IMG submission 207736) | Medicago polymorpha root nodule microbial communities from Los Angeles, California, United States - small nodules | ecosystem: Host-associated > Plants > Roots > Nodule | place: USA... | reverse complement strand
ATCTAGGAATAGAATAACAATCTATCTAAGTTTTCATTCTAGACATAGATGTTAATCTTTGATAATCACTTTTAATCTAGAACTTAATGTTTTTGGATCGATTAATAGATTGGGAAATCATCGATTAACGATCCAATCGACTTTGTGATCGTTTAAATAGTTTGGGAAATCAACATTTAAATGATCCCTTAAAAATAACGATATCATTTGGACACGAATGATATTGTCGAGTGATTGTGATAATATCGTTTAAAAAGCTAGAATCCGTTGTTTGATCGAGAGGTTGCAGTTGTTACGCTTGGGTGAGTGTCTCTGACCCCAAGTGAAATAGCCCTATCTCTACTCGTTTTGCTTTTATGTCGAATAGTTAAAATAGTTTTACACAAACAAACATTTATACTCAAACACTTAAAATGATAAACGACGTTAAAATGTTTAAGATATACGCAACTCCCTATGAAAACGATCATATATTATACTCACGTGTAAATAGTTTTATGACACGTAAAAATTTTACATCAGAAATCACAGCTTGAAGAATCACTTTCTTTAAATTGAGATTTCTAACATTGGTCATGTGGATTAGTTTTTGGGTACAGATAAACACTATATTATATTTGGCAATCTGAAGGCCACTTATTGAACCTACCAATTTGTCTCCAGTTTAAACAAAGGAACACTTCGAGGAAAAAGTATTGCATTTTGCCTCTCCAAATTCTTAAAGACAATTCTAATTTAAAATTTAAAATCACCAACGATGCAAAACACTGAAGAAAAATAAAAAGGTGTCTAAAGCATTGTGTAGACAGTAAATGAACAGGGTTATGTAATCAAAAATCCCCACATCACATGGAAACAGAGATAATGTAGTGTTTATTTTGTACCCAAAAGACTTCACTCATATCCATTATAATTCAAACTAGAGGTGGCAATTGGATCCATCAAATCCATATCCATCTAGTCCATCTACTATAAAATCCATCAGATCCATCCATCAAACAATTTATTTTTAATTGATTGGATTCAATCCATCCATTGAAAAATATGGATGGATCCAATCCATCCAACTTATTTTAAAGATCCAATGGATCATTTTTTATTGGTTATTTTTTATCCAATAAATAAAATCACTTTTATTATAAAAAATAAATAAAAAAAAATTAAAGTTGAATAGCTTATTTCTTCAAAACAACTTATTACAATCTCTTTTTAAAAAACAGCTTATTTAAAATAGCTTAATTTATGCAAAACAGCTTATTAGGATCTAATTTTTCAAAACAACTTATTCAAAACAGCTTATTTATGCAAAACAGCTTACTACGACCTCTTTTTAAAAAAATAGCTTATTCAAACCGCTTATTTATGTAAAAACAGCTTATTAAGTTCTCTCTTTAAAAAACAACTTATTCAAAATAGCTTATTTATGCAAAACAGCTTATTAAGTTATTTTTTAAACAGAGATCCTGATAAGCTGTTTTGCATAAATAAGCTATTTTGAATAAGCTATTTTTTAAAAAAGAGGTCGTAATAAGCTGTTTTGCATAAATAAGTTGTTTTGAACAAGTTGTTTTGAGAAAAGAGATCATAGTAAGTTGTTTTGCATAAATAAGTTGTTTTGAATAAGTTATTTTGACAAAAGAGATCCTAATAAGTTGTTTTGCATAAATAAGTTGTTTTGAATAAGTTGTTTTGAAAAAAGAGTTCCTAATAAGCTGTTTTGCATAAATAAGCTGTTTTGAATAAGTTGTTTTGAAAAAAGAGATCGTAATAAGTTGTTTTGCATAAAATAAGCCTTTTTTGATAAACTATTTTTTTTATTAAACAACTGATAAAGATAATTTGTTTTTCATAAAAAAATTATTCATTTTGTTATTTTATTTTATGAAATTAAAAAAAAAATACGGATGGATTAGACATCCATCTATTAAAAATATGAAAATGGTTGGGTTGGATGAATTTTATTTTTAATGGATTGGATTGGATTGGATTGTTTTAAATGGATTTAGTGGATTGTAATAGGTTAACAGATTTTTTTTATTCATCCATTTCCATCTAAATCCATATCTATTCAAACCATCAATTTTGCCACCCCTACTTCAAACTTGTCTCCTCTGTAACTTTAATCCTATCTTCCTCTTCATCAATTCACCTTGAGATCCTATAAACAATGTCTTGTATGATAAAATAAAATAAACAACGTACTCCATAGATATCTTAAACTAAAGATCAAGAAAATTAATCTCTACTTGTTTTTTAAAATCAGCCAATTTATTCACATCGAGGGTGTGCAAGAAACACAACCAAACCCGCAGCAAGATAGAACAACAAAAACACGGCTTTGACATAACAGAAGCCGCACAACCAACAAAACCAATGCCAGATCCTACAGCAGAAAATCTGCACAACAGAAAGGAACCATAAAACTAACAGAAAAACCAAAAGCACTAACAACCAGCTGCCGAAAGCCAAACAAAAAGGGGATTGTTAGAGATCGGTTTTGAAGAACCAAATGAGATGAGTGGAGGCTGAAGATGATCTATATGTGGGAAAATGAAAGAGAATAGATCAAATGATTATTTTCCCTTGAAAATGAACAAAAACACAGTACTCCAAATATGACCAGCATGAAATGTTTAATACTACAACTGTATTGAATGAATACCTGTATAATTCCAATACTGAGACAGTGCTCAAGGAGTATGTTCATTGGTTGAGTGATTTTCATCATTATTATCATATGTATCGAGCTGTAAAAATCATTTATTATGCTGCCATTTTTGCATATGCATGTGTGATCTAAATAGTTTAGGTGGGATATAGGTGAAAGATGAATGAATTTGGGTTTTGGAAACATACAAAAAAAAAATTGGGCTTTTGAATTTCAAATTTGAAAGGGGTGGCGCCATTTCTATTAGGACTAGGTTTAGGATTTAGGGTTGCATTCTTAGCAAAGATTAGATATAAGGATGTTAATAAATTTGCCTTAATCCTAATCCCGCCTTTTTTTTGCGGGTCTAATTAATTTTTTATGAAAAAAAAAGGGTTTGTAGCTACCTTACGACAACACTTCATAACTTTCACCACTAAGTCACTCCTATTTTTTACTGAAATATTATTGCTTCCAAAATAGATATACGGTACTAAAGCCTCTTTTTTAAGTCACTAATACCTCAGTGGTTCCTTCTTTGATAGCAGTTTTTTTTTCTTCATTGTTAGCGATTTTTTTATGGCAGTTCCTTTTCGTATATTTTTCTTTTAGTTACCACGTAAAAGTTCTTTTTCATTGTTTTCCTTTCGATTACCACATATCAATTCTTTTTCCTTTTTATTTTATAGATTTAGTTGTTGTTTTTTGCAGTTATTTCATAGCATAATACTCAATATATCTTTGCAAGTAAAAATATAGGCAATTTGATATTTATATACAAAATTTTACAAAAGCCATGCATCGCACGGATTAGAGTGTAGTTAAGCTAAAATAATAAATATTTACCCCTAATTGGTTTCACTTAGATCCAGTCTCATGGTCTTGCCTTTATCTTCTTTTCCCAAATTAGTTTCTCTCGTACCCATCACACTATTATAAAGTTGAAAATTAGTTCTCAATCACACACCGTACTAATTTCACCTTTATGGCTATTAAGTACGGGCACTGCATGCATGCTTTCATCTCTATTTATGTCTCAAATTTAGTCTTATATAGGACAAACGTTATCAATAAATCATGTTTTTTTTTTTTGTAAAAACGTGCCATGATGGATGGAAAAGGGCGCTCATGCAGAGGAAGATGGAAGGGAAGAGGAATGGATTGTGTTTTTTGTTGGCTCGGTTTCCAACCCGGACCTTGGATATATTATGCATTGTTCCTATCAACTGGGTTAAGTTCACGAGGTTAAATATGTTTTTTATCATTATAAATATATCGAGTTTTTATTTTCTTTTTTCTAAAATTTTCCTATGACTTTTGGTCTCTGTAAAATTTTTCAATCACCACTCTTAATTCCTAATTTTAAGTCAACTTATGTATTATTTTTTTTAATGAAATTGTACAAAAATATGTAGTATATTGTAGAAATCTCTCCAAACAAAAATAATTTTTTTTAACAAAACATAAATTAAATACAAATTTTTAACCGCCTTCATATTTGATTAATGTTTTATTAAAATAAAATAAAATTGGGAGATATTTTTTTATTTTTTTGGGAGATTCACTGTCCTCAAATCTTATACCAGCAACTTCATCTTCACTACTCTCAATTTCAGCACCAGATACATCATCTCCACTATCATCAATTCTTTAGAAACTTCCTCTCCACCATCATCAACTCCTCCATAAACATCAACTACACTATCATCAACACATCTAGAAACATTACTAAGGCCTCCTTCAACATTACTATGACCTCCTCCAACATTGGCAACTATGATCCCCGTAATTGAATGCTCAACATATATGTGAGCCTCACATTTGTTTTGAATTATACACTCAACAATTTTATCAATATCATTGTCATCTATAATCCTTACATACTTTTCATCCTCACTAATATATCACCATAACCTATACTTAAGATGATCATCATTTCCAAACTCTTTCAATATACCAGTAGCTTCAAAATAGCTCCACATATCCTTATCAATCCCATCAAACTGATTCTTTTTCCCTCTTTGTTATACAAAAGAAAATCTCTTACAAATTCACCCCCATGATGAAAAACAACAGATACAAACATCCATGTAAAATTTAATTTAGACTAAAGTAGTTAATAACCCTACACAATTGTCTCTAACATCAACACAAACAACAACAACAACATAAAAACTACAAGGAAAAACAACACAAACCAACAACCATTCTTCTATACCTGAAAAGATAAACATTAAACCAAGAAAAAACCAAAAACAGAGGATGAAAAAGTTTGTTTACCTTCAAAACACAAAACCCCGCTGTTTAATTTGCTTCTTCTACCGTTTATAGCCTTCGATCACAGTCATATTCTCAAATGGTAACGTTTTGCCATTGTTTTTGCCTTTGATCACCATCTGAACCGCTTCTTCTCTCCACCGAAACTGACTTTCTGACTTTAGAGGAAACCCTAAAGATAGGGACGAAAATGAAAAGGCATGGCATTTTTGCAATAGAAAGTCATCTCAATGTTATAGTAAGTTAAGTCAGCAATGCTGCTTTTTTTTTTTTATGGAAATTGATGTAGGGACCAATTTCAAAAAGTTAAAAAAATACAAGGGTTGTTTCACAATAAAAAAAGATATAGGGACTAAAACAAAAAATGTGCTAACTTACATGGACCTTTTACATATTTAAGCCTTTTTAAAAATTAGTTTATTTTGTATTGTTTCATATTTTATAATAACATTTAAATGTATATGTTAATGATGTTCTATATCAAAAATAGTGAAAAATATGATTTGATTTTTTTATTATAATAAAATGGACCTGCACAATTTTTTATTGTCTTGTGTGTGTTAGATTTTCGTTGGTAAACTATTAAGAATAATAATAAAAATATTATAAAGGGAGATAAGTGTAAATTTTAACACTAGAGAGGAGGTGAGTGTAATTCTCGCTCCTCTCAATAAAAATAAGTGTAATTTTTCTAATATGTTTTGCATAATAAGGGAATGGAATGTGTATTTTGATTTAAAAGGGGAGGATAATATGTTTTAAACATCTCTCAAGAAAGATGAGTGTAATTTACTTTTGCTTTTTTGCATTTTTTTTTTGTTTCTTTGGTGGTTTTTATATATTTAGTGGTTCTTTTACAGTTTTATGATATTTTCTTGTGTTTTTAAGTTTTTTTTATTGATTTTTATTTATTTTATATTATTTTATTCGAATTTTTATATCCTTTTTTATTCAAATATTTAATAAAATAATATTTAATGTTTATAATTTAAGTGGATGATAAAATAATGTTATATAGCCGAACTTGATGACGCAAGTTTGTGACCTAAGTAGGGACATTAAGATGTTGGAAGGTCTTTTGATGTGTGAAGAGAAAAAAAACAAAAAAAAATAATAATGTTATATAATCCATTTTGTACCACCACATCATCAATAATGAGTCCAATTGTGTTTGGGGACAAAATTATCAATTTTAAAAGAGGCGGTTAAAATTCAAAATCAAACAAAATTGGGGATGGGGATAAAATTGCATCAAGTCTTTAATCCAATCTAATAAAATAGTTGGAGGAAACCTCGACTCTTTTAATCTAACGGATCAATATCTTTTTCATGGACACTCATATTTAAAGAGAAATAGATTTATAGAATAAAATAGTATTAATTTTTATGTACGAAAAAAATAGTATTATTTTTAATATATTATTATTTCAAATATAAGTATTCATTAAAAAGAGAAAATTTGAACCCTTAATCTAGTATAATGTACTTTCTTTTCCGTTATAAGATTTTTTTTTAAAAAAGTTTGTCCGTAAATATAAGATTTATTGCAAATTTTTAGATGTATTTGTTACTTTTTTTAGAAATATATCTATTTTTGGATCAATGGAATAAAATGACGGAGAAATTGAAGCAGATGTAAACTATCGTATTCAAGTTGGGTAGTTGAAGTGGAGAATAACCTAAGATATTTATGTGATAAGAAAATATCACTTAAGTTGAAAGAAAAATTATATCCGACATCAGTTAAACGACAATATTGTATGGTATGGAGTGTTTGACATTTATTTAATAACCAACACGATAATCAAGTAAGAGCAGCGGAGATGGATGATGTTGTGTTGGATGAGTTATATGAATATAAGGGACAAAATTAGTAATGACACGATTAGAGAGAGAGAGCTGGGACAACACCTATAATAGAAAAGATCACATGAACTATGCTTAGGTGGCTTCGACACGTAGATAGAAGACATATAGATGTTATAATATGAAGAATATACCTGATGGAAAAGGTAGAGGAAAACTTGAAAAAACTATAAGAGAAACTAATATGAAGAATTTGAAGGTTAATAAGTTGAATCTAAATATGGTTTATGATAGAACGTTATGACGTAGTTTGATCTATTTAGTCAATCTCGTTTATTGAGATAGAGCTTGATTACTATTTTAAAATATACATCTTATTAATACTATCAATTTGTATTAGAATATAAAAAGTAACATTGTATGCACTTATATATAAAGGATAACTTAACAATAGTCGTATATATCTAAGACATACTCACTCTGTTACTAACTATAAGCAAAATTGACTTTTTAGATTCATTCAATTAATAATTTATGTGGTCTATATTATGAATCACATACATCATCAATTGAATGAACCTAAAAATTAAAATTTGCTTATAATTAAAAACAGAGAGAGTATTATTTCAACAATTTTCTTAAGAGTTTATTGATGGTGGGTTGACGATTCAAAACAATTTTGCATACACAACCAATCAAAACATTTAGAATCCCCACATCAAATGACGAATCCAAGAATTTTGAAAAGTGGCAGCACTATATATGTATTACTTGGAAGCATTAAATATATATTTGGAAACAAGATTGCGTTGTTGTGTCATGTATGATATAAGCGTGGGCCAATAGAGAAATATTGTGTTATAAGAATATGACATTTGGTCTGATGTAAACTATTACTATATTATACTATTTAAAAATAAAAACTTCAAATATTTTGTGTAGGCACGATCCCACACAACAACACACATCCATCCATCCCTGACCACATCAATTAATATTTTTAATTTAAGCGATAATTCATAATATTTTGATTGATTGTATGTGTAAAGTTGTTTTAAACTCTCAACCCACCCTATTAAACTCTTTTTTTTAATATCATTTGTAGATTGTTTTTTTAGGGGAAAAAGTGTTGTTTATTTATTGTTAAAAAAACAAAAAGCACTCCCTCCATCCCGGATTAACCGAGCCAAAAGCTCATTTCACACGTATTAAGAAAAAATGTATAGATGAAGGAAAGAGAAAAATAGTTTTAAGTGCACTTGCTATGTATTGGTGCATTCTCCACTATCATAAATGTAAAGTGGAATATATTGAATTGAAAATGATGAAAGTAGTATTGATTAGAGTTATAAAGGGAAAAAAGTAATTAATATTGTATTGAAAAGTGAATTGACTCAGTTATTTTGACTTTTTTTTTTTGCAAATGACTCAGTTATTATGGGACGGAGGGAGTATTATTTATTTATGGAAAATGCTAACCGGTGTCCTGGGCACTGGTTAAACATACTAAAAAGAAAATTATATATTCCTCCGTCTCATATTACGTGACCTAGTTGACTCTGTCACGTATGCCAATGCACAATTTTGAGTTTAAATATCTTTAATATTCTATTAGAAAAAATTATGAAAATTTGATATTTAGAAAATATTCGTTGAGACGAATCCAACATCTTAAATGCTATATTTTGTCTTTATATATTATTAGAAAAATAGAGTTAAAACATGTTATATAAATATGACATTTTTTAAAATTGGGTCATTTAAAAGGAGATGGATGGAGTAGTAGTTAATGCATTAAAATTGTGTAATTAATTTATAAAAAGTTAAAATTAAAACGGGATGGATGAAGTAGTAGTTAAGTAGTAGTTAATGAATTGAAATTGGGTAATTAATTTAATTTATAAAAAGTCTTTCTTTTTTTTGGTATGCTTGACCTTTTATTTATTTATAGAATAGAAAGAGAACGCAAAGAAAGGGGTGGAGAGGGAAGCAGAGTGAGCGAGCAGCAATGTTAATTAGTGGAGCAAAATGGATGTCAGCCTCTCCAATTCCATCCAAATGCTCACTGCCTTCTTCTTCTTCCACCAACAACTATCGACCCGTTGTCATTCTCCCGGTTAGTCTCTCTTTCTCTTTATCTTTCTCTTATATCTATATCAGCGCTCCTCACATGTTTTTATTTTTTATTTCTTGAACCAGGGGTTAGGGAACAATTCCGGTGACTACCAGAAGTTGGAGGCAACTCTGAACAATAACTACGGCGTTTCCACCGTTGTTGCCAAGGTGTCAAGACCTGATTGGCTCCGAAATGCCGCTGGTTTGATCGATCCCAATTACTGGCGTGGCACTCTTCAACCAACTCCTGTCCTCGATTGGTATTTGAAGAGTGTTGATGATGCTGTTCAAGAGGCCATGGAGTTAGCACCTCCTGAGACCACTCTATCATTGATTGGTCACTCTGCTGGAGGATGGCTTGCGCGTCTGTATATGCAGCAATTTGGGGTGTCCAATATATCGTTGTTATTAACTCTTGGAACCCCTCATCATCCACCTCCAAAAGGCGTCCCTGGTGTTATCGATCAAACCAGGGGTCTCCTTGATTATGTTCAACAATATTGCTCCAAACCTGTTTACACCCCTCACCTCAAGTATGTATGCATAGCAGGAAGGTAACACACACACACACTCTTTCAATTTTATATATCCCACAAAACTTAGCCTTTTTTGATACTCAACAACTTCTACAATTTATAAAATGCAGACCATGCCAACACAAACTTAACTTACTATACAATCAATTATTCATTTCATTTCATACTACAAAATGAAGGTATATTCAAGGGGCTCCCCTTTTTGGCAACTCAAATCCAAATGTTGAGCCTACAGATACTTCTCAGCTACTTCCCGAGGAGACTGCTATTATCAAAGCTGCAACCACTTCTTCACCTAACATAACATTGCGTGCTCGCTTTGTTGGCCAAGGATACAAGCAGGTGAATGAATGCCGTTCATTGTTTTAACTGTTAATTTATAGCCAAAACTATGGTGTGCAAACTGCTATTATTTGCTCGTGATAGATGCGGCAATTATGCTGACCAATGCTCTAATAATTTGTCAGGTTTGTGGCCAAGCAGATGTATGGGGCGATGGTGTTGTGCCAGAAGTATCAGCTCATCTTGACGGTGCACTTAACATTTCCCTGGATGGAGTTTACCACTCCCCGGTTGGCTCAGATGATGTCATTAGACCATGGTATGGTTCCCCTGATGTGTTGGAACAATGGATTGAACACCTCTTTAATTAGCTTGAAAATGCTAGTGAATGTTATTATTGTACCATTATAGAAAATGATTTTCATTTTTCTTTTATTTGTGGCTATTGTTTCGTTTATCACAAAGCAATATTTCCCTGGCCTTTCTAATATGTTATAGAGGTCATAACCTCATTGATGTTTTAGTGGATCATAGCTCATCTCTCTCCTGTGCTAGTTTGTCGTCTAAAATACATCATTGTTTATGCATTGATTTATTAAGTTCTTAGAAACATATTTCTTTAATTTTAAAACAAATTGTGGGGGGTTGTTTTTAAATTTTATTATTTAAGGATATGTATTTAAAAATGAAGAATATCTTCCCTCTTTGTCTCGCTCGTCCTTCCCCCATCCACAACCTGTGTTGACCTAGATGTAAAAATGGTCGGGTTATTGATACCAATTCCAAGATCTGCCATATGTGCACGACGAAACAACACTTCAAGTCAACATTGGAGTGCCAAGTGAGCCAAGCTCTGCCATACCTCGTTGAACCCACACAACACCTTGGGCTCCTGCCTACATCCATCCACTTTGATCTCAACCACCAAAAGCACCAATTCCTACCAGAGCTTTTAAACCACTTCCACTACTCCCTTTACATTGGCTCCCTAATTGAAAGGAAGCTCTTCACGCCATCCAAGTTCACACCTGAAACCACATGACCTTCTCTATAACGGCAAGACCTCAAACACGATTACTATAACTACCCAAATAAACCAAACATCATGAATATTTTTCCAGAACTCCATCATCCCATTATTATAACGACACCAGACCAGTACCGTCCACTAGTGGAAAAAACACATTCCACAACGAGCTTTCATGGCAGAGATTCGCTGCTTTGCCACACGATGCAACAATGTGGTGAGGGAGTCGCCTATGCTCACGAGTCAGCCGCCGCTGATCATCCACTTCCGCCATCATGTCATTTGCCATCCTGGCTCTTGCTTCACCACATACCCTCACTCTTTGTCACCGCCATGTCACACTCACCAGAATAAGGTTGGTATATTTGTTTGGATTTTCTATCCTTTTTTCTTCTTCTAAATATGCAATGTCTAGTTTTCTACTATTATTTTTTTTGTTAGGGACGTTTTTGAGATTGTGACTTTAGGGAAAGAGACAAGAAATTGGATGCGTAGCCTACACTTTCTGAGATTGAGAACTTTTGGTTAGGGAAGCTTTCACTTCCCATGGAAACTCCACATGCATTCAACAACTTCTTTCCATTTACAAAAGGCAGCTACTTGCCATTTATTTCTG
>Ga0315913_1009607_pt1 | contig 11308 bp, 10 predicted proteins | sample MpolsnodulesMG_FD_207736 | JGI IMG/M metagenome (GOLD analysis project Ga0315913, IMG submission 207736) | Medicago polymorpha root nodule microbial communities from Los Angeles, California, United States - small nodules | ecosystem: Host-associated > Plants > Roots > Nodule | place: USA... | reverse complement strand
AGAATAGTACTTTGATTATAGATCCTGCACACTTGAACAAATTGTTTAGCATATCCAATTGATTATTTTGATACCTTGTTATTGTCAAAACTCAATAGGTGACTTGTGAAACACCCTTGTTCCAACACAATATATGTGACATGAGTGAACAATGGCGGATCCAAAAAAATTAATTACTGGGGAGCAAGATCATATATTTACCATCATTTATCCCAAAAAAATAAAAAATAGAGATTTCTAAAATTATCTTATTACATCTAAAAATCACAAGATATATGTCAACATTCATGACCAAACAATCACTCAACAATTCACCTTTTATGTCATTTCAATTGTTTTGGTTACTAGAGACAACTTCGCAAAATATTAGAGAGTACCAAAATTATAGGGACTAAAAGTCGAAGAAAAACTACTTCCATTCACAAGCAAACTAAACAGCGTAATTCAAGTCCATTCACTGTTACCATCACTGAGTTCTTGAGTCGAGAAGAAAAAGAATGTAAATTCCAAAGGAAAATTGAGATGATCTAATAAAAAAAATTAGCTATCATCATGGAAACTGGAAAGAACCGCCTATTTGGTTAGTATCGGCTGCTCGGTTGATAACCACCAAGAGGAGTGATATTATGGTTGCTAATAGACCTGAAAAGACATAAACAATGGCAGGAATCCTCCCTCTTGTTCCTAACAAGCCTTTTGCAAAAGGATAGAGATGAATCAGTACCCAAAAGCTGAAGAAAAAACCACCAAGCAAAGCGCTCCATTCTGGTGTGGAACTGTAGATGGTTCTACTAACTCCTACTGCTATTGCTATTAAATTTATTACCATGATTGTGATCGGCAGTATCATAAGGTATGACCATTTGACAACATAAAGATCAGCAAAATCATCGTCAACATCATCACCACCTGATTTCGAAGTCAAGGTGAATGAGATTTCAACGCCTGCTACGGCTTTGAGTAAACCTTGAAGTACGGCAGCAAGATGGGCACTAGTCCCTCCGATCAACCAAAACTGCTCATTTCTCCACCAGTCTTCCAGATGAATTCCTGGCCATTTAATTTCAAGCGCAACAAGAATGCATTGAGTCACTGTAATAGCCAAGAGGTAAGCCAAAAAAGTGAGGTCGAGTGTTTGAACAGTGAACTGTCCTGAGAAGAGGGAGAGAGCAGGAAGGAAGCAATAGATGATAAGAAAAAAAGAAGTAAAAGGATAAATGCAGACATTGAGATATGCCATCCTTTGAAGAAATTTCATTCTTGGCGTAGCCATAATTGGATTGTTTCTAGAGAAAAATATCTCAATTGAGCCAGTAGCGCATCTAAGAACTTGATGCAGCCTATCCGTGAGATTGATGGGAGCAGTTCCGCGGAAGGCATCGCGTTTTGTCACACAGTAAACTGATTTCCATCCTTTGTTATGCATCCAATAACCAGTGAGCACATCTTCAGTAATTGATCCGTAGATCCATCCGACACGCTGCCCCCATTCAGTCCTGTCTTCACACTGAAGGCTTCATTCAATGTTGATGCATCAATATGCTTGCAAGGTGTGATGAGAGCACCAGGACGACGACCATTTTTCACAGAAGGGTGATTGGCAAGTGGCCTAGCTTGGAACGCTGCCACTGGAGTTGAGTTAATGAGTACAGTTGAGTTCCCAAATTGACGCCTCTGAATTTATTCACTATAGTTATGCAATCTTTTATTTTGGATATATACCCACCCTCTAGTTGCGGATTGGACGCCTACGCCCTTTTGTTATCAAATTTTAACGTGAACTTTTCAAATATTTTAATAATAAATCTAAGGACTAATATTTGTGGTACACCCATAAACCACATATTAGATTGTCTATCCTATAAACCACCCACTTTGGTAATTTGGAAATTATTTCTCATCATTTCATATTTAGTTAAAGGAAGACCTCATTCAGATTAAACATATTTTCACTGACAATTAATAAGAACTCTTTGTTTTGTTCACTTCAAACAATAAAATTTAAAATACACATACATTAGTGAGGTAATATGGAAAAATAACTCTAATCAAACATTAAAACTCTTTGATATGATAAAATCAATATTTTAGAAGGTGGTATATTAAAAAAAATGGAATATAGAAAGATAGGGTGTATATTTACCAATTACAGTGCAAATAGACTTCTCTCCACATATGTTTTTGGTTGAGTGAGACATTTATTTATAAACTAGTCTGCTCCAGCCCGATATACAAAGTTAGCCCATTAATGAAACATAATAAAAGTACCAAATTGAAATAATATGAAATCGTATTCGAACATAACCCTAATTATTCAGAGAGGAAAACGCAAAATACAAATAACAATGTCTTGCGCAGCTCCCACTCCAACTACTGCTTCCAATGCTGAGGAAGACAAGAAACCCGAGATCTTCTCACACATCGAATTGAAGGTCAAAGGCCAGGTTCGTTTTTTTGTGTATATTAATTTTATGTATTTAATTTTCCGATTTATGTATTTTTGTTCCTTTTTGTTTTCATTATTGTTTTGATTCCTCTTACCAATGTAATCCTAGAAATTTATGTATATTAAATGTTTTTTGTTCAATATAGAAGAGTATTATGTTTGAGTGTGAGAATATAAATCAAGGGTTTATCATTTTTTTTTTAGTTTCAGCTTTTTCTAAGTTTTATAATTCAATGCACAATCACATAATTAGCCCAAACCTTATAGTTTCAATTCCCCGATTTTATTCATATTATATCGTCGTACATTTAACCTAGAATTTGATCTCCTTCATCTAGTTTAACTACATTGACAACCACTGAGATGAGATACACAATACTTTATTTCAGAGGCGCAGCGAAAATAATTTCCTGAAAAGGCCATATGACTCAATAATGTTCATTGTCAAAAACAAACATTCTATTCAATCTACAAATTCACTGGCACAAGACTAACACAAAGATTGGAAAGAACTTGCTGGTATATATTACACAAAGCCTCAAATACATACATACTTGCGGTAATTGATCTTTTATTCAAACTTTGTATTTGCATCCATATCTTCAAGGTTGTCACACCTCTCCTCGGATGCGTTCGTTTTTGTTTTCTCTCTTTCGGGAGAATATGCAAGGGGACAAGGGTTTGGTTTGATTTGAATACCATGATGAGATAAAAAAAATTAAAAATTTGGGCCTATAATATATGAGGCCATACACCGTACCACATACTCTACAACCACATAGTCAGTCATGGGTAACAATAACATTATATATTTACTAAATAATAGTAGGAAAAAAAAATAAAGAAGATGATGGTTTTGGTCAATCAAGATTTAATTGTATTTAACATGGAACTAATTCGACATAGTGTTTATAAAAAATTTATGATTTTGTTTTAAGTTTAGCATCATGTATATTTATAGTAATTTATAATTATAATTTTACAATGATATTTTTATGTTGGTAACATGTTATCGCAATCCAACTATGCATAACCCTCACATATTGAATTCTTAACAAGTTGTGTATGCGTGATTTCATGTGACTCCGAAATAAACGTTCATAAATATATTATAAATGAGCTTTTTTTTTATTTAAATCCAAAATTTGTTATTAATTTTTTGTTAGTCACTAATTCTTAGATAGTTATCATAATATAACTTTATTTTATAATTCGTCACACAAACAAAACAAAGGTTAAACTTTGAGAAAGTTCTTCAATTTATAATTTTAGGTAGATTTGGCATTGATTATATATTCCTCATTTGATAACTTTGCATGTTTTCACAGGGTTGAATGATTCCAATGATATAAAAAAATTATTATCTTTACTATATTAATATACATATTCTTGTTGAGACTTTCTCAACTTTATTCTAATCATAGTTGCAATATTTTTTATATGAAAATTTAAATTCTTTGTGTTTGCATGACAATTAGTGATTCAAGTTATTGCTACCAAAATGTAGTTGTTTATTTCATCTGTCTTGCCTTACTTTTGTGTCTTTCACCACCCCAACCACTGTCCTCTAAAAATCATATTTATTTAATATTATTGTTATGTCACTTGACATCTTTTGTATTTTTAACATTTTTTAACATTGGTTGACAATATGTATGTTGAAAGTCTCAAGAGAACAACATTTCAACATTCTAATATTTTGTCTCTAATAGACAACACTATGTAATTTTCATGATATGATGATTTTAAATGTAATATGATAGTCATATGACTTATTTGATGTTGTATTTCGTACGAACTATATCATATTTGGTTACGCTAGAGTGAGTCCATGGTATAAGAGTAATCTTTATATGATTGTAGGATGGAAATGAAATATTTTTCAAGATTAGGAGAAACGCCAAGCTGAAAAAATTGATGAATGTCTATTGTGATCGAGTATCTGAGGACATTAACTCAATTGTTTTCATATTTGATGGTCGCAAAATCAGGGCTGAACAAACTCCCGATGAGGTATTTCTCTGTACTTTACTATAATATATGCTGGAAATATACATAACAAACTAAAATTATAACATGACAATTTTTATGGATAACTTTTCAGTTAGAAATGGAGGATGCTGATGAGATTGATGCCATGTTACACCAAACTGGTGGAACCCCATTTGTTTAGGATATTATGTTGTTTCTTGTGAAAACTTTAATACATTATTGAGGAGTATTTATTTGGGTGTATGTACCATATGGTTTTAAAATGTGAAAGTTGTGATAAACATCTTTATTGTGGATTTCTCCTGAAAAATCTGACATGCTTTTAGGGAGTTTTGTTAGTGACATCCTGTATGAAACATATGGAGTATTATATTTATATTTTGACCTTTTTGAACTTTTATTTTGCCTTGAGATAGCTTTGTCTTTTCTCCTAACACAACACACATGTGAATTGTTTAGAAATAATAGTGTGCATAATTTCTTGTGTTTTGTGAGAATTGTTTACCAAGTTTGCCTTTGAAGTAAACATTCAAATTGACCCCTTACAAAAAAATAAACATCTTGAATAGTTTTTATATGTGAAATGCTTTGTAGGATCGTGGAGAGGGATAAGGGTCTAGGGATTCTTTTTAGAAATCAGAGCAACCATATATTTATGTATTAGCTTTTTCTATAATAAATGATAAAATAAAGTTAAATTGTTTTCATATGAGTTATAATTTGTTTTCATAAGCAATCCTAGATAGCTTATGAAAATAAGCTAAATATGGTTTATGGACATGTCATAAGTCGTTTCCATAAAAAAAATCAGATAAACCAATCCAAACAGACCTTATGTGCACTTCTCAACTAGTAATGTATGTAATGAAAACTCAAAGAGGAGCGAGCAATCATGTAACAAAACATTAATTTTTTTTGTGGTAGTCGGGGTTTAAGCCAAGGAACTGAATTAGGAGAGGTTGTAGTATGAAGAAACAGTTGCTACATGAAACAACATGATGATTGGAAGCTTGTATCATGTTAGTTCCATTTGTAGAAGATGGTTCATCCTTCGCAAGAGATTGTTACTGCAACAAAGCCAACAAACCAGTATATTGTACTTCATCCTTTTGCTGTGACTGAACAACATGATCATCATTTTCTGAAGTATTATCAGTATATGCAGAATTATAAGCAGTGAAATTTCCTTTTTTCATTATTAGAAAAAGATGGAGGATAACCATGCTTCCACAGAATGTACATGTCCTGTTATATCCACGGCCTCCACAGCCTCCACCTCGGCCGGAATAACCTCTCCCTCAACCAGCAACAGAATTAATCATCACACTATTGTCCTCCTCATTTTCGTGCGTGATTTGACGTTCTTGTTGCAAAACTATAGATAGAGTGCCATTCAAATTAGGTAATGGTTCCATGAGAAGGATTTGAGATCTAAAATTACTAAATTGATCGTTCAGTCCAGTCAGAAATCGAATGACATAATCCTCTAATCGAAACTCTTTAGCTTTGCAATTATGACATTCACATTGGCATAAAGGTCGATAATGTTCTAATTCCTCCCAAAAACTCTTCAAAGCAGTGTAATATTCAACGCAAAGTGGAAATGCTATTCTGCAGATCAGCTATTCGAATACAATCAGCCTTCGAGAAACGTTGGCGAAGTTCATTCCACACATCAACTGCATTTTCCAGAAATACAACCGTCTGTGCGATTGGCAGAGAAATCAAAGAGATGAGCCACGATTGAACAAGATTATTACATCGCTCCAAAGCATCGTAATTCAGATCTTGAGGAGGCAAAATACCAATCGTTCCATTAACGAAACAGAATTTATTTTTGAGAATCAAAGCTCGTTTCATCGATCGAGCCCAAACATGATAGTTTGAATAAGTGAGAATAGGTGTAATTGTTACTGATGTAGGGCTTTCACTTGGATGAATGTAAAATGGACTTGCCTGCAACTCTGAGATTTGATTCGCCGTCAATTGAGCAGCTGGACTGGCATTGTTGCAAACCATATTTGGAGATAAAGCGACGCGCAGCAGAGCTCTTAGAAGAGCTCTGATACCATCAAAATAAAGAGAGGGAAACGATTCATATCAATAGTAATAACACTGATGAATTGATTGAAAGTAGTTACAGTGAAGTTTATATAACTATTTCTATGCCATCACCGTTACAGAATTTACAACAAGTGCAAACTGAATTTCTATCTATGCTTAATAAATAAGCACACAGAATTAAAATTACATATTTACATTATCAGTGTTGACACCGTGGCCGTTGAATTCATCATTCACATATTTACCTATGCTTTTGCACCAATGGGTGGTCTTGTGATTGGCCTGAACTATTGTGAATGGTGGTCGTCTTCATCATCAAGAACATCATCAACATCATAAAAGACACCATCATTATCATCATCAAGAACATCGTCAACGTCATAAAAAACATCATCACCATCAATATCATTATCATTTAATTTTATCTTTTCATAAGGATTGGTGAATTGAATATCATCCATGTTATTTTTCTGTTTGAAAAAATGGATTCCAATTTCTGTTAGTGGTTCCACCTTCGGATGTTCACATGTAACCTCTGCATAGATCCATTCATTTTCTAAAATTATTTTGTCCATGTTGTGGATTTGAATAAATACCATCTTCATATCACACAAATATATATGATGAGTCGACATTAGACCAAAATCAATCATCAGAACTGGAAAACCATATATATTGTCATTGATGATTAGAGTGGGTATATCAATATCAAAATTATTAGTCCTGGTTGTAGCAACTGATTTAGTAGAAAAAAAGAGAGCCATGGAAGGGAGCTTGTTACGAAACCAAAACGAAATTGTATGTCCCGTGTTTTGGTGCTCAAACCACTCTGGAATCCTTGCAAATCCTGGCAAACAAAATATGGTTTGTCCAGCCTCATGCAGATCCTGTTAGCCATAAATAAATCATAGAGTAAATAGAATTATATGATATTAAGTCAAATACACAGAAAACAAAAAACAAAACAAAACCTGATTCAATAGCATGTTTTTGCACGAGGAAATCAATGATTTGCAGCGTATTGCAGACAAGTGTTTTAAATTTGGTGGAATCCCTCTAATTTTTTGAAGGCACTTGCAATCATCCAATTTAAGAAACCACAAAAAGCGACAATCTTTCATGCATTCTGGAAGAATTGTGAAATTATTTCCTGATAGGTCTATAGTTTTCACATTAGCAGACCACATGACAAGTATCGGAAGAAATTCATCTGATAAGTTGCATTTTATCAATTCGATGTCTACTGCTCGGCTCGTAAACACCATGGAACTCAATTTATCATTTTTCTTTGGAAGTAGACAATCCTCAAAATTTATTTTTGACAGAGCTGGCATCCTAAAAATGCTACTTGGCAATCTAAGCATTCCATTTCCTATTATAATTAAGTTAAGAAGCCCCGTGAGATTTTGAAATGAAACAGACAGTTTTTCAATGGAAGTGTCAAACAAACGAATACGTGTTATATTCTTCATCTCTCCTAATATTTCTGGAAAAGTCTTAAGACTCTCACAATATGAAAGCCTCAGTTCTTGAAGAGAGATCGACTTCAGAGGTGGGAAACTCATGAGCTTGCTGCAACCTTCAGCGTTCAAGATTTCAAGTTTCTTTAGGAACCCAACAGATTTGTGAATTTCAATTAAATTCTTACAATTTTTAAATGAAAATATTTCTAAATTTGGGAGATTGGAGATGTCATGTATCCGTGTTAAATATTGACATTTGTCTAGATTTAACTCTCTCATATTCACAAACCTCTGCAAAATATAAGGCAAAAGAAAAAGAATTAATGATTATAAGATAAGATGAGAGAAATGAAATCATTAAATTTACACTTACCATTGCGCCACGCAACTCAAATGATGTAAAGTCACTTTGCTGTAGTTTGCATATAGAAAGTTTCTTCGGGAAAATATCAGATGGTACGAACGGTGAAGGATATTTATGCCATTCCAATACTCTAATACTATTAGGAAGATGTATAGGACCTTTGGAAAAGCTACCATTCTTAACAATAAGTGTTTTGAGGTTTTGCATCTTCTTGAGTTCATCTCCCTTCCAATCTACCACCTTTTCCTCGCATAACGGGAATTCCAAATATATAATTTCAATTTCAGTTGATCCCTTAAAGCGGAAGAAAACACATATCAATACATGTGTATATGTTATGAATTGAAGGTTAAAGATAAACATAGTTAAAAAAAGAGCAGAATGAAGGTGAAAAGATGACAAAAAACCATTCATGGATATTAGTATTATTCACCTTATTTTCTTCTAAGACATAAGTTATATCTTTATGGAACCACAACCTACTACGTCTTCCAGGCTCTTTTGGAGACTCTTTGCGGACAATTTCTTTACCCATTTTCTCTATCAAGGCATGTAACGTCACGACATAATTCCCTTGGTACCAGTTGATCTTTATGAGAGATTTTTCATGCAACACTCTAATTTGATGTTTCATGCAGCTACCATAATGAGCATGAAGTATATCTTCAACTTCTTTCAAATCACATCCTTTTAAGAAACAAGAAATGTCCAGAAAAACATTCTTCTCATCTTCCTCCAAAGCATCAAAGCTTACTTTAAGTATCTCTTGGATCTTTTTAACGGGAATCCTTTCATACTGATTTAATGCAGATTTCCATTCTCCTATATTCTTTCCAAACAAGTTCGAACCCACTACTTCTAAGGCCAATGGAAGGCCTGCAGCATAAGTTACTGCGAGGAGTAAAACGTTGTCGACATTTGGATTGACTTTGTTATGTTTGAAAGCATTCCACCTCAACAATTCAAGAGCTTCTTTCTCATTTAACTTATCTATTTCATATGCTCTTTCAATCCCATGACCGGCTAGCAATTGTTCGTCTCGAGTGGTAATGATTACTCTACTACCAGGACCAAACCAATCAAGTCCTCCAGCCAAAACCTGCAATTGCTTCAGCTCGTGAACATCATCTAGAATCAACAGAACCTATGATTGGAATTCCCTCGTTGACATCTACTAACTTAATGTCCAATTCAACTAATTTGGAAAGAAGCTTTCCCTGCAGATGCTCTAAACCATATTTAGCTGAATTCTCCCTTACATTGTGAAGAAAACACAAATCATCAAATTGATTGGGTATGGAATTATAAACTGCTCTGGCAAGTGTTGTCTTTCCCATTCCTCCAGTCCCGTAGATCCCTAGCATCTGAACTTCACCATTAGATCTAACATCCATAAGTGAATTTACTTTTAGGACCCTAGACTCGATACCAACAGGGTAATCGGCAACATATAAAGGAACATGATTGATCTTGTTAGATACATATTTGACTATCTTCTCAATAAACTCACATTCATATCCATTCCTACACAATGATATAAGTTTGAGTAAATGCATCACAAATTCACAACCACATCAATTTATTAATAATAGTTGTATAAATACAATTCTAATATTGTTTTGACATACAAGTAACTTACACTTGTTAAGAATAAAAATATTTTTTCTATTTAAACTTTAAGATGAAACGGTTATAAAATAGAATATTAAAGAGATATGACATATGTAAGAATGTAAAACATGAGTGAAGTGGGGTACCTAGGATTGACATGGTGGCCAGAGAAGTTACCAGTTTGAGTAAGAGCCATCTTCCATTTCTGCAACCTCTCTATGCTATCCTTGCTATTTTGGAACCTCTCAATATGCTCAGCAAGTGCTTTACCATAACTTCCATCTTGATGTCGCACGTGAGAAGGTTCCACATCATAGAAAATTGGCAAAACTAGGCGCCCATATTCCTTGAAGCAGTGAATGATGTGGACAAGTTCGTTCAAGCAAAATGAAGAAGAAGCATAATTGATAGACAAGACGGGAATGAAAATCCTAGACTCTTTAATGGCCTTGAAAAGTGATGGTGTTATTTCGTCACCTCCTTGAAGCTCTCTGTCATCGATGAAGGTGCAGATTCCCTTGTCACGAAGAGCTCTGTAGAGATTTCCAGTAAAACCATAGCGAGTGTCACGACCTCTAAAGCTAAGGAACACGTGATAGGTGAATCCATAGGAGAAGGAAGTGGAAGAAGAGATGGATGATTGAAGCATAGCCATGAGAGTAGAGAATAAAAAGGAAGTAAGAAGAGTATGAAGAAGTAAGAATGTAGATGAGTGTATATATAGGGTTTCAAAATAAATCAAGAAGTGACAAAAAAAAGTAAAAATAATTTTTGAATGAAATGAAAGAAATGATAAGATAATGGAAAATTGGTTGGTGTGTGGTTAACTTGGTTCTCCTTCTTGTGGGATAAGCTGTTCTCATAGCATTATCATCAATTTTCAATCATTGAAGACGTACATTATTTGAAACTGATAAATATTTATAAGCATATAATCTATAAAATTGAAAATATCAAGAACCGTGCAATCTAGTCTAACATAAATATCAAAGTAGCCAATGGTTCAGATTATTAGACTTATAAAGTAAAATCTTCTGAAATATATCAACATACCAGCACCAGTCATATGATTGGTAACACTCAATGCAAGAGTGGCTCCAATGTTGAATTCAATGCTCTTTGCAACATTTACTCCATCTTTGCCTAGCAGGATCACAATAACTTTGCTTAATCCACCGTATTAGGCCTCTGAAACAGAGATTGAATTATTCAAACTCAAATTGTGATTTTTTTTTTCCTGTATAAAAACATTAATTGACTTCATAGTGATTCCAGTGGATTCAAAGATCACTCACATCTTGTGCTCTAAATAAAGATCATATCAAAGCACTCCATCGTTCCCAGTTCTTGCCATCAAGAACTAGGATA
>Ga0315913_1009606_pt1 | contig 11310 bp, 5 predicted proteins | sample MpolsnodulesMG_FD_207736 | JGI IMG/M metagenome (GOLD analysis project Ga0315913, IMG submission 207736) | Medicago polymorpha root nodule microbial communities from Los Angeles, California, United States - small nodules | ecosystem: Host-associated > Plants > Roots > Nodule | place: USA... | reverse complement strand
TAAAGTCACAATGAAAGAAAGCAACAAATACCTGTGGTGCCAGACGGAAAATCACAAGTGTTCCATCAACAAAAGCACTGGAACACATTTCTTTCCCCAGGAGGCCTTGAACTGAAAACTTTCGACCCTGAAAGCAACAAATAACAATCCCAAAAGAATTTCATATTGAATACACACGTGAATATAAATGTTTAACAATAAAGAGAAATAGAGAAACCCCGATATCTATGATAATATGATTTTCCTTGTAGCAGATAAATAAGATGACAAAATACATCATAAAGAAAAAGCGGTGGATATAATAGTAGTCACATCACATCAAACAGTTGGATCTTTTCATCATTAAATATTGTTTAAGCAATCAAATTGTTTCATGTTAGCAAAAAAAAGAAGAAAGAAAACTGGATTATAATCTCATATAACCAAAAACCAATCCCTACCCCACACCTCTGTGCTAATTTACAGGCAAGTCATGCAGGTTCAAGTTGAATGAGAAAAATCATAATTTTATCATACTTATTTAACTTCAATCTGAACAGAAAACACTTGCCAACTACTAGTTCTGATTGATAAATATGTCAAGTGCATATTCTCAAGCGACAAACATCTATCTAAATATTAAAAAGAAAATGCATTCTTGAGACAAGAAACCTTCCACATGCAAGAGATGTAAAAGAAATACCTTAATCCAAAATCTTGAACTTTCATCAACTGATTTAAATGCCATTAGACGACAATCAGCACCACATACAGCAATGTTGTCATGTTCAGCAGAAGCAATTGGTCTTGAACCAGGTTTCAACTCTCTAATGAAAAATTCATTGAATGTCTGTCCAGAACATTATTCAAGACAGGTCATATTGCAAGATAGTTACCACTGTTATGAAGTCTAAATGATTTTCAATATGATCATTGGTCAGTGCTTGTTCCTTTTTGTTCCAACTTCTAGTTCAAAGTTCAAACAAAATGTATGCAGCTAGCTTAATGAAAAACAAAATATTTTAGTTCTTCGTATAGATCAGTGTGAAAAGCAGGAGAATTTGAAGGTCCCACAAAAGCACATCGAATATTGCTAAAAGGAGAAATAAAAAACAACTGAAGTAGATCATACAAAAGATGCTATGTTGTAATTGTTAAAAAAATACTGTAGCCAGAATGAAAGTCGCTAATAAGAAGAATATATGTAACCAAGATGAAGGTATCAGAATATTTTTCAAGCACAGACAGCGACTAAATGAAATATGTTGTTACATAAATAAGCATTGCCTAGCTTATGAAAACACAGGAGAAAAGTTATTATTTTTTGAAAATATTTGAAATATTTACTAAATTAAGTCATAAGACCATATGTATATTTTTTTTTTTTGAAGAAGACCATATGCATATGATGCACCATTATTTTAAATTTTATTGTTTAAGCATGATCAAGTTGAACCAGTGAACCATTTTTTACTAACTAAATTGGATAAAAAAGTGTGCTCAGAAGCAATTGCGCATCAATTACACATAAATTCAAACTACAGTTTTAGCCCACCTTAAAGTGTTCCAGTGGATACTTGATCTCAGCCAAACTGATTTGACCCTACAAGACAATATTCACTTTGTAAGATGGATAAAATTATAGGCAGACAAGTCCAGCACATAAAGAACTAGGTGAAAAATGGAAATAAATATGGCAGAAAAAAATAACATTCTACTGTGCCTCAAAACTGCTTCAACACACACACACACAATATAGTTCCATTTTTAAATAGTTGTATGCACACAAATCTTTTGCACCGTATATGATTGTCATACTCATTTCCTATTGTATTGTCAATTGTGGAGGGAAAATGCCATTAGATGCTTGACCTCTAACATTTGATATCATGCTTATGGTAAAAGTGGTTCTTCCAGTGTGCCAGTAATAAATGTCAGGCATGGACATTGTCTTGTGGCAGGGACAGTGATACTTGCGTATCTTAACTTGAATATGCTGATTGTTGAATGAAAGCATTATCCTCCAGTTTTAAAATACAGACACAATCATAAAAAAAAATGATGGCTAATTTGTGAAAGTGAAACAGAGTAGTTGCTCAGGATGTCCATCAAGCACGCACACACAGTGTATTTTTTATTAAAAAAGAAAGAAAGATATATTATTAGATGAGATGGCTAAAATGCACAAGATGAAAAGCAATACTCCAAAAGAAACCAAAACACTGAAATAAAGAGCACCTTATATAACATAACCAAGAATTACATTGTTCCGCGACTTTTCAAAATCAAAGTATGATATCCACAAAGAACTAAAAGAAACATTGTCATACCTTATAAGATTCAATGAATTTCGGTATATCAGCAGCCGATTCAAGTGAATCCATTTTTTCTCCCTGCTTTTTAGAAATGCTTTGCAGGAGCTCCTTCACCCCTGCATCCAAGAGGTTTGCCAAAGTAAAGCAAATGACTAACTCAACACCAATGAAAAAGTTTATTCGAGTTCAATTTGAATCTCATATTGAAGTCAAATTTCATGTATCATGTAAAGAGCGATCCAAGTGTCAGAAGGATAATGGACATAATATGAAAAATCATTTTTAAAACTGATATTTTTCTTTATTAGTATTAATCTACTAAAAAATCAACAAATCAGGTTAAAGAAATGTCAGCGAGATCTAATATCTGCACAGCATATTTTAACAAGATTTTTTTTTATAGCAACAGTTTTACTGACAACACATCACTAATCCTGTCATGTATACATTTAGCCTAGAATTTCTTTCAACTACTAAAAGAAAAAAATAAATAAACAACCCACATACCTATGTCCATTAGACCAAGACCTATTTTTGACTGATAAATAGCTCTCATTGACAAAACAATCTTTTTGTCAATCTGTTCTTCGACAAGCCTTTGAGACTTCCGATCATATACCTAAAGCCAAAATAAGATGAAGTAAATCAATAACATATTGAAAGGGTGAGGGAACAAATATAGAATAAAAAATGCCAGTTTATGGTATTGTGCTTCTAATTTCTTCAAATTATCTAAAGGATATTTCTAGTTCTCTACTTTGATAAAGTTGTTGAACCAATACAGATCAAATTCACGAGACTATGAAAAAGGTATGCACAACAACAAATGTTTATATATGTTCTTGGTAGCTTTCGTCTAAATATGATGAATGTGATTCTGGTTCGGATCATCCTGATAAAACTTGAAACATACGTCCATGTATGATCCATGTCTTCAGATTTTTAAATAAAAGAAATTAGAAATTGGTATGGAAAGAAATATGGCATACCAGAATATGGGAAGAACTTGATCCAGATCGAATACCAACATCATAGGATGAGAAATGGGCCCATTCACTCATTTTGAAGAGCCAGCTACATATACCGAAAAATAAACAAGTTATTTTAATTATCTCATGATATACAGGCCATAAATATATAGCTGCAGTCCATATACATGTCACTACAATACTGTTAAATAATCCATTAGGTAAAAAATAAAAATCATGTTCTCCTGTCTCTTGAGGCTTAAATTAGTAGCAACATGCAAATAATGTACCCATATGAAGCCTGCTTATCTGTCAAGAATCCTCCAGTCATCACCTGGTTTCCAGTCCCTTCGTCGAAACAAAGAGTTAAGTGGATCATGCTGTTCAACTGGTCAGAAATCTGAAGAATCTCACCACAAACTGGGCAGCAATTCAACAGTGGTTCCCTGCTACACAAGAAGGTAGCTAATCACATAAGAATCAAAGAAATGTAAACAAACATCACCAGGAAAATTTATAATAAGCAGTAAATATATCTCTACTGCTAGCAAAAGACGACAGGCATACAAAACCAAAGCTTTTAGTCTTTTGTATTCAAGATGGATCATTACTTTTCTTGTTGTAAAGCAAGAAGGGAAGCCAGTTCATCCATGCTCACAACACCATCTCCATTCTTGTCAGCTGCTTTGAACAGCTCCTCTTTCTATTAAAAAAAGAATTGAATATTGCTGAACCGGTATAATTCGTATTATACAAAACTAGATATTATATTGTAAATTCATTTTAGGATTTACAAAGCGAAGATACATTATTTGAACCTTAAGCTTCAGACCTTCTGTAGTGAAGATTTGGACTTTGATATGACCAAAAAAGCTAATTTCCATTGTCCAAATTTGAGATTCTAAATTTTTAACATTCAGATTTCATTAGTTTATATAAGCCATAATATCTTAAACTAGAAGATACAAAAAATCTGAATCAAAGTCCAAATCCATACCCAGGTATAGAAGCAAACTAGTGATAATTTAGCCAGAAAATAATCCAAAACAAAAACTAACAGCACTGTGTAATGCGTAAAATAGTTTGAACCTTTCTGGTTGCTAATTGGTTACCAAAAGCATCAATCAGATCAGAAAATTCAGAAAAAGAAAGCATCCCATCTTCATTGTAGTCCTGCATAAAGCATTATTGGATGTCACTGAATAGGATAAAAGATTAGAAATGTTCTTCTATGTATTCAACTTATATAAACATCCTTTCAAGTTTGAAGACCCTCCAATAGAGAAAAGGAGACAGCATGAAGAAACTGACATTATCACCTATTAATATCTACTAGTGGTAGCAATTTGTGTAACATGTTGCAAATGTGTCAGTATCAGAACAGTCTCAGCAGCAATCCATGGTGCAATTTTGATTTAACACAAATACCCTAATGTAGAGACGAGACAGTTACTATATATCATCATTTCTTGTGCTTCGCTCATAAGTCTTTGGTTTAAATCTCACAATAAGCATGGGTTATCAGAAAGTAGAGGAAGATCAAACTTACCATGATGGATAAAATGCGTCTAACAAAGCCTTTTTCTGTTTCAATTGGATCCTGTTCATTTTCACTTATAATTGTTAGAAAAATTTACCATACCCTAACAACAACAGAATTGTATTGTATACCTCTACAGAGCATGAAATGGAGATGTTGCCAACCACTTTTCCAGGGACTGATGGATCAAAAAGGTTGAACGTTTCAATGTCAGAATCAGAATCCTGCACCATCATATCATTCAAAATGAAAGTGTGTAAAATGAATAACGCTGAAAGGACAAAGAAGAAGCTGATATTTTAACAAGTCTAACAGCTGTGATTTCTTAAAAAGAAAAAAAGCAAAGTTTCCTTACCTGGGACAGAAATTCAAGAAGATCAATCTCACAGTATCCAACAAGAGTATTGCTGGACAGTTTGTTGGTCTACATGAGCGAGAGAAATCAAACTTAGACACAATGTTTGTGGGCAAGGGACCCAAAGTTATAACAGTTCAACAATTTTAGTTTGTACACTATATGCAGTTTTTTCTTTCTTTCACGTAAAACAATAATCAACAACTAAAGCTTTTTTCATTAGGTGTAGTCAGTTATATTTACCAAACAACCCTATAAATCAACTGTCATAATTCACATCTAAAGATAAAACATTTGACTAAAAATCTTTCTCATTCGTTTTATTTATTGTTTTCTCTTGATCTTCTCTATCTCTAACTAACAACCTATCCTCCATCTGATCTACCCTTATTAATGGTGCTTCTATGCACTTCTCCGCATATGTCCAAACCACCTGAGTAACATTCTACCGCCATTTCTACAAAGGAGCTACCCATTCTTTTTCCCTAATTCTATCTTGTCATGTATGACACGTCATCCAGCATAGCATTCTCACCTCAGGAACAATAATCTTATTTTCCTGTTGACATTTTACTGCCCTGCATTTTGTTCCATACACACAACATAGGATGTCTTACAGTTAAGTGGTAAAACTTTCCTTCAAACTAGAACATAATTTTTTTTATCACAAATTACACCTGAAGCATTTCTCAGTTTCAATATCCTATTTGGATCCTATGACTAACACCACCTTCTATTTCGTTGTCATTTTGTATGATGGGTCCAAGTTAAACATGAGACTTATGCTAAGGCATGTTCACCGGTTTTCACCTACATGTTAGTATTTATTATGTGCCTCCTACCGAACTTCCACTCCTTCCATGTACTCCATTTTACTTCTACTTAAACAAAAACCATGTGCTGCCAAAGGATTGCAAGCTTTATTTTATGTCATTACACAGGCATTAACCCATTTTAGTTTCACGACAAAAGTGATGTCTCACCACCCCGCACCCCCAAAGAACATAGGTTTACTACTACAAGGTAATGCATAAGCAATGAAAAGGTGATGATGCTGTTAATTACTATAACACACCTCATAGACAGAAACTCTTGCAATATGGGGCCCATTCTGTTCCAACAGAAGTTTCTTTTCCTGCAGAAGAACACAAGAAATATTGTCTTATTGAGTAAATCATGTGTTCATAAATGACAGAAAAGAAAATGATAGAGAAAGAAGAATAGGGGAGCGTGGATGGTATTAGGACATGCATTCAACGTTCATGTATATTTGCAAAGCAAAGAATCAATGTATTTTATTAATAATTTAAATGAGACTAATGGTCATTTTACAACCGTGGGTGAGGGGATTCGAACTCTAAAGTGAAGGTTCTAAGCTCTTACGCAAGGTTTTGCAACTCGAGAGTTTACCTCAACTCATTTTGCCTAGGTAAACTCGACTCGGGAACTCGTACGAGTTTACCTAAAATTAAAATTATATAAAATTTATTATATGCATGACATATATAAGCTAATATAATATTGTAAATAGGTCAACAATGCAAATTATGACTTAATTACAAAGACAAATTATATCAAACCTCAACTTAACATCAAAATACAAAAATTAACGCAAAAAATCATAAGTTGATAAGTCTCTAATGAAGCATGAGTTATTGGGACCATATATGATGTAGTACAGTACCTATCAATCAATAAAAAAAAGGATGAGAGTACTTACGGAATTCCAAACTGGTTTGTCAGTCCTGTATGAGCAGCAATAATGAATGAGAGAAAGTAAAATGAAAGAAGCATAATATAATAATAGAATAGAATAAAGTGATGATGTTAACTGATCAGAAGACTTGGTACGGAAAGTTTGTTCGCCGAGAGAAAGACACGCAATCCATTTGTCCTTGAATTGCATCTCCGCGCGGAGGAGGGCGAAGAGAGCAATTCCGGTGAAGGTTTCGGCGGAGATGAGTTTATTACTGCTAGAAGAAGGAGTTTTACGGTGGCGATGAAAGTGAAGACGGTTTTTTAAACGAGAACGACGAGATCCTTTTTTCCCTGATTCTCCTGATTCTGATGAAGAAGAGAGTTTGGATTGTTCGTGACCCATTTCTTCCTTCAGATTGCAATGTTCAGTTCAATTCAATTCAATTCGACTATGCGTGCGTTCCACCTAAGTAAAGCTAAATCAATTCCCACTATTGCCGCCGGAGGAGAACAACTCAGCAACAAGTCTTTGTAATTATTATTATTATTATTTTTATTTCTAGACTAGTAGCAGTTGTGTATGTATTAGGAAAGAATCAATAGTCTTCAACAAACAAACACTTCCATTTTGTTTTCGAACTGTACACATTTTATTTCTATTTATTTTTGGTCCACATGTCCAAACACACTATTACTATTCATTTTCTCTTTTTGATTTGACTTGGTACGTAATTTCAATCAATTACATGTTTATTATTGCCAATGAATTCACAAGTATATACAATGAGAATGAGAAGGAACCTAACAAATTCCACAAGTAAGGAATATCATCCATCATGCTTTTATCTCTTTTTTGTGGTGCTTCAAAAGCATGCCAATACTTGCATCACAAATCACTCCATGCTTCTCTAACCATACAAACAAAAGAACACAACACACAGATTTATTGTTCCTTAACTAGCTATCAAATACTATCAAAGTACAATCCTCGTATTGTTCAATGTCGATGTACTCAAATAATAACTTAATAGTTGTTGGTCAAAAAAAAAACTAATAGTATGGTTAGTCTATTTATTAATAATAATATAGCTAAATGTGAGCACACCCAAAAATAGAGTGCCCTTAAGGCACTTTTTAAGGACCCTAAATTTAGAAATTCTTTCTTTAAAAAGTTAAATGTTCTGAATTTCAATGCGTTAAATACATGAATTTTCATAAAAATAACTTAATATTAAGGTTCTCTTTGGATAACTTAAAATTAACAGAGCGGGATGAAATGAAATGAAACAGAACATATATTTCATTGTATTGTTTGGATATTTTATGACGGAATGAAATTAGTTTTCTATTCCATTGTTTGGAAGTGAACGGAACAGAATGAGTTATAACGTTTTTATTCCAATTTTACCCTTATTTAAAAAAGCATCAATAATATGAATTCTCAACTCAATTCGATCAAATTTTACACTTTTTATGCATTTAGGATATAATATACTCTATAATATATGCAACATGTATGCATTGGGATTAGGGGTGTTCATGGTTCTAAACTGCATTGGAACTGAACCACATTAATGGTTTCAGTTCAGTTTTTAAAACCACTTTAAAAAAACTGGTTTATTTTTACAAACAATTCAGTTCAAATTTAAAACCGGTTCGGAATCAGTTTAATATATTTGAACCATATTTTTTTTAGTGGACTTTTTTTTTCTTCAGATTTTTATATTAATTTTTAATTAAATAATTTAATAATAAATAATTTAAATGAATAATATAATAATTATAAAACAACTTATTACGATCTCTTTTTAAAAAACAACTTATTTATGCAAAACAACTTATTAAGATCTCTTTTTAAAAAAACAACTTATTTGAAACAACTTATTAGGCAAAACAACTTATTAGGATCTCTTTTTTCAAAAACAGCCTATTAGAAACAACTTATTTATGCAAAACAGCTTATTAGGATCTCTTTTAAAAAAACAACTTATTCAAAACAACTTATTTATGGAAAACAACTTATTAGGATCTCTTTTTCAAAAACAGCTTATTTATGGAAAATAGCTTATTAGGATCTCTTTTTATAAAAAAAACAGCTTATTCGAAACAGCTTATTTATGAAAAACAACTTATTAGGATCTCTTTTTCAAAAACAGCTTATTTAAAACAACTTATTTATGCAAAACAGCGTATTTATGAAAAACAACTTATTAGGATCTCTTTTTCAAAAACAGCTTATTTAAAACAACTTATTTATGCAAAACAGCTTATTACGATCTCTTTAAAAAATAGCTTATTCGAAACAACTTATTTATGCAAAACAGCTTATTATGATCTCTTTTAAAAAAATAGCTTATTCAAAACAGCTTATTTATGCAAAACAACTTATTAGGATCTCTTTTTTTAAAAACAACTTATTCGAAACAGCTGTTTTGCCTAAATAAGCTGTTTCAAATAAGTTGTTTTCACTTTCTGGACATTTACATGATTTCACTTGGTAGTAAAGTCATGATTTTTTTTTCACTTTATTACATATACATGATGCACGTGACTCCATTCAATTATACATCTTTTTGCTTTCTTTGATAAGACTATTTTGAATTGTCTTATTTACCTGCTATGACAACAAACAAGACCATAAAATCAAGTCAAACATGGTAGTCAGATACATCATATCATACTATTTTATTAATGACTTAACCCCACCCACACATATGCACATTGTGCAAAAAAGTGAATGTATTGTATCAACGTGAGTTAACTCACGCAGGTGTTAATTCCTGCGTGAGTTAAGTCACGTAGAGATTAACACTAGTGTGAGTTAACTTACGTTGACATTTGCACTAGCGCGAGTTAACATGCGTAGGGGTATTTTGGTCATTTACTTTGGGAATGAGCAAAACCGTTTGGGTAAAGAGCAGAATTCAACCATTTAATATGGTGTAGTTTTTTTTGGTCCAGTTTAGTTCAGTTTATGGATACAATTCAGTTAACCACCTTTTTGCACACCCCCTAATTGGGATATCACATTAATCATCAGGCTTTATGAATTTAGGAACTCAAATAAAACGAAAGATTCATAATTAATCATAAAACTATAAATTCATATCAAGAACTCGTATAAATAGATTCATAGTTCCTATTAGAATATCAAATTAATCATGAGCCCTTAGGAATACCAGTTTATGCAATCAGGAACTCATACAAAATCAAATTTAAACATGAGCCAATAAGAACTATGAATTTATCGTTTTTTTTCTTCTAGTTCCTGGAATGAAAAAAACAAACTGGGTTAGCTACTTAGCTTGTTTGAGTGAAATTCGTAGAAGAGGCAATAATAAAAGGTAAACAGTAGAAAGAGGGAATGATAAAGAATAGGGACAAAATTGTAATTGTATTTTTAATATGCTCTATTCCATTGGATACGACTGAAATTGGGGGGAATGAAAAATTGGTTAAATTAGCGGTATTGGATGGAATGAGTTCCATCACACTCAATCTCATTCCATTACTTTTTTACAAAACCAAACAATGAAATGTGGCTCCATCACACCTCATTCCATTCCACCCCTCTCCACCAATCCAAACATAGCCTAAAGGTCCTTAAATAGTGTTCCAGAGGCATTCCTTAGCATTTTCCTTGTTATTTTATTTGTATACTTAGATTTCAATTCCTTTGATGATATTGTGTGTGTATATATACTAGGATTTCCACCCGTGCAACGCACGGAAAATAGCTCTATAGTAGCGTTACCAAAATATTTCACTAAACGTAAAACTAAACATTGCTCGTATAATGCACTATTATGATAAATAAGGTGTTTTCATCATCAAAAAAATATTTCATCATTTGACATATGTTTAGAAAATACGACTACAATTACGACCAAAATAAACACATAATGGACTTCTTAGAGAAATAAGATGTTGTCATAACCACAATAAATATTCAAACATTTGACAAGTAGTTCCATTTAATTTAAAGAGATTACATAACCCTTATCAATAATGTTCAAATAACTACATAAATCAAAAGTAACACCAAACTCTTTTCAACTGTTGGAAACACCAATTAACTCCCAAAAAACTTTCATCCACAATAGTGCAACTACGGTATACCGCTCCAAATGTGATTTGAGAAGAAAGCTAATATCGAGTTCAAGGCTTCAAGCACATAGACAAATAATTCATATATTCTAAACGATCATTCAAGCAAGGAAAAAAATACCTTTAGTTGGACCGGTGTCAACTACCTAAAAAAAAGTACAAAGCTACATAGCATCAATGGGATTTGAAGCAGAATCAAATTAAACAAATAAAGAACAATAGAAAGCTTAATCATCACTATAATCATCTGTAATTATCATTACAACAATGGAAAGTTAATAATTAGAGGATGTCACCAATTCAAATTGCTAATGTCATCTATAGTGTAACTAAACATTAGCAATTTGA
>Ga0315913_1009605_pt1 | contig 11311 bp, 4 predicted proteins | sample MpolsnodulesMG_FD_207736 | JGI IMG/M metagenome (GOLD analysis project Ga0315913, IMG submission 207736) | Medicago polymorpha root nodule microbial communities from Los Angeles, California, United States - small nodules | ecosystem: Host-associated > Plants > Roots > Nodule | place: USA... | reverse complement strand
GATTGGAAAATTGGGAGAAGAAAGAAAAACTAGTTTTAACTAATTGGGAGAAGAGACAAAATAAAGAGCTTTTTCTTAGAAGTTAAAAGTTTTTTTTTCTTCATAAAAGACAAAGGCCAAATGAACATATAATAGACTCATAGTGAAAGAGACACATTAGACAACATATATAATTATCATATCTTGCTAGTATAATTTTCTTTAACAACATCAACCATAGGGGACCATTGTTGTACTTTATACATTCTTGACCCTATTCTACATGAATATTACTAGTATAAAAAAAAATTACAAAACGTGGGGGGACCACGGCCACCCTTGGTCCCCATGGTCCCTCCGCCACTGATTGCATATTATATGCAGGGGCTAGGGTTCGAACTCCGGACACCCTACTTCTCCACAATTAAATTGTGTGAGCTTTAACCACTAGCTAAGCTATTTGACAAAAAAAAATAAAAATGATAGTAATAACTTATTAAAAAATAAATAAATGGTTAGCAATACCCTAACAAGAGGAGTATTTGTAACACACTCTTCAACACACATTTTTCTATTAATTAAAAGCAAATAGATTACGTGGTCTGCATACTTCAACTAATTTGAACTAAAAAATAAAAAATTGGAGATTTGTGTTCAAACCAAGACGACAAATAAAAAAAATTAATACTAACAACAACTTACTAAAAAATTTCATTAAAAAAATATATCAAATGATTCTGCTAAATCATGTAGTATTATGTCTTCACACAAAATTAATGGGATTCATATGAAACACTCTTTTTAATTTACTCCATATTTGCTAAAAAAGAGTGTTTCATGTATGAAGAAACATTCTCCACAACACAATTGTTAGTGTAGGCTTAATTGCAATTTTGATTTCCTTATTTTTATCATTTTGTAAAATTGGTCTCTCTATTTTAAAATTCGACAGTTTTGATCCCTCTATATAATATTTTGTCTAAAATATGGTGATATAATATGTTTTAAATGAAGTTTTTAAGGTAATTTTTCCTTTAAAAAAAAGTTAATTTTCTTACGATTACATCCACGGTTATATTTTTCATCTTGAGACCATATACCAAGACATTTAAAACCTATCATATCACCTTTTTTTAGTTAAAAGGATGGAGGGACCAAAATTGTCGAACTTTAAAATAGGGGATCAATTTCACAAAAAGATAAAAATAGGAGGACCAAAACTGCAATTAAGCCAATTTAGTTCTACTTCCTATGTTTTACACACTACTGGTCAAATTAATCGTAAAATATATTTTATACAAATAATATTTATATATTAAAAGCGATATGAGTTAAATTCATATTCACTATCAATGTAAAAGAATTAATTGAAATCGTTAGATTATTAAAAATATTTGACTTTAATCGTAACTAACTACTTATAAAGTCATTCGTGCGATTAGTTGTATTTTTTAGGCTACATTTTTTTCACACGACATTACATAAAAAATAAATTCAAACAACATTAACCGCATAAGGAATTAGAAACATGTTTTTTCGGAGGTAATAATCATTTTTGTCTATGAATGTGTAACGAACAATTACAATAGTCTCTTAATGTATTAAAATTCGAAAATAGTCAAAATATTCTTCAATTTTAAAATAGTCTCTCAATGGTGCCCTTAACTTTTTCCATATAATAACTGATATGATAGTAAGTACTTATTAAAATCGATATGTATATATTGTAGGAGTAATATGACAATATTAACTAAGCACGTTAACATAAGTGATTATTTTAATTCTCTTTGGATGAGTAGCTTTGTCCATGACTGTTTATGGATTTCTAGATACGACAAGGTCATCTGAAACTCTACTGTGAGTATGTGAAATGACAATGTCCAATCTTTGTCTAGAAGAGTTTGATTTACCCTATTCATATGGGTACTAGTCCTTCTAGTTGCATTTTTTCAACCCTCAATGAATGAGTGGGCTTGAACAACTGAATGGTTATCGCCTTATCGGGGAGTGACATGATTGAGGTGTTAAGGCTGCTTGTGCACTAATAAAAGGTCTGAAACACCCATAATATCTCACGTGCGATATATGAGCCTTCCCTTCCCCTTCATTGTTATTACAGAGTAGAAACTCAATTATTGACTAAAACAAAGTCAACAATTAATATCCTAATCTCCTTATTCGTCGTCAAATGTAGTATAGAACTCATTTCTTGACCAAATCGAAGCCCACGTTTCATAAAACAGAACCAGTCTTTCCTCAGAAAAAATACTACAAACCTGTCCCACTCCAACCATATTCAGTACTAGTCAATAAATTTACATTTCTTCGTTGTTTCTAATCTCAGCTTTGTAGCTGTTTGAACATGAAAAAATTGTCCAAAATAAATGAATATTCAAATGCAAGTTACTCGTTTGTATTTTCTACAATCATAAACTTTTTTTTTTCTTAATTAACTCACCCACTCTGCACCTATCATATTACAAATCTGGAAGTAACACAAAGAGGGTCTTTCTTCTTTCATCATAAAACAAAACAAATAAAAAAAAACATCAGAAGAAAAACAAAAAAATGAAGTTTTGATATGGAAGACAGAAAAGTTCACACGATCGCTGTTATATCAGTGATATCCTTAATAATAGTGATCATCATTTGTCGTGTTTCCTTAAAACTTTCAAAAGCTTTCTTCTTAATTTTCGGCGCATCAATCGCCATAATTCTCGCTGTTTTTTCATGCATACTCATAAGACAACGTTACAACAAAAGAAGAAAAGTGTTAGAATCACAGTTAAAATCAGAAGGAAGAGAGCTTCGAATAGAGTACAGTTTCTTAAGAAAAATTGCAGGTGTTCCAACAAAATATCGATACAAAGAGCTTGAAGAAGCAACGGATAATTTTCAAGCAATAATCGGTAAAGGGTCATCAGCTTCAGTTTTCAAAGGCATTTTGAATGATGGAACTTCAGTTGCTGTGAAAAGAATTCATGGTGAAGAAAGAGGTGAGAGAGAGTTTAGATCAGAAGTTTCAGCTATAGCTAGTGTTCAACATGTTAATCTTGTAAGACTTTTTGGTTATTGTAATTCTCCAACACCACCTAGGTATCTTGTTTATGAGTTTATTCCAAATGGTTCATTGGATTGTTGGATTTTTCCTGTGAAGGAAACAAGGACACGTAGATGTGGTTGTTTACCTTGGAATCTAAGGTATAGAGTTGCTATTGATGTTGCGAAAGCATTGAGTTATCTTCATCATGATTGTAGATCTACGGTTTTGCATCTTGATGTGAAGCCAGAGAATATACTTTTAGATGAAAATTATAAAGCTTTAGTTTCTGATTTTGGTCTTTCAAAGCTTGTTGGAAAAGATGAGAGTCAAGTTTTGACAACAATAAGAGGAACTAGAGGCTATTTAGCACCTGAATGGTTATTAGAACGTGGAATATCTGAGAAAACTGATATTTATAGTTTTGGAATGGTTTTGTTGGAGATAGTAGGAGGTAGGAGAAATGTTTCAAAAGTGGAAGATCCTAGAGATAACACTAAGACAAAGTGGCAATTTTTTCCTAAAATTGTGAATGAGAAATTAAGAGAAGGGAAATTGATGGAAATTGTGGATCAAAGAGTAGTTGATTTTGGAGGTGTTGATGAGAATGAGGTGAAAAGGTTGGTGTTTATTGCTTTGTGGTGTATACAAGAGAAGCCAAGATTGAGGCCTAGTATGGTTGAAGTTGTTGACATGCTTGAAGGACGTGTGAGGCTCGAGGAGCCACCAGGTACTAGAATGATTCTTGTTGATTTGTTAGCTGATGATGAAGATCCTACAGATCTTAATAATCTAGCAAGGTTATTGACTCCTGTCTCTAGTAATGTTGAGTGTACATCTACTTACTCTATAGGATCCACTATTTTTTCTGGTAGATAGATAACAAATTTGGATTCCTAATAGTTATGAGATTCCACATTCAGATGTTCATTCTGTTTTAGAGGGTAGCTTCTTCAATTGTATAAATTGGTACTTAGTTTTATCAATTTCAATGAGGAATTTATATATGAACTTGATTTTTTTTCTCTCTCACTATTACTAGTTGCAATGTCATGTTCTTTGCCACTTCAGTTCAGTTAGTTAAGGCACTGTTATCATGTAAATGATTTTTGGGATCTATTTGACACAAGTAAGTCTTTAATCGTAAAGATATATTATATAAGTGAAATTTTTTGTGTGAATCAGGCATCCTCCGCTTACATAGATTAATCTTTCGAGTCTGATAGAACCATAATGAGCAGCAAAATTTCCCCTGAATAAGCTCACTATGGGTAGCAAAGATTAATCCATTGATATACCGGAATGGGTGACAAAACTCTCCCTTTAGAAATTTAACATTGTTGCATTCTCAAAGCTGGATTCTAATATTCGACTCTTGTTAATCTAGAACAAGCTAAACGTGATAATAAATTTTTTAGTTTAATATTAATTAATAATAGTGTGAAATAAAAAATATATATATAATAGTTTGGTACAAGTCTCAAATGATAAATTTTTGAATGGCGTGAAATCAATACTTAAACGAGCGGAGGTTGAGTTTTTGAATATGCATTTTGTCATTTTATGTTATTAATTTGGAAGTTGTGATATTAATTTAAATGAATGAATATAGGGTTTTTAGTAAAAATAAATGCTAACGGTATTAATTTTTCTTTTTTTGACAATAGTTATTTAGGAATAAAAAGGATTTTTTTTTCGCTTGAATTTTTCTTTAATAAAAAAAAGATAATATACCTTAACACCATATATGCAGTAAATTTTATGGAAATCCATCAACTATAAATTATCATTGATAAAGGATGCTGAGTTTCCACGTAGTATGAATAAGGTTTGGCTTGCGCCTTAAAAAAAATAAAAATTGGCTTGCTAAAGTCAGCTATCGAGGTTTTCTATGACAGAATAAAGAGAATTATTTTACAACCACTAGCTTTTTTATTTGTGGTTGCCGGAGTTTGAACCCCAGACCTTACATATATTATGCATTGTCCAAACCAATGAGCCAAGCTCACAAGGACCTTCACAGCCACTAGCTACATGGAAGGACAAATCATGAAAAAGATTTAATGCCTGTTCTACCAGATGTACGAAGTTGTCGATCACATGAGTCAGCTGGTTTAAGCAATTGCCACAACACATTGATTAGGATTACAATAATTTGCATGGTTTGACACCAAATAATGTAACTTGAAAATTTGAAAACGACAGACAAATAAGAACATATTTTTCAAAAATAACAGACAAATTAAAAAGAACCAATAAACAAAAATGTAGTTATTAACGATCAGGATGAAACACAACAGATAGTAGCATGTTTTGAAATAAACATACATCGTTTAAAAATGCAAGAAATGTTATATTTAAGGTTTAAATTTTAGTACAACAATGGTTTCCTAAATACAAGATATCTCAAAAGCTGTTAATCATATCCACATGCAATACATAAATCCCATAAAGAAACTTGACATACCATTTCGTAGGTTGAAACCATCATTAACCAGAAAATCGTCAAGGGCAAACAATTTCGAACAAAATTGGTACCAAAAACCATTGATAGTCACCATCCTTGGAACAGAAATTCCAACAAAGAATATAAGTTTTCCGATCCAATTGTGCTAGCAGAGGTCCGAAGTCCGAACTTTCTTTTACTATTGTACAGGAACACAGCAGCAGCATCTAAACAATTTCAAACACACCTATTCAATTGTGAAGATATTTTCTTTTTCTCACACAAATCTCCAAAACTAACTAGATTATCATCTAAGAATGTTTCATGTTTCAGAACTTACAAATTACAGACAAGGACGACATTTACAATTTTACATTGAAAAACCTTAATAAATCAAAAAACACAACACTGGATATAGTTTGGATTCTTCAGTTACAAATACAATGAATGAACCAAATACAATGCAGAAAACCATGAAAGAATGAGATTTTTTTTTTGTTGAAAAGAGAATCACTGCAAATCAAATGGACAAATATTCAGCCAAAGACAGCCTGCAATATTTCAAGGGTTTTTTCACCTTTAACACATCGCATTCACTTTACGTGGGCCTCTTTAACGAAAGTAACATCCTCGGCACGAGCTGATGGTGACAGAAGGTGTTTTTCTTGCTCAGCATCTATTTCTGGTGATCCGTGGGGTGTGGCAGTTGAGAGAGAGTCGACAAATTCATCTTCTGCAAACAGTCACCAGAGAAGCAGCACAAAAGGTTACATAATACATATATATGAACAAGATAGAAAAGTAGCATGCATCTACATACGGTGTCAACTCAATGGTAAGAGTTTGACTGTGTAACCTCAAGGGACGGAGTTTAAATCTCCTCGGAGACGGTTGTAAAATGGCCATTAGTGTCACTTTAATTTACAATAATCTCTCCCTTCTCCAATTTTACTCTATTTATAAAAAAAATTATGCATCTAGATACATGTTCGATGAGAAGAAAAAACATGGAACAAGAAAATATACTATACACACCCGAGCATTCGTGGTATTCGGGTAGCTGTTTAACACTTGTTACTTGAAGACTTTCAGGAAGTAGACAGCTGCACAAAGCACCTGAAATTTGACCAAAAGGGTAAACTTAGTATTATTTTTCATAATTCTTTGATAACAATTATGCCTGTGTAGTCTACAAGAACAGGGATAAAATGACACCAGCAGTATAGAAGAGAATTAGAAGAGAGAAATCACGGTATCGGACTGTATTTTATTAGCGATCACTCAAAAATGATTTTGTTCACCCAATAACAACTAAAGTTCGATAAGTTCAGAGGAAGTAATTCTCTTGACCAGAACAGAACTAGAAGAACCTGGATGAAATGATATCATCGTCACATTCTCTTTTTGACTACTTTCGGACCCAAAATCAAATATTATGTAATTACACACTATAGAACTTCTAATTCATGGTACATTATAGAGCCTATAAATTTATACTTCTAGATAAAAAAAAATAAAAATTTCCTTGTCTATTTCTGGTATGTTTTCTGCAAAATTTGTCTTACAGTAACCTTAAAACTTTATAAACTGACAAACTGGGTAGACAGAAGATTGATGTTTGATGTGTGCACTTGCTATCATTTAATCCATAATAAGACGGAATGAACTACCATTTAATCTAGGGAAATGTTAACTTGTGCCCTTAGGGCACAAGATAAAGATCTTAAAATAGAATTAAACAAGAAACATTATCTTAAAAAGACAAGTTTTTAAGTTTTTAAGGTTATGAATGCACAATTTCCAAAGTTAAATTTCTTTATTTAGTTTCTTATCTTGTGCCCTTAAGGGCACAAGTTAACAAGACCCTTTAATCTATAATAAGAATTCATAAGATAAATATGGAGAATACAGATACATGAGGTCTGAAAAATGTGTGTATAGGAGACTTTTCTTTTAAATCTTACCAAGCTTAGCAAGCCGATTCACCCAACCTGGGATTTGTTTTCCAATCAATCTATATGAGACATCATCCGTAAAATGATTGCAGTTCTTAGATATAAGATGATAGGTGTCACCATGATACTCTGAAGCCATGTTTTCAATAAATGTCCGGAATTCTGAAGGGCTTGTCTGTATTTGGCCCAAATTGATGGAACACCTATATATGAATCCAGGGCAATTCTTTGGCTCCACTTCAAAAACTCCACTAGCTGGGAAGTCATGGGCTCCAAATCCATACTCCTTACCATACACTAATTCAGAATAAAAGAAACAGAGAAAGAAAAAGCTTCCCTAGATTAGGAATAATAGCAAGGATTAGAAGTTTAGGACAACAGTAACAAGTAAGAACAACAAAGATGTTATCGCCTTATCGGCATCGGCATATATAACAAATAACAAATATAAAACATTTTCTGGAGTGATGGCAACTTCAGAACAGTTCTGACAAAAAAAAATATAGAAAAAACCACATGTATATTCAGAAGAGATCAAAAGCACTCAGATTAGGATATTAAATGGATAATAAAATTCAGTAATTTTAAATATGCTCATTTTATTTTATCTTTCGATCCAAAACTGATTCTCAATCAACAACCAGGAAAATAAAATTGAGACACCACAAACCTCTCCTCATCGCACTACGTCTACACATAACATCTCCATGAGTTTGGTTTTTGAATAACTCCCACGTATCAAATATGTTGCTAGGATATTTATGATAACAAGCCTATGTTGCAATTTAAGAACCATGCAAGTCAGCATGCCAATGTTATAGTGATTCTGATGATAATGAGGTTCCTATATAGCTTTTATTGTGATTCACTGCTTGTAACCAACCACCAGCCTATATTTTGTATCATATTATATTTTGAAATCCTTCTGTGTAAAAAAAAAAAGGAAAAATGGATCCTAAGCTGGAAAAGGTTTTAGAAACCGTTGAATCTGTTACTTGGAGAGACTCGAGAGGATGCATGACTAGAAATTTTGTAGTCAACTTCTCACCTCCAAAGTCCAAACTATTCTTATTCTAATTTCTATGGCCCTACTCAACTGGCTCACTTAGTACATTCAATGCCTTCTTCATTTTGGCTTAACTGTTACAATGTTGGTGTTTAACTGAATCAAGCACTATGATAGAAACTATGTTTGGTTTGCTCTTCGGCTTCTATTTTAGAATCAAGCACTACTACCAGGGTTGAACTTGTTTTTCCCCTCGATGGAGAAAAGTAGCAAACTACAATATATACCATATGTGAAAATGGTTTTGAATAATTATATTGATTGAAATTTGAGTACATGCCAATGGTGTACTCATGTTCATGTATGCAGATAATGAACAACTAATAGATAAGGAGGAGCCAATATGTTACAGTAATTTACCATTTGGTAACTTTACTTTCTCTTATAACTAATTAATTGATTTAATAGTCGCAACTTCTTAATGTGCTCTACCCGCATGTTTTTCCTTTAGTTTGTTATTCTTTTGGCGAGGTATCATTTGCAAGTAGAGAGAATTCTAGAATTTTCCAATGGATTACTTTGTAACTGCCTGCTTTATAGTTAGACCAATTGTCTTGAATGAAAGCATCTCATTCTCAACAATTCAGAAAACAACTCGTTTCTATCTATTCTCTCAACTTTACCTCTGCAACTTAACTCTATTGCATCAATATTCATCCTCAATTCTGAGTTCTCTGCCATAGAGTATTGGGTTTTTCCGGAATCCTCCTTAAAATCCAAATTCACATCTCACTATACACAAGGCCTAGTTTGGATAAACAACTTAATTAATCGCTTATAAGCGCTTATCATATAAGTTCTTACGCATAAGCTGTTTTCATATAAGTTATAAGTTGTTTTCGTAAGCTAGCTTATGTTTCGGAAATAAGCTGAAAAGAGCTTATGAGCATGTAAAGCTATTTCAATAAGCTTTCCTAAACAGTATCTATCACAAGCCAGATCAAAACAAGTTGAAGCAAAGAAAGAAAGGGAAAGTACCTTCAATGCCGGAGTGAAAGATTCCAAATCCAAACCAATACATATAATTATTAATAGGGGTAAGATCATAGACATTCAACACCACAATACTGCTGTTGTTTTTGCTACTGTTATCATCTTCATCGTTCTGTGACCATGAATTGGAGCTAGAAGACGCAGCACTCTCTACTCCCATTTTCTTCTTCTTCTAGAAAACAAATTATAATATAAAATCACGAAAGGACATGAAAGAATCTATTATGACAGATCCGTGTTGTAGAAAGAGACAGACATGTATGTAGTACCTTAGAATTTGAGGTTTGTTACTTTAAAGTCAAAACAAAAACACTTTGTTGCTGCTATGCTACGAGGTTTTGTTTTTGTTGTTCCGATTCCTCAGCTCAGATTTGACTCTCGTGCTTTATTTCTTTTCCTTGCTTCTTTCATCATTATTTGATGATAAATTTTATTCTTATTTTCTATAACGTCTCGTATTTTTTATTGCTTTATAGACAAAAGTGTAAATGAAAAAACATTGTCATGATTTTTAAATTTTATTGCTTTCACTTTCTTTACTTTTTATCTATTTATTTGGGTGAAACTTTGCTTTTTAGGTTGTCTTCTCATTGCTTAATTTTTTTACTACAATGAGAAGCAATCATTATTATAGATTTGAAGCAAATCAAGTACAAATGCACAAATTTTTAGAATTACGACGTTTATATACCAAAACTATATTAATTAGAATTACGACGTTTATATATCAAAACTATATTAATGAAGATGGGTTAATTCTCACGTATTTTATAGTTTGATTGGGGATTAATACCTCAAATTCGTCCTTGAATTTTAACAAATCGGTCAAATTCGTCCCTGAATTTTGCGAAATAGCTATTTAGTCCCTGAATTTACAAAATGTCAATCAAATCAGTCTCTCCGTTAACTTGGTCTGTTAACGGAGGTGACGTGTAACGTTAACCTCTTACAAGGCTTAACACGTCATATGTCACGTAAGCATGGACTAAATTGATTGATTTACAGAATGACCAAATTGATGGATTTTCAGAAAATTGTCAAGGACCAAATTGATTGATTTTTGGAAAATTCCCAACGGTTTTTTCTCTTTAACGGGTCTTTCTTCCCCAAATATATAAATTTGAAACCCTAATGTTATAATTTGTCACCTAAAGTTCAAAATCCCTCAAAACTCTTCCATGAATTGATGTCAATGTTCTTCCCCAATTCAAAAAACTTAAAATCCTAATTTTTTTTGATTCAATTCGAAATTCAAAAATCAGTGGTCATTGTTGAAGATTCGGTGTTCAGAAATGATGGGTGGTGGGCGTATGGGCAAAAACAACTACAACAGCCGGTCTTCATCTTCAAGCTCTATGTACAAAGATGATGTGATAGAGCTTCAATGTTGGTGTCCTAGAATTTGTATTGTAAGAAAAGCAAACACTGTCAGTAACCCAGGAAGGCATTTCTATATTTGCCCTCTGCCTAAGGTTTGTTTAACAATGGTTATGTGATGTGTGAATGATTTGTTTAAATAGTACTGATTTTGTCTTTTGATTGTATAGGATGATGGTGAAAATTGTAATTTTTTGTGTGGGTTGATGAAGCTGAAGAACTAGGCTATTTTAAAAGCAATGGTGGTGGTCATGGAAGAAATGCAAGGTTGATGGAGAAGCCAGATGATAGGGGCAGAGAAGAGGTTTAGAAGGCAAGGTTGATGGATAAAGTTGAATGTGTAGGAAGTGAGCTTAACTTGATTAAAATATTGATAGGAGTATTATGTTTGATTGAGTTGTTTAAAATGCTATTGTATTGTGCCAAGTCCATGTAATGTTGTAATGAAAAGAGGT
>Ga0315913_1009603_pt1 | contig 11313 bp, 8 predicted proteins | sample MpolsnodulesMG_FD_207736 | JGI IMG/M metagenome (GOLD analysis project Ga0315913, IMG submission 207736) | Medicago polymorpha root nodule microbial communities from Los Angeles, California, United States - small nodules | ecosystem: Host-associated > Plants > Roots > Nodule | place: USA... | reverse complement strand
TTTTCTTTGTCCAAAAAAAGAAAAAAAGTTTACTTTTTTCTTCAAAAATTAAGTGTCACTTATAATTTTTGATGAAATTTTAATTTCTTTTATTTTAAGCATCATTCTCAATTTATTAGATTTTAAATTTATATGGAAACGATTTATTAATAATTTACACAAAGAAACATAAAAACATATTGACCAAAAAAAAACATAAAAACATATGGGTACAGGAGCATCCATTTGGACGTCAGTGATAATTAGAATACAAAAATACTAGTTAATACGAATAATTTGGTAACATCATGTGAATTTTTTTTAATAATGTAGCAACATCTTGACCAAAAAAAAGAATTTGGTAATATTATTATTCTTCCTATTTCATTTGTTACCATGTATTATTTTCTCTACTCATTATTAAAAAGAAGTAATGGATCTAGTCTATATTATAGACCAGATACATTAGTTATTATTAAAAAATGAATTGTTTTTATAATAAAAACTGAGAGAAATATATTTATGGAAAAACAAACTTTGTAAAAGGATTCTATAATTAGAAAAGGATATCTAACAATTAATTAGAGTATTATGATTTTATTGATGGTAGTCAAAGGAGGTGTGTGTGGAAGACAAGGATGCGCATAACAAGGGGCGCTTCGGAATTTCGAAACGAGGCTTGGAATTATTTAAGGCTGCAAAGTGACACCATTTCGTTTAGGATCCGTTCGTTACGAAACTGTGTTACCGGTTTGGTTTAGTTTAGATAGATTTTTTTGACAAAAGCGGTTTTGATGTTGGCTGCTCATTTTAAGGGAACGCCAGCCTTGCAAATTCTTAACTTATTTCATTTCTTTGCTTTGCTTGCTGTCCAACTAAAATATTCACATTTAGTACTTTGCTTCTTTCTTTTTTTAGGGGAATATACTTTGCTTCTATTTTTGGAATAATTTTTTTAACGGTTTGTTATACAAATATTCACATACTCACCAGTACTACTATTACGTTTATAATTTTAAATTCTAAAACAAAAGTCTTATCAGGTATAAAGTATATTTACTTTTTTTTTAAAGATTAAAAGAGGGCGAAGCCAAAACAAGAAGAAAAAATTCAACAAAATTAAACGAACATTTCGAAACATGTAAGCATCATAAACATCATTAAAAGGAAGCCTTTGAAGCTCTTTTGGATGAGTCATCGTTATATGTAAATCAAAAGAGTTCTTGGTTAGGCTAAAATTAGTTTATCAATCAGTTGATTTATTTCCTTCACGCAAGTATGGTTGATCTAGATTTGTCAATTCATGACCTTGAGATCACAAATAAGTCCAATAAAGGTAAGAATATTTCTGTTAATATAGTAGTTTTCTGTCTGTTACCATATTGACTAAAACCTTTGAGTCCCTCTCCATTTGAAGATGTGTAATCTCATGTCTTCCGATCATATCGACAGCGATATGCATGTCTCATATATTCAACATATATAGGGTGTGTCGCAAGAATCAATTTTATGACCATGGTTGTTTAAATAAGTATCATTGCTATCTCTGAGGTCACCACATTCCAAAATATTAGTCGGGCTTTTATGTGCATTGTCATCGTTGAGTTTGACTCATCCTTCTTGGAGGCAATTTCCCCCATGAAAATATCAATCACGAGGACATTCGGTCACATGCATTCGGTCACAACTATCAATCTATATTATCATCTTAAGAATCAGTTGAGTTGGATTAAATGGGTGATGGAAGCCCTCTTCAAATAGAATTTTCTTCCTCCATGTCCATAAGTGGCAACATTCTACCATAAAATTGGTCTCACACTCATTCTTGTGGGCTCTCATCATTGTTTTTGTCTATATTATCGAAGATCCAATCGTGCAATTCAAAGAAAATTGGTAATGTAACTAGAAGCCATTAACTCGATCCAAATATGGGTTGCTTGCATTCAATCTCTTATAGTATGCATGATTGTTTCGTCTTCATTTCCTCAAGTTGGGCAATGGGGGAAATTCCACTACCCCATATATGTGCTCTTGTGATAGTTCGTTAGGAGAAGCTCATCAGCAGCAATCCACATGAAAAGTTTGGATTCTATGAGACTCATTCCCACTCCACAAACTCTTCAAATACCCCCTCAATATGTTGATTTCTTTCTTGTTGAAGATTACAAGTGCTTTGAACCATAAAGTGACGAGTGTTGGCGCCGCCCCAACCAATGAAATCGGGGTCACCAATTTCCTTGGAAGCTGGGAACTAATTCACAATGGTATAGGACAAATGAGTGTTGAGAAAGTTGATGTCTCAATTGTCTAACTATGTTCCATCATCCTTCACAATCAGATTTGTGAGAGAGTGAGTCATTAGGTCTATTGATCATGTTCCACGACAATTTTCTCATAAAGGCTTCATTCATTTTTAATGAAATGTGCATTGTTAGTGTATATTACTTTTATATTGATATTTAATAATAAAAATGTAACGTTTGATAGTTATTTTTAAGAAATTCCGGTCCTATTTATAAGAAACATATGACTTTTTAAATTTATTGAATAATTGATGTATCCAATAAATATTTTAGACCGGATATACAAATGACTTTTACATGATATGTTGACTAATTAATGATACGTTAAATTTTTGGAGAAGAGACACTTTCATGCACAAGGTCGAAAAATTACTACTTCAATGATAGTTTATGATGAAATGACATAGTATAATTTAGGGTTAAATATGTATTTGGTCCTTATAAATATACCAAGGTTTTGTTTTAATCCCTCTAAATTTTTCCTTCAACTTTTAGTCCCTATAAAATTTTCAATAAATATTTTTGGTCCCTATTTTTAAGTTAATTTTTGTATTTTCTAAGGAAATTGTGCAAAAATGTGTAAAATATTGTAAAACAATTTCCCAAAAAAAACTAAAATTTTTTAACAAGACAAAAATTAAATATAAATTTTTAACCGTCAAAAATATAAAAATTCATGTTTTGTTAAAAAAATCTAATTTTTTTAGGAGATATTCTTATAATATTATGAATTTTCTGCAAAAAATTATTCAAAAATATGAATTCTACATATGAGTTTACTTTAAACGAGAGACCAAAAGTGAAGATGGAAAAATTTTTAGAGACTAAAAGTTGAAGAAATTTTTTAAAGGGACTAAAACAAAAAGTTGTTATATTAGTGCCGGAATATTATCCAACCATATGTTGCCAACCAACTTTTCTTACTTACACGCACTTCGATTTATCATCTAAGTGTTAAATAATTGTAGTTCTCCGTAATCAACTGTATAAAGGTTGACAAGTTCTTATATAGCATACAAAGTGACGCGAAAAGGGAATTAAACGTGAAGGAGCCGCTTGCAGAAACATTTTCCTTATTTTGGGAGGAAACATCATGGAAAAAAAATTGCAAAGGAAAGTAAGTAGCCATGACATTTGGGAAAGAAATACACAAAACTTTTCACTTCAAACCAAATGATTGATGCATAGTGTAAAAATTGTATGCCGATAATACATATAAATTAAAAACATAATTAGACAATTAAACCAAGTGATTATTTGATAATGTAAATTATTTTACACTAATACCTATCTCACTTTCTACTCGTCATCTTTCCTTTTACTTTCTTTCCCCCTCACTTTCGTTTCCAACCAAATAAAGCATTATCTTTTTCACACTTAAAAGGAAATATAAAGCATAAAATAAAAAATAAAAAAAGATTGATTGATAATTTGATAGTGTAACTTCCGGTCACTCTTGTTTATTACCAAACGTAAGGATCACCATACTGCCATATTAGGGGACATCCATTTACATTGCATAAGATATAATCAGTTTCAAAGCATGGTGCTAAATATCACAACAAATGTTTTCGCGAAGGACTTGCAAATTTCAGCTAACCGATTAAGTAAAATCTGTTGGCCGGAAAACACGATGGGTGAATGACACGAATGAGGTGCCACATTATCAGTTATTCCATTGCAATCTTTCGTGAGCTTAGTTTTTTGTAACTAATTTCATTTCGGTTGGAAGAAAAAATAAACATAAACAAGGCAAAAGGGAGGTAAAGAGGCCAAAACTGGAAGGCTTAACTATAACAATATATAAGAATATTGATCAAAATATTATCTACAATATACAACACTAGAGGAGACCTTATGAACCCTGCATCTGACCTCACTTATATAAACCGAATTGACCTGTTAAAGCACATGAAAAATCAACAAGAGTTGTGATGAGTGCCAATTTCGATGTGGGCTAGTTTGACTTCTTCAAAAATGCGAGTTGTGACAAAAAATTTGAAGCAACTGCTATCAGCATCAACAAACAAACCAGCTTGTCAATCGCGCAGAACATAATTAAAAAATATAAACTATTTCGTTATACCCTCATCTGCAGCTAGGACAATAATTTTGTTGGTAAATATATTATGCAGATAATAGTATCTCACAAAGTAAAAAATGAGTTGATGGTTTAAATTGTGTATTCTATCACCATAATAGGAATAACTGATATATTAGTAATGATGAAGGGAGCAAGGAAGTAATTGCTAGTAAGATAGGAATTAGAGAAGAATGCTGGTTCTTTAAAGAATAAGGAAAGAAAAGAAAAAAAGGGGAAAGAGGTGCTTCACCTGCTAACTAACGTCTTTGCAATGCTTCTTGCATTCTCTAAAAGTTGAAAGCTTTTTACATGGTCGTCATCATCATCATCATCGTCTAATATTGTAGCTTGTAAGTTTGAATAGAATTCTTTATATGCTCTACCAAATTCTTGATGCGGACAGTGGTGTAATTCTTGCTCTTGATCGATAACAGGTTCACCCAACAACTCTTTTCCTGATCTACCATGTATTCTGCTGTTTACTAGTGCTTCTAATTTGGAGGCCATGACAATAGCTCGGCTAATGCAATGCGATGGTAACTGAAAAACATGATGTTTACAATAAATCTTTAATGAGATTCAATATATTAGAAAATTTAACAGTTATATCATTAGTGAGTTGAGACGTCAGTTGTAAAACCCAGATATCGAGACAATCACCAAACTTCTTTGCCATAATGTTTGTTTGTAATGAATGAAGTAGCTCTAAGAGAGAAATCAACTCCGACAAAATCAACCAATTGCTTTAGGAGCAATGCAATGTACTACCTCCGTCCAAAAATAAATGTCTTTTTCGCAGAGGAATTTGTCTCAAATGTAATATTTTTTGGAAGAAGAGCGTCCGTATTAATTATTTTAATTAAATTTTACTCCAAAATTGGTATCGTGTGCATCACTTCCAAATCATTAGACTTCACTATGCATTTATGACAGTATTCAATAACCAATAAGGTTAATTTTGTAAGATTGTTATACTGATCTATTCATTTGTCAATTTTCTCAAGCAATATGAAAAAAACTTCAAACGACTCTTATTATGAATCAGAGGAAGTAATATAAAATGATGTGAATATACCTGTGCAAGCTGGGCAACCTTAAAACCAAAACTTCTCTCAGAAACACCAGGTACGAGTTTATATAGATAAGTGACATCTTCATGATCGTTGGAGTTTTTACTCGCATCATCGTGTGAGGTCAGATGTGACATGTGATATGCTGCTACAGAGCCTGGAAATTCAGTTTCCAGGCTAGCAATCTTTGGATAATGAGTGACAAATAGGACCAAGCTTTTCTTCTGCTTCAGAAGATAATGTAATGTTGCATAAGCAATTGCCATGCCATCATGCGTACTTGTACCTCTCCCAAGCTCATCAAGTATAACCAGTGAACGTCCTGTACATCTATGAAGTATGTGTGAAGTCTCGCTCAATTCTTCTAGGAAGGTGCTTCTCCCTTGCTGAATACTGTCAGAAGCGCCCATCCGGGTGTATATCCCGTCCAGGACATGCAGTTTTGCTGATGATGCTGGTACATAGGAACCAACCTAGAAAGATCGGGGAATGTTTCAATAAAGCAACAGCCGCAAGGGACACGGTTGTCAAAAAAAACCAGCCAGTTAAATATTATGGAGGTGGAAATAGTTAAATAGTTTAGTATGAGAAATAATTTGGAAGAAAAAACTAACTCAATTTCAAGACATTTGAAACATAAGAAACCTTTCCCATAAAAAATAATTTCCCTTCAGACTAAGATGTAGCAGACAGTGCATTGATCCTACCTGAGCCATGAGAGCAATCAGAGATACTTGACGAACATAGCAACTTTTGCCCCCCATATTGGGTCCAGTGACAATCTGACAGTACTCTCTATCGGCGTGCATGCTTGTATCATTTGGAACAAAATTATTTTGTAAGGTAGTCTCCAAAACCTGGTGAGAAATGACTTACGATAATGAGCCTTTTGTTACCAATCAGTGAGAAAATTGAATCAACTCAGTCGAAGTCAATACATACAAAACTTCAAACCATTAAATACATACTGGATGTCTACCAGAACAAATTTGCATCTGAACAGGCTCATGATCATCTACAAAAACAGGGCGGACATAACCCTGTCACAGAAAACTATGTTACAAAATGCGACAAATATTTGGAGGCACTTAAAAATCCTTCAAGAACAAACCTTATTTCTTGAAAGAATGGCAAGTGAATGCAGGCAATCTAAAGCAGCTAGTGCTTGAACAGAAGCTTGGAACTCAGCATAGTGTTTACTGAAATCCCTCAGAAAGCTATCCCATGCAGCTCGGCAGGCAACAGTAAGCTTCTCTTTCGCTAATGATAACTCATCCAATGCTGTCACTACTTCAGGAGGGTGATACCGAATTGTTTTCTTTGTGCTATTTACTTTAACCCAATTTAAAGGCACTTTTACATCAGTTGATAACTGCAGCCAAAATGAATAACAATTATAACTTATTCACAACACAACCAACCATTAATTCTATGTAAGCATAGGTTTTAACTCAATTGTTAAATTAGAGTTCCTGACTGGTGAACAAGATGAAACAAATAATTGGAATTAATTTTGAAGTTCACTGTAGAAAGGAAAACAAAATTGAGACACTTGGTAATAACTTAATATTTAGAAGCAGTCAAACAATCAAGAACCAAACGGATATTGACAACAGACAATAAACATTTACCATTCATCCTTATTCCCCTTTTCTGAGGGGTAAAGGTGGGGCATCGGAAAGTTAAGTATGACCGTAATTTCCCTTAAAACCAATCCTTCAATTTATAATTTGCACACATTTGGAGCATTAAAAAATATCACACAGCAATACATCATGCATGCAATCTGAGCAGATATTTCAGATCAAATAGAAAAGTAAATGCCAATAAGGCGACAACTAAAATATGAGCAACAACAACAACAACAACAACCACCAAGCCTTATCCCACTAAGTGGGGACAACTAAAATATGAGCAGCAATGCAAAAAGAACTGGAATAGTAGAAGGCACTTTGTAACCATCTTTCCAGCATCTATAATGTCGTATTGAAAAACTTAGGTGTCTCGGTCAAACTACCTCTATCAAGTGAGTTACACCAGAAACACACATATATTCCAATTTCCGCATTCCGAGACGTTTGCGGTACAAGTCAATCAACGAATCTAAATGTTCCACTGCCATCTGAAAAGCCTTTCGAGCTGTAATTACCTATTCATAGTAATATTATTTTCAACATAGATCAGAAATATAACGGAGAATAAAATAAGCCCAAAAAGAAGCCAATTATAAGGTGTAATTTTTTCACACATGATACACAGACAAACCTCTGGAAATTGCTCCTCAGTTGCAATGATCATATTTGTCCAATCTCCTTGGCAAGCAGAGTCTTCATTTAGAGATGACAGCATTTTTGCAGCATTACCAATAACACTTGTAGAGGATGCAGTTGAAATTAACTTCTTTAACAAATCAGAGCGCAATTTATTATTGTCATTATTATCACCCTCTCCTATGTTAAGTTGATGAAGCCGTTTTCCAGCAGATAAAATAGCTTGAACAATGGCGATAAACTGAAAAAACAGCATGATTGAAGCAATCAATAGCTAGAAGCTTTATGGTCAATTAAAAAATATCTAAGTGGAATTATACCAATCAAATATGATATATCAAGAATCTGAATGACTATAACTGTTCAGAAATAGCAATACTCTTAACCAATGGTTCACACTGCATTGAAACTCTATAGTGAAATGTGAACAGATATCACTAGATAGGACCGTTGATTAAATAATTTAAGTTACATAATATAGTGAAATACATTAACATCCAACAAAAAGCTATTTATCACCTCAGATGGGGTAGCAGTGCGATGAAAAATTCTTGTAATCCCACGCTGTATATCAGGTGCCGGGCCCAGGGATGTCAAAACCAATGAAAGTATGTGCGCTAACTCAGGCTGCACAATTGCTACATCAGAATCTTCCTCAAAGCGTCCAAGATTCTTCATACCATTACAAGTTCCCATGGACTCTGCGATTTCAGATACAGCATTAAGACGAGCAGCAATCAAGGTTTGATCACACAATGGGTGTGATACCTGTATCATGCACAAGAAAAACAATTAAACAGAGAACTTTTTCAGCTGGTTTAGGGAAGATAATCAAGAATTTAACACTAAATGATGGTATATCAGGAATGGAAGCATCCCATACCCAATGCTTAAGAAGCCTGGAACCGAATATAGTAAGAGTGTGATTCATAACTTGCAGCAAGGAACCACTCGCAGATCCATCACTGTTATTTTGTAAAACCTGAAAACATAAGAAATATTCGTCAGCTGCAAGAATATGCAAGACAATTTTGTATGAGGAAAAACAAATTAATAATAGTGTATACAAACAAGAACATGGATCAAATAAATACTATAATAGGTTGTAAAAAAATAAAATAGCATATAATGATCTTGTGACCCATATAAAGAATAGAGGTATGCATGTTGTTGTCACGGGGTCAGCAAGAAGCCAACATACTGTGTTTATAAACTATAACTACTTTCATATGAAACTATAAGAACTAATACCTGAACCCAGGAAAAAAAAAGGGAGATTTATACATGCTGCAGTCACCAGCCAACAAGAACTCACGATATTTAGTTACTATACTTTAATTGTTTTATATGAATCTACAAGAACTAATACCTAAACCAGAAAAGGAAAGGGCAGTTTAAATGTATGATTAGATTGATCAATAGTGAAATTTATCCATGTTCCACGACAATGTCAAAATGATTACGTTGGTCCAGGTCATGTTAACAGGTTTAGTAATTAGTGGAGACTCTTGTCATACTGAGTAAATTCACAGGATATTTAACCTTATCTTAGTTATGACCACCTTTCTGATAATCTTTAGATAAAACTCTTTGCGGTTTATTTCATTGCAAAATGATTTAATGAACCATTTCCATCCACCACACATGTGATAGTAACAATTTTCACACTTTCAAACAAAAAAAAAAAAGTGAAACATCCAGCATGGAGGTGTATAGTATGCTTCTCTTTAATTTTTATTTTTTTTAAATATGCTTTGCCTTTACTAACCAGTCTCAAGAAACGAAAGTGCAGCTTATAATTACCTCCAGTTGTTGAAGTGTATTAGCTGAGAGAGTCATTTCTGTATTGCTTACGAAGGGCCTTAAAGCACCTGAGCACAGAATTCTTTCAAAACCGAATCCCTTCAAATGGCGAATAGTTAAGGCCAAAGCTTCAACGGCCAAATCAGGCAGGTTCATCACCTCCTTTATAAAACAGTAGAGATAGAACAAAGTATGTTATCAATAGAAATTGCAACCAAAAAAAAATGTATATTTACAATCTGTAAAGCAAAATAAATTTGTAGTCATATGATTTCTTGGGAACAAAAATTTAACTAGAAAAGAGAAGAATTTCAAAATTTAGAATTTGATTACATTATCATAAACTAAAATCCACTACGACAGTAACAGCATCCAATCCTTTTTGGAGTTGATACATGGATCAAGAGACTTGTCAATTAAGTTTGGGATAGATCATTTACCTCTAAATCTCTCTTAATGGTTTGGCATAATTTTCTTTGGTCTGTGTCTACCTCTGACTAATGGAGTATCATACTATCATCCATCTAATCAACTGTCCATGCCGATGTTTCTACATACCAAGGCTTTTACAAATTACAGGTTTTCTTAACACGAGCTCAAATCACTTAAGATGAGACTCACTATCTCCTCTACAATGGGAGCTACCCTTACTTTTTCTCTAATGATTTGTGTAACCACTTGTCCATCTTAACATTGTCATCTTTGCAGGCTTATGTTTTTACCACCTAACATTAAGTCTCCCTTCTGCGAGTTTAATAGTTGCGCAGTAAAAAAATTCTTTAAGCTTGAGTGATGATTCAATAGTACAAGCATGGTTGCCAAGATCACGTGATAACTTGTGATAGTGTGTGATCCCACGCGTCTATCTTCCTACGACGTGGCGACGCGGTAGAGAACTCGCCGGATATGGCGGCACGGCCGGTGCAACGAAGAAGACCGTGAAAGCACATCAACAACACTCTTCTCCTGCACCGGTGGCGAAGGTTTTATTACCCACTTTGTGGTGCAATTTTCATGACCCAGGATTTTGACCCGAATAAAAGCAGATTTGCGGCGCAAAAGAGGGAAACACTGAACGGTAACCTTTTTTTGTGGGACTCATGCATTTTTAATAGAGTAATAGTAAGTAATCACTTCCCAGCTTGGGAATTTCTCCTATCATTTTCTAGCAATAAATCCTTTACGGGTTCAATGTTTCTGGATTCCAATTTCTTCTATAAACCCTTTACGACTCTGCACCACTACTCATCTCAAGCACTTCTTCTAATCTCAATTTCTTTCTGCCTTTCACATTCTTCTTGAAAGACTTATTGCTTTTCGAATTTGATCATGTGTTTAAGCATTCCTATCTCTATATTATCGCTATATTGTTTTCAGATGCTGGTGATTACTCTATTAAAGTGCCTTGGATGATTTGATGGGATCATACAATCTGTGTTACGATCCCACAATTTACGATCTTCCAATTCCCAAACAATATTAAGTGGGATCTCGAGTTTGAAAACCATGAGTACAATTCACATCTGAAACATTCCTCCATTTTATCCATCTAGCTTGGATCATATTCTTATGGGCGATGTCTCCCTTTATTTCATTTTCACTTTGTATGATAGACCCAAGTTATTTAAACACAAGATTATGGTATCCAGAAGGGTCGATGTCTCCCTTCTGGATACACGGGAAATTATAATTTCAAATTCTGTTTTCCATATTCTCGTATTCCATATTTTCACTTTGTATGGGCGATGTCTCCCTTTGTGTCATTTTCACTTTGTATGATCTCTAAGTTATAATTTCTGTGTCTG
>Ga0315913_1009602_pt1 | contig 11315 bp, 8 predicted proteins | sample MpolsnodulesMG_FD_207736 | JGI IMG/M metagenome (GOLD analysis project Ga0315913, IMG submission 207736) | Medicago polymorpha root nodule microbial communities from Los Angeles, California, United States - small nodules | ecosystem: Host-associated > Plants > Roots > Nodule | place: USA... | reverse complement strand
TTTCATGTTGTTGAAAAACATTTTCTTTTTCCTGAGTTGAGGGAGACGAATCTTCAATTACAAACTTTTTAGGTTTTAGACTGTAATTTGATATTTTACTTAATAAAAAAAAATTCATTTAAATGTTTTTTTTAAGGAATCTTCATTTAAATGTTTCAACAATTAGATTTAATATTGTAAAAAGAAAATTAGATTTAATGTTCTTTAACAAAGAAAAAACAATTAGATTTAACGTTAATTATGTACTTATCAATCTTCATTAAGCCGGAACCATAATGTATATTAAATGAATCATTTTTGAGGAAATATTAAATGAATCATGTCAAACTTATTTATTAAACAATATTTCATTTTGTTACTTGAAGGGTGTACTATAACCGGAAGATACCTTCAATAGAAGGTCATTTTGATTGGTCCAGCATGAACCAAAAACCTCTATGAGTCCAAACTAAACGGCACCTGTAAACAAAAAGTATTGGAAATTATCCTTGAGAAAAAATAAATATTGGAAATAACTAAATTATCCAAGTTTTATATAGGAAAAGAAGAGAATAAAATAAAGGAAAAAGTGGGACTGTGGGAGCAAGGAAAGCGTTAATGGAACGCAAACGGCGTATTCGAGGGAGGGAGAATTTTGTTTCCCCATAACCCATACACTTTTGCGGCGCGGCGGACAATGCAAATTTAAACCAGCTGTTTGCGAGTTCACATACAAAACAAAAACCAACACTTGCATATATGTGATCATGCTTGCATGGTAAAATATTTTTACTTTTTTGCACTTATTGAAAACTCAAATTACTAGTAGTATTATCGAGATACTCTAGACAATAGTAGTATAAAAAAAATGACAATTAGTTTTATAGAAAATAATAAATCTATTTAGGTTGGAATGATCACATTGACTTAAAACTTTGAGCGTGTTTATTTTAAAATTTCATATTTGATGTCGTTGATATCAATTTCAATAAGTTAGTCTATGCAAAACGCTTTACCTTTAAACGTGACTTCCACAAATGTATGGTGAGATTGGATCCTTCAGATTAATTAGCTTTAGACACAATATTGTATTTTCAATTTTTTATAGAAAATAATAAGACAATGATTCGACATGATTTCAAAATTCTATTTAATTACTCTTGTGGTTAGATTTTTTCAATAAAAAAAGAACGAGAATAATTAAAAAGATGTTGAAATCAATATATTTTGAATTGAAATCCATGAAATTAAGATACGTAAGAGGAAGGTGCTGAGCAGAACCATAATTCAAATCAAACTGGTGTGGTTTCAAAGCAGGATCATAATTTCGATTTAAGTGATGTGACTTTAGAGCATATCGAAATTTCAATTCAAGTATCCAATTGATGTGGTTTCAGGGCAAAACTGTAATTCAAGCAAGTGACACAACTTCATAGCAAAGTTATAATTTCAATTCAAGTGACGTGGATTTTGATCATAATCGTAATTCCGAACCAAGTGATGAGGCTTCAGAGCAGAAACATAATTTCAATCAAAGTGACGTGGGTGGTTTAGAGAAGAACTATTATTCTAATCAAAATGACGTGGTTTCAGAGCATAATTGTAATTTCAGTCAAAGTGACGCAGCTTTAGGATAGAACTGTCATTTCAGTGAAAGTGACATGACTTCAAAGGAGAGCCGTAACTCCAATCCAAGTGACATGGCTTCACAATATAATCATAATACAAACCACGTGACATGATTACAAAGCAGAGAACCCTAGTTCTTATCCAAACTACGTGGCTTCACACCAGAATCGTAACTCCAAACTAAATAACGTACGACAAAGCACAACCCAAATTCCAATGCAAGTCACGTGGCTTCACATCGAAAATGTAAATTCATGTGAGAAGTTTCGAGATTACCTTTTCATGAGTAAAGAAACGTACCTGACACTCCATGATCTACAGGTGTCACGCTCTGCACGCAAACGGCAAACGCTAAACTTGTTGATTAAGTTATTAATTAAATTATTAGTCAAACAAAAACAATAAATTATTATCAATATATATATATATATATATATATATATATATATGACATGTTATGATATGTTTTTAGTCATTGTAAGAAGATTGGTGTATTAGTAATATTATACTATTATATAGTTTCCTTTTCATCCATTCATTCACATTCATATATGCTTCAACATTTCATGGGTCATTCTCTTTCCCTATGGAGCTCCGAATCCTAACCTTCTTCACTCTCTCCAACCAACTCGCCTCCATGCTCTCTCCCTCTCTCCTCCACCACCGGTACTCTCTCCCTCCCTCTTCCCTTACTTCTCAACTGTTCCATTTTTTTCTTCATTTTTTTTATGGGTTTTCATTTTTCACTTGCTATTTGATTCTCTTGTGCTTTGTATATATATATATATATTTTTTTTTTTTTTGGGTTTATGATTTTTTTTGTGTGTTAACCCTCCGGTTTCCGATGAAACTTTCCGGTAACAGAGTTTGGCCGTGAGATAAGTATAACCTGACCAAGTTGGTTTATGATTCTACTTAAGTAGAAAAAAATGCTCTTTATCACAGAAAATGGGTATTTAAATTAATTTTATACTAAATTTTGTGATTACTCAGTGTAGTATGTACTAAGTATTTAAGGTATAATGGTAATAATGTTTTAATGGTAATGTAGTATTTCTGGTAATTATTTTAACTTGACTATAACGGTACTATTAGGATTAATTTCACTTCCTTTTCTTGTATTAAAATCATTATTTCATACATTTTCTGTTTTTTTAGTCTTGGTTTATTTGTGGTAAAATTCATGTGGACTGTGAAATTTTCCTGTTCTGTAATCATTACTCATTGTTGTAGTGTAGCTGTTACTTCTTTTAGTCAAGTATTGCTCTTATAAGCTTTTATTCTATTTAGTGATTAAATTATTATATTTTTGACTATTTATTGGTAGTGTGATATGATTTATGTTTGATTTTTATTGTTTATTTTAATTTTGGATGCAACACATTGAAATTTTTATTATATGATGTGCTGAAATGTAAGCAAATGAATGATTGATGGCTATAATTTTTTAGATTGCTTTATGTGTTGCTAATGAACTAAATTTTATGTGTTTTTTTGTTGCGCAGGACGAAAACATTCAACTGTTTTGTGGTTCTGTTGTGTACCTTGTTTTTTGTATCTTCATATGGGTTGTGCTCGGCAAATGTGAGGCCGAATTCACCGGACTATGATGTGTTGGGGAAAATATGCAATTTCGGTTTTACAGACACTGTTGCTGATGGCAGTAGTTTTCAAAGTGTGTGTCCAGACGCACATTCATTATGTGTTCCTTCGAACGATGAAAAGAGAAGTCCTAAAGCGGCTTCTTTTCGAGGTTCTGGTAGTCAGTGCAATGGTTCGTTTTGTTCAGGGTTAGCTCGTGACAGCGAGGTGACAAGTAACATGAAAGGCTTATTGCTATTCCCTGATGTTGGTATTCATGTTAGCATTATTTATTGTGGTAATCTGCGCACTGATTTATATAACATGCCACCTGAAGTATCCAACTTGCAAGAGAATTGCAAATTGATTATTCTTAATAATGACACAACTAGTCCCGAGGTTGAGATTCCGTGTGAAAACGCAATGCATATTTGTTTGGAGCATCAAAGGCTTTCATTTGTAGGGATCAAAGATAAAACCGAACTTGACAGTTCTGGCAGTATGAGGGCTGAGTATGTGGTCGGAAACAAGGATTTGCCACCAAATGTGAAGGTATGGATATCTAGCTCCCTTTGTCTATAACTATTTGTTGATGAATTGTTTTCATTTCTGTTAAGAAAAATTTATATAATGTTCTGTTTTTCGTTTCAATTTCAACTGCATCTAGTAGCATTACTTTGTGAATGGTTCAGTATTATGTTCACATTATGCATGAAATATATGATGGTTCCATCAGGTGTTCTTGCTTATAATATTAAACTTGGCAATTTATTGCTCTATATACTCTTGTATATATGCAAATATGTAAATTTACTAATGTTGCTTCTTGTATACGCAGGAAACAGATAAAACAGATGCAGATGAATTAGTTTTTGGAAAGTGGGTGTCTCAAGGATCCACTAATGACATTTCTGTGCTTGAAGATGATGAGGTGCTATTCTCAATGGCTCAAGTTGGAAGTTATGTCTCAAGGTGGATCACTGTTAAGAATCCTAGCCATCATCCAGTTAAGATGCAGCTTATTTTGAATACAGAAGAAATAATTGATGAATGCAGGGGTCCGGATGATATATTACACAACTTTTCAGCTGGTAATTTAGTTATAGATGAATTTATTTCTGAAGCAAAGCATGGATTCTCAGTGCCGAAGAGTGCAGTAAGAGAGGCTTATGTGAAACCATTTGATTATGCAACTTTAGGGCCGATAATTTTTTATCCATCCAAGCGATGTAGATGGAATGGTTCAGCGTTGATCAGAAACAATCTTACTGGTGTTGAGTGGATACCTTTAAGGGGTACTGGAGGGCTGTGTTCCCTAGCTTTACTTGAGAGATCTGAGCATGTTCAGAGTATAAATTTTGATCTTAAAGTGCACAATCTCCTCAGTTTCTCACTTAAGTATCACGTACTTCAAATGAAAGACATGATTTCTTCCTGCTCACAGCCTTTAGTGAAAGAGATATATGCCAAGAACACAGGGGACATGCCATTGGAGGTGAAAACAATGAGAGTTTCTGGTAGAGAATGTGGGTTGGATGGTTTTAAGATTCATGATTGTAAATGTTTTGCTCTTGATCCAGGGGAGTCAATAAAGTTACTGATATCATACCAAACTGATTTTTCTGCTGCTAGGGTTCATCGAGATCTCGAACTTGCTTTAGCTTCGGGCATTTTTCTAATACCCTTGAAGGCCAGTGTCCCTTATGATGTGCTAAGTAACTGTAAGAAGTTCGTGTTTTGGACGCGAGTAAAAAAGTGGTTGCTTGGATTCTGTCTTGTTGTATTCTTATTTTTTATGATTTTCTGCGATTGCTTTTGCAATAACCACAATAACTCCATCCGCATCACCTTGAAACATGCCGCGGAAACCCCTGCACTGCCTTGTAATCAGGGAAAGGATAGCTTATCTATGTCTGATAAAACGAATAATATGTTTTGCTCAGTTGGAAAAGACACATCCTCGACAATGCGGGCGACCTCTGTCAGATATTCGTATGATCTAAGTGCAACCTCTGATCAGGAAATATCTCAACATTTGACGCAGGATTCAGAAAACCATAAACAGATTAGTCATATTTTGGATACTCCAAAAGAAGGAAAGTCGCCAACCACTGCAGTTCAGAGCTCTGATGTTGCGAAACCATCTCAACAGAGTGAACTAAAAATCAAAACAAGAAAAGAAAAAAGTAGAAGAAAGAAGAATAAGAGTGTTGGTGCAAAATTAACCGCGGTGTCTGAAGTTTCAAGCAGTCGAAGTGGGAATTCTACACCTTCATCACCCTTGTCCCCAGTTGCCCCGGCATCAACCAAATCTAGCAGGCCATTGTTTCCTGATGTGAAGCAACCCCCTCTTCTAGGTTCCCAAAATCCTAAAAAAATCCAAGCTTCTACATCTGCTGCAAAGGCGAATACATTGACGCAAAGGGTTCCAGTAAAGTCCTGCAGTGACAATGTTTCTTCTCCAAAAGTTTCACATTCACCTTCAACAAGTGATGCTACTATACCCTTGAAGATGTTTTGTGCTGCTTCTCCCATGCTTGGTATACCTCCTCCTTCCTCCTTGGTGTCAACACCTAGGGTTAGCTTAAGTTGCCGAGCTCCGGGATCGAAGCTTGACAAGCAAAAGACTGTTGTAGCACCAAAGGCAGGGCATGCAGAAGAGTATACCTATGATATCTGGGGTGGCCATCTTTCAGGGATTCATTTATTAGTTCCAAAAGATGTTACTTGTATGAAATCTAGTCCTGCTGAAAAGAACTTCAACAGCTTCTTTGTTGGGGAGCCACAGGCAATAAAATAAAATGGCTATTTAAGCTGATAACATAATTCATGTGCTTTTTATTTTTACTTGCACTAATAATAACTTGCTAAGAGATAAAACAATTAAAAAAAAGTAGATTTAGGCCAGTTCACTATGCATATTAGTTTAATTAATTGAATTTTTAAATAAAATTAATAGATAAATCAATTCATTTTTTTGTCAAACTAGTAAAAGATCCGTTACGTGACATTGCAATAATTATTACCTCGGAACCAAAATTAAAGATATCATTTAGAACTATAACAAAAGAAAAATCATGCCTAATCTGAATTGGCACAACTTCAAATTGTACCATAAATTTCATACAAGTTGAAGATGGTTTAAGATACAAAGATCAAATACAGAAATCAAATTGGATTGAGCAGACTACACATACAATTTTGATTGATGCAATATAGCCATAACCCTTCACTACATTTTTGTGAATTCACAAACTTAATCTTCAAAACATCTCTAACACAGCAGTGAAGTTGTTTATGCCATTCAAAAAATCATTCATCCAGGTCAAATGTCTTATAAATTGAATATGTCTGCAGCTTTTTTTTTTTTTTTTTGAAGAAGCTAAACTAACCCCCTCAAATTGACACCAGAGATAATCGAACCTGAGACCTTGAAGAGAAGCACACTCTCAGGTCCCAAGCCAATACCACTAGGCCAACCCAAGTGGGTTTCTGCAGCTTTATTATTATATGTATACATCCCATATATTTCATATACAGAATTCAGGTTTCTTATTTTTCTCTCTCTCTCATATTATGTAGATATAACAATGAGATAACAAACCTGAAACTATGCATGGTTACATGTAAAATATACTTTAACTAAACTCATTAGCACAAAATCCTTTAATTTGTACTCAATATTTAAAGGAAATATTAAAATGAAGCGACAAGACCAAGTAGGTGGTTTTGTTTGTTTTGAACAAGGATTAGATTTGATGTTTAGTCCATGTTGGGAATATTTGTCTGCATGTCAGTGTAATAACTCTAGAAATCAGGCTGCTTAAGAAGTTAGGTGCAATTGTCAAAAAATTAAGAAGTTAGGTTTCATCAAAATAAAGTTAGGTGTTAATAATATAACATAGTTTTTAGATTGAAGAGGGCAAAGAGAAACCTGATAGGTCCATTTTCCATTTTAATTGGACTTTTGTCTCAATGGCCCCACAATTTCCCAGGGGAAATTATTGGTACACAATTGTCCCTATAAAGAAAAAATTGACACAATTGTAGCAACCTGTTAATGTTTTTATGTGTTCACATAGGAGTGTTATTTAGCATACAAAAGACTAACTGTTTCAATGATTCTTTTGTTTTTTGTTATGGCATTTATCAAAATGTATGCAATGTTCTTGGATTCTCAATGTTTGGATTGGAATAAGCCTAAATTGTGAAGTGATATGGTAAATATATTCCACACCTTTTTAATATAACCACATAATTTTGTAAATATATATACCTCACACTACATGTAACTGATAATTTGATTGGGAGTGTGGGACTGTTGGTGTCTCTTCTTCTGTTTTACTTGAGGCACAAGAAGTAAGGCCTGTGTGGCTCATTCCTTTGATGGGACTTTTGGACTTTGTTTTCTTGCTATCTTATGAACAAAGAAAAATGTTCAAGTTTTTTCTTTGGTACAATATTGACTAAGGTTGACTCTCAAGTAATAAATACAATATGTTATATTTATAATTAGCTAGTCATTGCCCAGGGACACTAGTTAAACAATTAAAAATAGAAAGAAAAGACAAAATTAGCATTAAAAAGAACACTTTTCAAGTTTTAAAAAGTAAAATATATCTTTTAAAAAAATGAAGTAAAATATACAATTTCCAATGTATTATTTCCTTTTATAATACCTTAACTAGTGTCCCGAAGACACTAGTTAGCATTTCCCTTATAATTATAAACAGATTCTTTCTTAGCCATTTAAAAATGTGAGTACAAGGCAAAACTAATCCAATTTTTTTAAAATGGAAATTGGAGAAGGAAAATTATTAGTTAAAAGTGATACTAATGATCATTTTAGTTATAATGGTTTCCAAAAAAATTGAACCCCCCCTAAAACAAAACAAAAAAATTTGTACTCCGTCCTCTAAGAGATAACCATCAATCTCATTGAGAATATACAACAAATTTATGAACTCGTAGTCCTTACGGTTAGATAATCATAAGTTCACAATCAAACAAATTTGGGTCATTGAAAAAATATCAAATAGTTGATATTTTTTTTTTGAAGAAACAAATAGTTGATATTTAAAACAAATTTTCAAGATTTGCACCTTTTAATTTTTGGTTCTCGCTAACCAGTTCAAGGGCTAAGATCACTGATGCAACCAATTCTGACCGTAGAGAATCCAATAATGAAACTTGCATATAATCTACCAATTGCAGAATTCTAGACTTCACTAGACGTTGGTATTTTCTCATGGGAGTAGAGTTATCCCTTTTTAGTGGGTTTAATTGAATGCCCTGAACTTAAAACCGATAAGACGACCCTCTTTCGCCTTACCTTTTCATTATGTATGTTGAAGGCCTCTCGACCTTAATATGTGAAGGAGAAAGGTGTAATGATATTTGTGGGACTACTATTTGTACAAATGCACCAGTTGTCTCTCATTTACAGTTTAAAGATGATTGTTTTCTATTCTTCCTATCTTGGGAGAGCGAGACCGTAGCAATGAATAGCATATTCGCTACATATGAGGAGGCTTCTAGGCAAGTGATTAATTTGTAGAAGCCTGAGATTTTCTATAGCAGGAACACGTCAGATGAGCTCCATGCGACCATGGCTTAACTTCTTGGTGTCAGGCAAGTGTTAGGTGCATGTAAATATCTTGGTCTCCCTTCCATGATAGGTAGGAGTAAAAAAGCTACTTTCAAATATGTGAAGGATCAGATTTGGAATAAAATAAATTCACGGAGCAGTTGGTGTTTGTCACAACCAGGTAGAGAGGTACTAATCAAATCCGTCTTGCAGTACATTCCCTCATATGTAATGAATGTGTTTCTTCTACCAGGAACACTTATAAATGAAATAGAAAAAATGCTCAATTTTTTTTTATGGGTCATAGTATTACAAATTCTAGAGGTTTACATTACCCCCAAAGTGTTTGGTGGAATGGGTCAATGCACAAGTTATGAGGACCTTTACTAATCAAACGAACCACAAATGTGAGGTTACCTGGCGCAAACCAAGTGTCGGTCGTTATAAATGTAACATGGGTGTCTCTTTCTCGCTAATGTTGAACAAAGTCGAACTTGGTATGTATATTCAGGATGATGAGGACCGTTTTGTTTTGGCTAAAACGGGTGGCTATCTCCATTAGTTGATGTAGATTTGGGGAAGGCTCTTGGACTATTGTCTGCTCTTCAGTGGGTTCGTGATCTTCAACTGTTTAATATGAATTTTGAGATTGACTCAAAAGTGGTGGCAAATAGTATCTACAGTAGTAGAATCGGTGTCTTGGATTTTGGATCAATTATCAACGATTGTTGACGCTTACTTTCTTCTGATTTAGCAACCTCATGTGAAATTCATTTGGAGACAAGTCAATGAAGTTGCCCATTGTTTAGCTAGGATAGCTCACTGTCAAGCTAGTTTCCATATTTTTATTCGAATTCTATCATGTATCTTTAATCTTATTTTAAATGAAATACATTAAGTTTTCTCTTGTAAAAAAATATATTGTGCATTTTGAATTTTTTTTGTTTCTTTCAGCAGTAGTACAAAAAAACTCAAACTCAAAATTTTAAACTCTTGCACCCGATTCTTGGATACACCCCTTAGTTTTTCAATACACATGACTGTGAATAGATTAAATATTAATTATGGTGTAACTTTTGCCAGTAAATTGGCTACATTCTGGCCGTTAGGAATTTACATGCAATAACTCAATCTCATCAAACAAAGTACGTTTGAAGATAAAAGCTTGCATGTCCATCGATGGATACCATAGCATATAATATGAAAGCCATATACTATAATACATGTTACAATTAATTAAGCTCACAAAATTTTAATTGGGTTGGGACCATTAATTTCCATTCACAATTGGCACAAAAACTGATTTTTCAAGCTAGACATTGGCCATATATACAACAATATAGTTAGACGTTGACCTTTGACAATAGCAAAACAGCCAAATACAAATTATCATTGTACTATTGTATACAAATAAGTTAAGAATGATAAGCATATAGATAGATACTAGTAACTTCTATTTCAGAAGCAGTGTCTATATGTGTAGATGAGTGTGTATGTATGTTCTTATTTTTCGTTAAGCGGTTAAAGTATTAACAAGTGGAAAGCTACCACTCACTCGGTCTATTTCAATTGGTCCATGCTACCAATTGGATTTATTTAGGTGATGGCCCATTTTTTTATGTTATTAGGACCATTTTTCACAGCATGCAATGACTATGACTTATGCTATCACTATGTGCTTACAAATTAATAATCATCCCCCCACACACATATATATGTTATCACTTAGTGTATATTTGGTAAGTGGGTACGTATATCAGAATCACGGTGACTTATCGTGATTGTGTAGAAGTTATAAAGTATAACTTTTGAAAAATTACTATAAGTTACAGTGATTCCGACATACTGATGACAATCTGTCATTTCACATTTTTAGAGTCTTTTTATGATATTTTTGAGTTCACAAGCAAGATTAAGCAACAAGAAAAGCAAGAAAAACTGAAGAAAGTGAAGAAAGGGAATCGTGTCACGATTACTGAAAAACGGGTCACGATTTGGAGTTTTTAAGAAACATGCATTCGACGTTGGTGAAAACGTGTCACGATGGCAAAAACGTGACACGATTATGAAAACCCTAACTTGGGTAGTTGTTACTCAAGGCAGAAACGTGTCACGATTTACTTAAATCGTGCCACGATTTTAGGAGCAGATGTTGCCTATTTAAGCTGAAGACTATTCTGAAAACAAGGGTTACGAATTGGAGAGAGCAAAGTGCGATTTTGAGACCTAAAGACGGCTAGGAGGGTGATTTCTTCAACCTTCTATCAGTTCATGTATGTTTTAATTCCTATATTGATTATGCTATTTGTAAACTCAATTATGAGTAGCTAAATCTCTTAGAGATTAGGTCTGAGATGATTCTTTGTAACCCTAATTGAACCATGTTGCTGTGAAACTCTATTTATTGTGAAAGACAATCTAGTTTTTATTCAATTCAATTGTTCTTAATGCTTTTTATATCCTGATCAAATATAAACATGATTTAGTGAGAATGAATGACTACTGACCATAGCTTTCTACTTAGACAGAATTGAATTGT
>Ga0315913_1009596_pt1 | contig 11321 bp, 5 predicted proteins | sample MpolsnodulesMG_FD_207736 | JGI IMG/M metagenome (GOLD analysis project Ga0315913, IMG submission 207736) | Medicago polymorpha root nodule microbial communities from Los Angeles, California, United States - small nodules | ecosystem: Host-associated > Plants > Roots > Nodule | place: USA... | reverse complement strand
AAGGAAAGAATTAAGCAGAACAGAGAAGATGCGATAAGAAAACGAAATCGTAAACTTACATTTTCACAAAGCTGTGATTTGAATTTGAAGGAAGCTGGAAGAGATTGAGCAGAAATGTAAGAGAAAGATGAGATAGAGATAGTTGAACAAGAGAAGAAGAAAGATTAGGGAGGAACTTACACTTCACAGATGAAAACGCTATGAAGAAGATGAAGAAGAAGAAGAAGTGAAGACTCTCTCTCTAGTTCGTTATAAGGTTCGCGGGAAATGAAAATGAATTGTAAAGTTTGGTTTCTGTTTTTAGAATACAAATATTTCTTTTTTTAAACAAAGAAACTTGCTAGAGAAGCAATACCCTTGTGTAAGCACAAGAGTTTCTCGACCCAAAGATATATATTAGAAAGAAAATATTAATTCAAAATTTAAATTTATTTTAGGGTAAATATACATTTACCCCTGTAAATAAGACATTTTTAATATTGCCCCTGTAAATTTATTTTTTTGGATTTGGTCCTTGTAAATTTTTTTTGTTTTAGAATACTCCTTAGGTCAGCTGACTGTGCATTTTTGCTGAAGTGGCAAGCTGAGTCACCTTTTTCTGATGACGTGGCACGCTAACTGTATAATTATTTTTATTTTATATTTTTTAATGGAGTACACGTGGCAATTGTAATTTTTTAAAATAAAAATAAAAAAAATTCTTAATAAATAAAAAAAAATACCGGAAAAATTAAAAAATTTTGGAAAAATTAATAAAAAGATTAAAAAAATGAAAACAATTCTAGAAAAATTAATAAAAATGAAATAAAATCTCATAATATGAAAATAATGAAATAAATATGGATTTAATGATACTGGTGTCAATCAATATCCATTGTATCATGTTATTCATCTAGATTATATTTTCGAATAAAATAAAATTTTCGAAATTAATTTTCAAAATCAAAATAATTAGATAATATTATATTTTCGAATTTTTTTATAATTTTGATTTAATTCATTTTTTTCGAAAATTTGGATATATATTAATTTTTTCATTTTTTAAAATTTTTCCAGATTTATTTCATTATTTTTCATTTTACGAGATTTTTTTCATTTTTATTAATTTTTCTAGAATTATTTTGATTTTTACAAAATTTTTAATTTTTCCGGTAATTTTTTTTTTAAGAATTTTTATTTTTATTTTAAAAAAAAATCACAAATGTCACGTGTAACCCATTAAAAAATAAAAATAATTATCCAGCCAGCGTGCCACGTCATCAAAAATAGGTGACTCAGCGTGTTACATCAGAAAAAATGCACAGTCAGCTGGCATATGGGTATTTTAAAACAAAATTTTTTTACAAGGACCATATCAAAAAAATATTTATGGGGAGCAAAACCAAAAATGCTCTATATTATAGGAGGTAAAGACTTATTAACCCTTTATTTTAAAAAATTTACTTGTCATTAAATATAAGCTATAATTAACAACCACTATGTTGGGGTTTCCATTTTCCCTAAAAAAAGAAATGTTGGGGTTTCCGGTATGGAACAAAATATAATCCACCATTTTCATCTATTTTATTCATCTTCTACATCGATAAACCCATAAAAGGACAAAACTTATATCAAGTTCCATACATACTGTTTTTGTTATTCCCCAACCGCATTATAACACGTGGACTTACCCAATTAAAGAGTTAACTTTCCATCTTTTCTAAGACCATTTACAATGGTGAAAAACATTCAACAAGACTCAACACTCACTTTTTCAATTCCCAACACTCCATATCATTTTCTCTCTTTTATTCAACACTCATTCAAATTTTACCCTCTCCAATGGTTTTTCATTCAACACCCTACCCCACCACCTTTTATTTCTTATTCTTATTTAATTTTATATTTTTGTTTTTATAATTACATAAAATTACATTTATCGATTATAATTAAATTAAAATAAAAAACACTTAACAATTTTTTTTTGTTTTTTGTAAAAACAAAATTTATTTAAATAATTTATTTTTATTTTCTTAACTTAAAATGCAATACAACAAACTAAGCACGTGACACACAAATAACTTGAAATGCAAGACAATAAACTAACCATGCGACACATAAATAACTTAAAATGCAAGACAACAAACTAAGCACACAACACACAAGTAACTTAATTAGTATGATACAAATCATCTTCAATCATGAAACTTCAAAAGACTCAAACTTCAAAAGGAAAGCTTATAGAAAGCTAATAATAAGATTAAGATAGTGAAAAACTTGGTTTTTTTTCTGTGTCCAAATCAAATGAACCAAGTCTCTATTTATAGACAAAAATAAATCATAAATTTTGGTACAAAAATAAAATAACATAAAAAATTATTTGCAATGAAATATATGAGTTCAAATTATTAAAATGAGAAAAATCTAAGCAGCCAATCAAAATCTGCCAAGTGTCCCCTCATTATCCAAACAACTTTCTCTCTCCGCGTCCTCTGTCACCCCACTCGCGCTTGTCAGCGCGTGTAACTCACTCGCTGGATTTGGCAAATGGAAACGTGACACGTGGCGCTAGCGTGTCAGACTTCAACATGTTTATTTGTTTCATCTCCTCTCACCTCCACATCATTTTTCTATCATTTTAAACACACCCTTACAATGGTTCAACATGTTGAGAGTGCCTTTCAACAAGTCCATTGCACTTGGTCTAACCCCGTAACTTGTTTCCACATTAAACAGAAATAGTCTCCACCAAGATCCTTCCAACCCATTATATCTGAAACATAAAGTGGTTCCTTCAATTTTTCCTTGCATTACAAAGAAAAATAATTTAAAACCCCAGTCACCAATATGAGGTGTCAAAATTGATAAAAATCCATAAGAAAATACTTCCCCCGGTCTTATTTATAAGAAAATATTGACTTTTTAGATTCATTGTATAATTAATGTATCTTGCCTAAAATATAGACTAAATATATCATTTATGCAATGAATTAAAAAAGTCAAATTTTTCTTATAAATAAAATCGGATGGAGTAATGGATAATGTAGAGACCTAACAGAAGGTGATTCGAAGGGTCATTGGGGACGAAACAATTTCAACCAACCACCTACCTCCAATTTTGATCTTAGTAGATTTGGAAAACTGTAGTTATTTGGAAGGGTCATGTTGTCGCCGTATAAACTACTATACAATCGATTTCTCTAAAACTGATTTTTGGGTAATACGATTATAACTTAAGCATTAGTTGAAACATCCTCGCTCTTTTCATGCTTTTGCGAGGATGATATCTTTGACTGGAGCTCGACGAAGGAGGCGATGTTGACACAACAATAAACGTTAAATGTTAACTGAAGAAGAGAGGAATACACGTGTTATGTTTTCATTGGGTAACAGTTAAAATAAGATGTATGGAACTGTACTTTAAGTTTAGTCCATCTTAAAACTACCTTTATCAAAATCAATAATCAATAAACTTAAACAAATCAATGTTTGGACTTAAAAATAATTCATATTAGTTGTCCAAAGGATTACTTATTCAATAAAAACGCTCTTCTCCCAACAAAAAATGCTCACTCCCAACCAAACTTCCCAAAATACCCCTACAAGAGTTAACTCACGCTGCGTGAGTTAACTTACGCCTGGTATAACACCCGCTTGGGTTAACCCAAGCAAGTGTTAAACATGAAAAAACACCTGCGTGAGTTAACTCACGCTGGGCCTAACACCCGCTTGAGTTAACTCACGCAGGTGTTAAACATGAAAAAAAAAGTGCTTGAGTTAACTCACATTGAGTATAACACATGCATGAGTTAACTCACGCATGAGGATTTTCGAAAGTTTGATTGAGAATGAGTAAAACGTGTTGGGAGAAGAGCAAAATTCTTTGTTCAAATGATTAGGGGTCTAGAGGATCATGTGTCCTAGAAGATCAGCACACAAGATCAACCTTATAGGATCATCATTGAGGATGTGTTGGTTCACTGTATGTTTATGATGTATATACTATAAATTAGTGTGTAGTTAGTTTGTTAAGATGTAGTTAGTTTAAGACTTACTTGATCATAGGGTTTACTTTTTAGTCAAGGAACCATAATCAGCTAATTAAGTTGGTTAAGATGAAGTTAGTTAGAGACTTACTTTTTTTGGCTTAATTTCGTAAAATGATGAAAATTAGTTACACTTTGTTAGGAAAGTTTGGTATATATGTTTTACATTTGTGTATATAAGAGACATATTGTATTGAGAATTAATCAATCACATAAGTTGAATAAACGTTTTACGGTTCAATAATCACTTTTCCCTCTTTTTTCTTTAATCTCAGACCTCTCAACTCTATCTTTTACCTTGTTTTCAGGTTTCACCAGGTATTTACCATACATTAGAAGCTTATCCCAACAATCAAAATCATCTTCAATAAACTTGAAACATTTTTATCATCTTCACATATCAAAATTTTCAATTCTCATTATACCCTTAATTTACCAAATCTTGAAAAAAGTAATGAATTAAGAAGAATTAGTGAGCGAAACAAACTTCATCAATCCTAGCCGACAATCTTTATCATTATCCCCGTAATTTTTCCCTTCGCTTACCAATTATTTTTTATCAAATCAAAATTTATAATTATACCGTTACATTTTACCAATTATTTATAATTATCTCAGAATTAGCCCATGAGACTACACAGTCTGTATAAAGAAATTTTTTTTCTTGAAAATTGTGTATTTAATGGATTGAAACTTTAAAAAGAAACATTTTTTATGTACGATTTACAAATAATTTTATCAATTAAATTCTTAACAAGTGTCCTTAAAACACTTGGTAGCATAACCCTATATAAAAGAGGAAAGATGAAATGTTCGTCATGATGTTAGTTGGTAATAAATGTAGAAGTGACTTTTCTCCTTAAAAGGTTGAATTGACTTTAATAAGTTAAAATTTATAGCTTTTGTCTACTTTGTTTTGTTTTAACCTTGTGTTTTTTAGATGAAGGTTTTTTTTATATGGTTAGTATGGTGAGGTTTAGCATGGGAAGAGGAAGTTGTTTCCCATGATGGGAAAGTTTTTTTTGACCATTAGATTAAAGAGATGCACACATTTTATGATGGTCTGTCCACACCATATATTTCACACTGTCTTCTCCATCCTGGCTCACTGTTTTAGATCCAGATTTCTTGCTTCAAAAACCATTAATTTCTCAAAACCCAATTGATCTTAGTTTTTTTAATGCAATTTCCGTGTTGTTTTTGTTTTATAATCAGACATATATGTTGATACAGTAGTATCGAATTTTCTCTCACGTTTTGGTTTTGTATTTGCTCAATGATATTGTTCTTCATGGTATTCGCTAGTTTTAATAACTGAATGTCGTTCTGTTGTGGTTGATTAAAAAAAAAAAGTTGCTTAATCCAGCAAATTTGAACAAATCTAAACCTATTACATTCATGTTGAACAAATTTTTGGATTTTCGTCAGATCTTGGATGGAGAATGTGAACTGAGATCCATTGTGAGTTAGAGGTATTGAAGGTTTTCTTTATAATGGGTTTGTTCTGATTCAAGAGAGGCTCAAATTGATGAAATGGATTTGTTTGGAGGAGAGTTGCTTGGTAGGAGAGTTGCTGGTAGGCTCAAATTGTTCTTCATTGGATTTGATGAAATGACAATATTCAAAAGAGACTCATTCTGATTCAACAGTGTGTTTGTTCAGCTCCTCAAAAGTTCTTTGTTGAAACTTGAATGAAATGGATTTGTTTAGAGAAGAGTTGCTGGTTGTGGTTGGTGAGAGAGCCATGGAGGAGATAGAATTGTTGGAGGAGATAGTGTGAAAAAAATTCAGTGTGTAGAGAACATGATAAGAGTGTGCTCCTTATTTAATCAAATGACTAAAATCAACTTTCCCATCATGGGAAACAACTTTCCCTTCCCATGCTAAACCTCACCGGTTAGTATTGGTTGTTAGAGTTTGTTTTCCTTTCGTTCAGATTTGAATCAGTGGCAAAGTCAGAAATAATTTTATGGATAGGCCAAATATTGTGTAAATTTATATTTTTTTATTAGTTAATTCAATTGACTAATAATTTTTTGTCTATAAAACATAATTAAAACCGGTGTTTCAAGGATATTTTAACATAAATATTATATAATTTCTATTATGCTACACATATATTTTGAATTGAAAATTTAAAAAAAAAATGTTTTATCCACACAAAATATAAGTGAGATATAAAAATTAAAAGCAAGTTAAAACTATTTAGTGTTGTTGCCTTGGTGTGGTTAGGAATACTTTTAATCTCTAAGCTAGGGTTGCACCGGTTCAAACCCCCTTGAATGTTTTATATAATTTTATTAACAAAAGCACATAAGAAATTAAAAAAATGACAAGAGAGATTTGAACTCAAAGCATCACGGCATGAGTTCGCTTGATTTTACCGCTGAAACACTCCATTTCCGCGATATCATACGCAACATATCGTATATATAACATAAGTTTACATTCTAATATGTGTATATATACCTATTAAAGCCACTCGACTTCGGCGTAATCCTTTAACTCTTAAGTCAAACCAGTTGAGTTATTCATAATCTAGAGTTCAACTAGAGGTAAGTAAAACGTGACCAAGAATTATCTATTATTGGAACCTTTGTCTCTAAATTTTTTAGTTATACCATCGGTTTATTCAAGTTTAATTTTATTTACATTTTTGGTCAAGTAGCTTAGTGATTAAAGTTACGCACTTTAATTAAATATGGAGAAGTAGAGAATCCATATTCAAACTCCACTTCATATAGCTTATCAATTGAGCTACATTTACTATTCAAATTCAATTTTTTTTTACCATGATCCAAACAAACATAAAGTGGGTGCGAGTTACACGTAAAGTGTCTGCGAGTTCAAGTTTAATTTGAATGAAATTTGCCTTAGGTTTGTCTACCTCAGAGTAATTAAACCTCTATGTTGAGGAAATGCCTCTAAATCGCGGAATTCGTCTAGTACCATTTATTTTTTCTATGTAGTAATCCACTTCTGTCATGATTATTTATACAACTATTACCTGATATTGTCAAGATCTCAAGGAAGAGCGCCAGAGTTTTGGTTAAGTATATTAGTCAAAGTTTAGCATGCAACACAATATATACTACCTAAATTCATGGCATTGTGTGACAGAACATTGCAAGTTTATGTTAGTTGGCAGTATTTTCCATTACTTAATTGCATGCTATTTAGGCACATGGTAATGGTTTCGAGCTACTATCGACACAAGCCAATGCACAAACCCAGGTAATTTGCCATTCTCTTTGATATAATTTGGTTCATCTAATTATTATTTTTTCCTTATTATTTTTCTTTCTTCCAAGTCTCTAGTTTAATGTTGTATTATTTTTTTTTGTGTGGTTACTCTTTGTCCAATGGATTGATCCCACGCTGATGTTGGCTCTCCAATAAGGTCCAATGATCACATCATAGCCCATTTCAATTTTGTGGGGGAAGTAGGAGTGGTTCTAGGTGGTAAATCGCGGATGCGAATAATTTCAGATTTGCGGGAAAAATGTTAATGTGTCAAGTGAGTTAAAATTCCACATTGGATGCAAGAACAAATGTTGAGCAACATATAAATGATATGATCGATATACCTCATACCTCATACCTTAATGGTAAAGATGTGGTGTCAAGCTCAACTGTGTGGATTATCTTAGTATAATGTGATGATCAAACTCAATTAGAAACCCCCGAAAGTCACATCATAAAGGATTGTTTTTTTAGTTTTTGCATGTTATTTGTTTAATTTTTTTTATTTAAAATTTATTTTATGAATGTCATTCTCTTTCATGTGAATTTCTTCATTTAACCTCTATTATGTCAAATTCATTCTTTTTTTTTTGTCTTTGGTGGCAAGCGACAATGGAGAATTGTAGATGCGTTATGTTAAGTAAACAAAATACATGTTTATTACCCATTAGAAGCATAGTGGATATGAAGTATTAGGATGTGGTGATTTGATCAAAAGTTCAATAACACACAAAACAAATTTATGAATATTTGTCCAACCAAAACAAATTTATGAATATTTTTCCAACATATTTGGCCAATCTTCACGGTTCTTATTTATACACATCAGATTTAGTTTTACTTTTCAGGAAATCAGATTTAGTTTTATTACAATAGTTTCTCTATAACAGAATAGTAAATGAAATCCAACATAAACTTAAACATTATACATGTGTGCTGAAATTGCAAAAGATCAATATATTATGGTTAATTAATAACTGATTTTTTTGCTTAGAAATTACCATCTTCATGAAGTTTGTGTAAAGAGAAAAAACTATAACTTGAATCAATAAACAAGTTTGTAATAATTTATCAAAGGAGATATGAACGATTCATATCAAAAGGAAACAATCAATAATCAATTCTCATATAAGAACTTGTCAGCAAGAGAAAATGGCATTGTACTGATAAATGCAAGACAGACCTTTGGTCTTTATATACAGAGGTTAAAGTGGACGCTACATATACATTTACAGGTTCATTCTATAAATTTGGAAGCTATATCAGAATACAGATTTTATTGGTTTGATTCTTCATAATCTATCTTGCCTCAAAATTTGTAAGTGACATCTGATTTGATGACAGAGACATGGCTTCAAGTGAACTCTTTCCAGAATAAAATCCGGGAGCCTTCGGCTGAGGCAATAATTTCTCACCATTCAACATAAGAATGATAGATGACATGTCTGGCCTATCTTCGGGTTTTTGTTGTACGCATAACAACCCAACATGTATGCATCTTATGACTTCAGAGGAAATGCACATCTCAAATAAATGTGTATCTAGTAGTTCCAGTGGCATGTTTTGAATCCAGAGTCTCCAAGCCTTGAGCAATGAAATTTGAAGTAGTTACAAGCTTTGAATCTATCATGATACGACACAATTCAAATAGGTAATTATAACAATTATACTTACATGTCCAAGGAGGTTGAGAGAGTTTTCTGAGTCGTAAAACCCCTTGATTTTATTCCCACTGATTATCTCCAATATTATTACGCCAAAACTAAACAAGTCGGATTTCATGGAGTAACGACCATGCACTGCATACTCTGGAGGCATGTAAGCACTGAAAATATTGATTGGAGAGTAATTAGACCAAAAAGAAAATGTTTACACACAAGCTAATCACCAAGTACAAAAAGAAGATAACTTACTATGTTCCAACCATCTTTTTTGTTTTGGCTTCTACTTGATCTCAAATGTTTATCTATAGGATTATTTTTGTAGAAAATAGCTATATACAGATGTTTTAATGTAAATTTAAATATCAAAGGCACGAACCAAAGATGAAGTAGTCTAAGCTCTTGTTGGGCATGTATTCATATATCAATAACATTTCCTCTTTATGAATGCAGCAACCAAGAAGCTTCACAAGATTACGGTGTTGAAGTTTTGCAATCAACACAACTTCATTTTTAAACTCCTCCAATCCTTGATCTGACATATTCGAGTGCCGTTTTATGGCTACCTCCTTCCCCGTCTACGAGTGTTCCCTGAATACTGTAATTTAGGATAACAAAAATTTATTGAAAAAGGTAAAGGTCTTCATTGAATATGCTATATTCTCCCTTTGCTGGATCATCTGTACTTTTCCACGATGATTGCATCCTTTTTAGACCAGTTACTAAGTTCCATCCTTTTCCACGATGAACACATCGACTTGATATATCTTGATTGTATGGCGGACTTGCAGGCGATTGGGAAGTGGTCATGGGGAAGGATGACCTTAGCTTACCTATACGATTATCTAGATGATTCTGTTCGTCTAAATAGCAGAACGATGGCTCGTTGTACGACTCTTCTTATGGTAATATTTTAATATTTATCTTCATTTGTTTATGAATTTATTTTATAATTTTTATCATCATGTTAGATTTTTTTTTTTCCTAAATTCGACTACATTTATTTAGGATGTTATTTAAATATTTTTGTGAAGTTTTTATAATGTATTATATTTATTTAATATATAACTCGAATATTCATTTTTGTGTATTATTTATTTGTTGCAGGGATGGATTTTGGAGCATTTGTCAGGTCCGTACCCAAGGAAAAAAAACACGAAGTGGAAGCCTGACAGACCATGTGTGGGGAGATGGCTTACTAGTAGAGGGCATAAAGATGTGCACCATTACCGCTTACAGCTGGATCGCTTAGAGGTGGATGATGTCAGGTTTTCTACTTATGATGATCACAGAGAAGTGCGCCCTTTTCAGCTTATGTGCACTTACTCGGGATGGCTGGTGTGCAGGAAGGAGAGGGTGTACCGTCATTTACCTGAGCGGGTAAAGAGGCAGTTTGACTTTGCACAAGATGTTCCCAGACATCCGCCAGCTATCGCTGAGATGCCTACAGAGATGCTGACTATTGTGTTGCTAGACGTCGTTGCGTGGTTCTACCCTGATTGGAGACATGGGTGTTAGAGAGCATGACATCATGAGCCTGGCTACATGGATTGGTATGCCAAAGCCTCTCACCCTCGTATTCTCCCACCTGATGAAGGATCTCCTCCCAGGCCGGCGAACGTGGAGCAGATTATAGAGGAGGAGCATGACAGAGAGATGTCTGACACACTGACGATCATCCAAGATGTGGTGCAGATAGCTGATGATATTGTGGCCAGGAGTCGTGAGATGACTAAAGAGGAGATTGTCCAGGAGGTGATTCGGATATGCAGTACTGGTCGCCCTGCCCTTACGTATCAGATTACCAAGCAACGCAGGGGGCAGAGGCATCGTAGGCAGCAGGGTTGATTCTGATTAGGCCTTTTTTTGTACATTTTGACTATGATGATGGTGATGTATTATTATGACATGTTTCGTACCGTTTCCTATTTCTATGACATTTTCGTATGTTTTATATTATTTCTTGCGCTTTATTTTTATCATGTCAAATATAATTTCGTACATTTTATATTCATGAATTGGCAATTGGATGAAAAAGAGTGAAAAAATTTGTTTAAGTATGTGTAAAAACATGTTCAAATGAAAAATGGAAGGAGAGCTACTGGAAATTGAACCAAACACGCAGCAGTAGTTAATTGCCGCTGGCTATAGCGGTAGTTAACTGCCGTTGGCACCAGCGGCAGTTAACTGATGTCGGTTTGGCAAACGGTAGTTAACTACTGAAGTAGATAAAATAGTCACAAGGAAGGGGGGGTTTGAATTGTGACCCTTTAAAAATTATTCCGTAACTTAAAAAGTAATTCTCAAGTTGAAACTTGGAATGATTAAGTTAGTACCAGACTTCAGAACGTTCTGATGTCTGAGAGTGTAAAAAACAATTTAACAAAGTAAA
>Ga0315913_1009595_pt1 | contig 11324 bp, 5 predicted proteins | sample MpolsnodulesMG_FD_207736 | JGI IMG/M metagenome (GOLD analysis project Ga0315913, IMG submission 207736) | Medicago polymorpha root nodule microbial communities from Los Angeles, California, United States - small nodules | ecosystem: Host-associated > Plants > Roots > Nodule | place: USA... | reverse complement strand
AAAAATGCATCATTCCTTACTAGCATTTTATATTCTCTCTACCACAATGACTTTAAACATCTTTCATCGTATTAGGAATCTAAAATAAATGTATATTCCAAAACAAAAAATATGTTTTCACAAATAAACAAAAATGTTTTCACATAATAAACAGAACATGCTTTCTTTTAATTTGACTGAAATTACACATCTATAGCTCAAGATAAGCTCGCCTAACACAAGATAGGTGTCAAATGAAACATCAAACCAACTTTTCATAACTATTTTTCAATCAAATACCATATTTCTATCATACTCATTAATCTCTAAATCTTTTTTAATAGTTTTTGTAACTATCAATTTTACGATAATTAAGTGAAACCAAGTGTAAACTTAACTCCTTAATGTGCACACATTTACAATGAATTTGACTTAAAGATGAAGAAAAGCATGAGTGAATTTAACTCCTTAATCTCAACTTAAACCAAGCTCGTCTTTGAGGTACTTAATTGCTTCTGATACGCCATCCTGCAAGTTGAAGAATCGTGTAAGCGACAAAATGTGTTAAAGCTATACATCTTATGGTTAGAGTTTTCAGATTTGAATCAGATCATACTTCAGAGAAAAGGCTTAAATTATTCGCTATGAATTATTAAATTAATTGAATAAAATAAACCAAGAGTTTCGTAAGTACTACTCAGTTGATAGCTGCAAAGACTAGATATGCAGAAGTTTGAGTTCGACTAGGCTATTTGACCAGAAAACAAGAAAAAGAAACCAAGAATGTATAGAATAGAAAAGGAAGCAGCTATATTAAACATTTCATCATTCATATAGTAATTTAATTCTAAATAGTGGTGCATACAAAAATTAAAAATTAAAAAAGTGCATTGATAAAAGTTAATGACTATACACCAACAATTTAGAAAAGTTAGTACCCAATGTCATCCAATCATAACTTACCATGGTATTACTTTTGTTATATCACTTCTAAAAATATTTCAACAAATACTAGACATAGTAAGACGTGTTTAAATACAACAACCAAGTCTTGTCCCACTGAGTGGGGTCGGCTATATGTATCAAACGACACCATAATGTTCTATCAAATACCATATTTCTATCGAACTCATTAATCTTTAGATCTTTCTTGAGAGTTTCTCTTCTGGTTCTTCTACGTCTTCCTATACCTCTAACGATTTGACTCCCCTCCATTCTGATCTATTCTCCCTACTACGAAATCCACAGGAGTTCTCCCTACATGTCCAAATCACATAAGCCTAGTTTCCACCATCTTTTTGAATACAGGTGCTACCCCAACCGTCTCTCTAATGTTGTCATTTCTAATAACTAAATAAAATCTTTTTACATTGTTGGTGTATAATCATTAACCTCCAAATAAAATCATCTAATTTAGGAATATATTACCTCAAGAAATATTCTTTCAGCAATCTCTGCGGCCCGTGCTCTTACTGTTGATGATATTGTATCATGTATCGCACGCGATAGTACATGTGCAGCTTCCTGGATACTTCTGTCATCATTTTTATCAGGAAGCAAATGGTTTCTACTGAGCGGTTCAGGTGAAACGCCGAGCCAATGCATTCTTTCAGCCCAATAAAATTGATCTAGCACAAAAGGGCACACTACCTGCAAATTTGCAAAGCCGTGTCAAGTGCACCTTGAAATGAATGATCAATAGCTTCAAGAGAATTTTATTTGGAAAAGTAAATGCAGTCTAACAACCCTCTGTAGGCAACAACATATATGGTCTAAACCAATGCTTAAACGTCAACATGGTCTAAGAGTAATTTTATGCTACAAGAATCCTGGCAAAGAAGAAACATTTTTAAAGTCCTAATATTTCACTAAAGAAAATCAGATTCGCAGCTATAGGAACCTGTCAAGAATGTTTCAACTTTCCTATAAATACAATTGCGTATTCCTCGAGTAATTGGTCCATTGGTCGATGTCTAAGAGAAAAACATCATTCCCATTCATGGTGTATAAATATGCAAAGATAAATTTTAATTACTTAAGATATTAACCCTCAATCTTGTCTATTTATAACAACAGGGATAAGAGTTAAAACTTATGCCTATAAAAAAAAAAATAAGAATGAAAACCTTGTCTACCTAATTACTTTATAATCAGAAATATACACACATAACAGAAATAAAGGGAAGTATTTCCTCTAATGATCAGAGGAAATATCTCAACATTGCCCCTCTGGCCAGTGCATGTAATATATATCATATGCATCAATCATGGTACATATATAAGATAAAGGTATCATCGGGCCTCTGAGAGACTTGGTGAAAATATCATGTAATTGATCATTTGAGTTTGTAAAGGACGTAACAATATATCTGAAAAGAATTTTCTGGTGGATAAAGTGGCAGTCATGGAAGACTTTGGATGCGATATGTAAAGTTATCTGGTTATCACAAATAAGACTCATTGACTGACTCGGACTTGTAAAACTTTAAATCATCAAGAAGTTGTTCCAACCAAATAAAGTCACATGTAGTGAGAGTCATATATTGATAATCAGTCTCTATATTGGATCAAGCAACAACTCTTGCTTTTCCAAGATTTTTTTTTTCCTCCAACAAGATCACAATCACAGAGGTTGAACGTTGATCACTAGGATATCCAGCCAAATAAATGTAATTTGTACTCATAAACTAACTCTTTCCAATGGACCTCTTTATGTATCAAGATTCAAACAACAAAGGAATTCAGGAATTGATTCACAACAACAAAGAATATGTCAGGTAAAAATCGCAACTCTTCACCTGGAATCATGTGATTCTTTTATCTTTCTAGGTCTGGCCGTGTTCATGCATGAGAAGAACAGAAAATTGGCGGGGGAAGCTTGGATCTCCGCGCAGAGCCATAGAAACAGTAGAATCGTCCACGTCGGTCAATTCAGTTTGTGTTTGAGAAGAGGCATGATTTGCATGTCGGGTCTGTGTAGACACGTTTTAAACACATGAAAGGGTGTGAGGGTCAGAAATGATGCATGTCAAACAATTGCAAGGTTTTTTCACAACAATGCAATATGTCATTCAATTCAGCAAGGAGATAAGAATGTGTATTTAATTTCACAACATGAAAATGGATTTAAGCCCACTAGTGAAGTTGACAAATGATGCTTTGGAAGAACGTAGGGCTAAATGGAGGACAACTGGGTGTACTATAATGACAGATGGAGGATGGACTGATAAGAGGAGGAGAATAATTCTGAACTTAATTGGGAATAGTCGAAAGGAAACGGTATTTTAGAATTTTGTTGATGCATCCAACATATTAAAAAGAGCCGACAAAATCTTTGAGATGATTGTTGAAGAGGTTGGAGAAGAAAATTTCGCTCCAGTTATAATAGACAATGCAACAAACTACAACCCTACCGGTGAGATGTTGATGCAAACGAGAAAAAGATTGTATTGGACACTTTGTGCAGACACTGCTTATGTTGCTAGAAGACTTAGAGAACATGATATCAGTGCATGGAGAGACAATTCTAAAGGGTAAAAAAATTACATCTTATATTTATTCCATAACTGTCTCATTTCTATTATCCCTCATTTCACACAAAACATATTGATTTGTTGAGACAAGGCACTACTCGCTTTGCAACATGTTACCTTACTTTAGGTTGATTATAGAACAACAGCGATGCTTTGATAAGAATGTTCACTTCCAGGGAATGGAAGTCTAGCAAAAGTGAAAAGTCGAAATATGGAATATTGTTGAATATGTGGTTCTAGATATATTTTGGAAGCAGATTGTAATTTGTTTGAGGGTCTCATCGGCTCTTATTAAAGCGCTTCTTTTGGATGACTCAGATTTACAACCAACCATGGGATTCATCTATGAGGCAATGACCAAGCAAAGGATAAGATACAAAAGCTTTTAATGGGGTCAAAAAAACGTAGGTTTGTTTGTTTTTAAATTGTTTTATGAGTTTTTGCTTTGGGTGTTTGTTTTTTAATAATGCACATTTTTCTTGAGTGTTTGTTTTCTTTACCAACAGCATTTTTCAGGCATATACTCTTCCATGCACTTGCAGAAGTAACTGAGACATCAAAAGGAGTAGAAATTCCAACAAAGCACTGCAGAAAAAAGAGGGATAGAGTCAAAGAGGTTGCTGCTGCATAGGATATAAGGGTCGCACTTGCACCAGACTAGAGGGTTGCTGCCTCGTACGATTCTATGAGATGGAAATGCAGAAAGCAGCAGTGAGTGACTGAAGAGAAAAAAAGAGAAATTCAAATGAGAGTACATTATCGGGATGGTTTCCAGAAAATTAATAGGTGTAGTGGATTACAAACTAAACGACTTACCCTTTAATGTGATTTAAACGTTTTATGTAGGTTTTTTTTTTTAATGCCAATCATTGTTTTTAAGGATTCAGGTCGCATAGCTGACCTGCAAACCACGACTCTGCATAGACACGAACAGAATCGGTCAACTCGCACGATTCTACCATTTCTATGTGAAGATTCCAACGCTCACACCAAGTGAAAGTTCCACTAATGCACGAATACAGCCAGGCCTAGCAAGATCAAAGAATCATACCGATTCAATGTGCAGATTCGCGATTTTGACTTCCATGGCGACGCCAGTACAAAAAACTGAAAAGATGTACAATCAAATAAGCAAAGGAAAAAGAGGCATTGAAGAAAACCTTCTAAGGATTTGGGTCGGACAAATTGCTCGGAAAATGACAGGAGGGACTGACGATCTAAACAGAACAAGCAACGTGGTAAAAGGAGTCACAGACAGTGGCACATGGACCTTGCTGCCTTGTCTATTTATAACAATAGGATTACAATCAAGATCCCTTAATTATATGGAGAAGAATTAGAATCTATATCTATGTGATTAATTTACAATCACAAAGATATACACACAAGAATGGAAATAAAGAATAGTATATCAAAGGTAAATATCTCAACAGAGTCATTCAGGTGTACTCCCTATAAAAAAATATTCATTTTTAATCTTTATATTTTACAAAAGTTACTTGCTTTTAGTCTTTGAACACAACGATGGAGATTAACGGCATGCAATATTTTTAAAGGTGAAGACTAGAACTGAATAAAAAAAAATATAAGACCAAAACTTAAGGTTTTGATTTTATTAGAAATAGAAACTAAAACCATATTTAACAAAGTGTATAAAAAATTAATTAAAATCATATTTATTACTAACCTGTGGTGTGCCTGCCTGTAATGCAGCAGCAGTAGTTCCACTAATTACAGATGATCATTCCGCACAAAAACATCAATTAGAAATTATCTCTCTTGAATACTTCAATTTAATCATAACATCAGAACAACCAATAGATCAGAATACGAGTTATCCTACCTGCCTCCATGGTGAATCACAGCAGCGCATTTTGGGAAAAGCCAACCATATGGTAAGGAACTGTTCATATTAAATAAAAACAAATCATTCTTTGATAGAAAAGAAAAAGGGTGACTAATTAGCATTTTCTTCAATATTAGAGTAAATCAAAAGAAACTATAATTTCAATGGTTAGTTCCACTAAACTATACCATGAATCCAACTATAATTGCCACTCATGTTACAAAATCCCTGAAAGCTGAATTTTATTTGTGGAAATCATAATTAATCTATTATAAGGAACCCCCCCTTTTCAATCAAGCTTTTAAGTTTGTATAAGTAGCTAAAGAAAACTCACCCAAAGAAACATAACAGTTGGCCATTATAAAGAGGGACACAATCTTCACTCCAATTATTCTGCTCATATGTTGCTTCGGAAGCAATTATACGAACCACCGATTCTAAAGGTTCATATCCACCCGTAAAGAGAATAAATCTATAATTTGTAGTGCTGAGGACTGCCTGGAGAACACAAATAAATGAATGAGGGTCTTTTAGAAAACCCATGCTGCAAGTAAAAAAGTAATACGTCAAATTTAAAAAGTCTATAATTACAATTACTATATCAACTATGTTGTGTGATGTTTAACACAAAGTTGAAGCAAGCTGTACCTTCCAATAGCACTCAACCCAATAAAAATTGGTTTAGCCTTTACAAAATTTTGCATCTCTAAATGACGTGGACATAGGTTATCTGTATCATATAACGATGTTTCTCTGCATTTCGTACATGTAAACTGCCATTCAATAGGAAGGAACCAAAAACCACAAACCCGCACTCTTGATGGCCAATATGCTGTAAACGGGCTCAAATAAATCAGGTGATAAAATAAATCTAAAAATCTAAAATCAAGTATACTAGAGACTTGAAATGTTTCGGTTGCTTGAGAGAAACCCTCTCAGCATTTAATTTTGAAAAGCTAGACTATTCACAATTCAAATTCAACTCAAATACCTAAATCCCTAATATTTAGGGACTAGTTTTTACGAGACTTGGAGAAAATGTGTGTGAACCAATCTCTATTCAATTAGTCTTCTTGTAAAATACTAGGGTAAAGATAATATGTATAGCTATTTGACTGTTGCAAATAGTTTCAGAGTCAATTTTGCGAAACATATATAACTAATTACTTAAACCGTATATGTTCACAAGTAGAAAAAATTCATGACTCAGTTCTGGCTTTTACTGTTTATGTGACTTTCATTAATGACCTCTAGAGATGTATACGTACTTGAATCTATTCAACCTCTATAAAGTGAATCTAAGCTACTTGGAAAGTTGAACATTAATTCTATTATATTTACAACAATGGCATATACATATAGTAAATGAAATTTTATCGAAGACAAGAACATACCCGGACATTCAACAACTTCTTTACTAAAGCCATACCTGTGGAACAATACAGATACACACAGTAAGACAAGAACCTAATATTGCGTATCAGTTCAAAAGACCATGTAAATTTATGTGACCGCGTAATTATCTAAATGTAAATAAAAAACATTCTACAATTAAGTTGCATCAAAAGGAAATAATTTTTTTATCAGGTGTTGTGATGTGTATGACCAAAACAAAACAAAAATGCTCGGTGGAAATTTAATGAAAAACTCCTAAAAATTCAGATCTAACGTGGTACACAAATAAGACATGAAACATTCAGATAACAACACCAATAATATGAATATGGAGCTGCTTTCAAAGTTCCATAACAGAAGTTCATTGAAACTAATTTTGTTGAGAACGATTTTGGCATTCAGAATCTGTGACTTACATCAGAAGTGGAGATTGTGGCCTATCATACCAAGTAGGAATGCCTGTAACTGGATCCTGAAATCAACACAATAACATTAAAAAATGGCCGCCTGAGATCAATAGAGTAAGGGTGCCCCATACTCTTTTTCAAGGATACATGCCTTGTGAAAGGTGGCCCAGACATTGTTTGAAGCACAAACAAGTTACCATAAATTAATTTTACTAAATGAACTGAAAAAGAAAGAAAAGACAACTAACAGTAAAGGGACATGGACTCAGATGTAAGTCTTCATCTCTCCATGATCCCCAATTTTCTGTGAAAAGGGGCCACATCCAATGAATAACATCCTTCCAGCAAACCTGCATGGAAACAAGATGGTTGGAAAAAAAATTGATGCCGCTTGTTCCAAAAAAAAAATAAAATTAGAACATAGTAACTTAAGAAATACCTTACCCGAAGGAGCTTCAGTAAGATATTTATAGAGAAGAGGAAGTTCTCTTTGGAATTGTCTTTCAAATGTTGCAGGTGCACTAAACAGTAAATAAATTATTACAAGATCAAAATGTGTTCATAAAGGTAAAAAAATGAAGGTTGAATCAGCTAACATGCCAACTAGAGCAAGCAATTTATAAGTAAACAACTCGTTTTACTTGAATATTGTGATTCAGTTTTTTACCTTCAAATTAGAACTTCTCCCTCCGGTAACTTTTATAAGCAAATATTCTCTTTTCAGGTTCATTGAATAGTTGATGTATCTTGTTTATAATGGAGTCCAGATACATCAGTGATTCAATGAACCTGAAAATGGAATATTTGCTTATAATATTGACTGGAGGGAGTACATATTTAGTGCTTAATCTAACACTCTAGTTAACAGATCATGAGTGAAACTAATAAATTATTCAAGACAACTTTTCCAACCAATAGCTATGGTGTGCATTTTGTAACTTTCAAAGTTTACATGACACGATTTTAAGGAAAACTCAAATATCTGAGTTACAAATGTCAGGAGAAACTGGTGAGAGTCGATGATCCTGTGAAGGTGTCGCTTCTCACCACAAAACAAGTATAGTTGTATCCAAATCCAACTATAGTTAATAATAAGAAAGGATATAAACTTCTTAAGTACCTGTATGGAACAACATAAGGTGCAGCTACAACGCAGTGGATAGAAAAACATTCAGCAAGACTCCATCCTTCCTAAACAATCATGAATATATCCTCAATCACCAGATCATTTAACCATGCAGTGGAATTAAGAATTATTTAACCACATAGCAGTTCACTAATTCATTAATTCAAAAGAATATTCCACTTAATGTTATTTCATGGAAATATTATTGTACTTTTCTATCAGAAACATATACTACAAAATCTACACCACCATGTTTGTAATTAAGATATGACCGATGACTATACGTTCCCTAGTATTAGGCATCTCATTGTCTCCTTAAACACAACCAAAGTTTTACATAAATTATTTTTCAACTTTCCATGCAGCTGTTGGAAAATTTCAATAAATCAATTGCCACTACCAATAACAAGTTTTAACTTCAATCAAAACCCTGTCAATCCCAAATGATCTAAAAAACTTGTCAAAAAAACCAATCTCAAGTATAGTTCTCAATTTATACCAGAGCAAAAAAGTTTATCACAATAAGATCACCATCCAAGCTTAGACCATCTCCAAATATCTTTTCAATTAGAGAATAGCATTCTCTTCTATGATCTCTGGTAATTTTCTTTTTCTGCAATAAAAAGGATGACTCTGCTTCCTCTGATATAACAAAACACCCATTAGAACTATAGATTCTCCTCTTATTATAGTTCTCTGCATTTAATGACTAGAACCAAGTACACAGCTCAAACCTTCAATATCATTATTCCGATCAGCAGAAAGAACCGGAGCAGATGAAACTGCGCAGAATTCAACATGTTTTTCACCCAAGTGAGGACTTAAGCTCTGCAAGGAAATAGTATGTTCAAATATCAAACTATCAGGTACTAGTAGTAAGAAAAGCAAATATAAGGAAGTAGAACTGCATAATTTTAACACAGTGGTCGATTTGTCAGAAGACTTGTAACAACAAAATATCATTTCTTTGTATCACTTGAAAAGTTATGGATAATGTTTTGTAGTGTGGTAAAACAACAGCTACCGCCGCGTTATACCGTTTTAGGGTAGCTAAATTTGAAAATGTCTCTATTGTTCTGCGATATTATTATTTGTAGTACAAAATGTTGTCAAAAGTGGCGCTGTATCACTGTTGCATGGAAGACTTTGAAAAACCCACTATTTTCTGTCATCCACTATCGACAACACGCACTTATTGGCAAAATATAAGCAAAGCATCATGGCAGGTTCTTAAAGGATTACAAGATCAAAATGTGTTCTTAAAGGTAAAAATTGAAGGTTCAAAAACTAGATTCAATTATCAGCTGGATGTGAAATCAAACATTCAAATATCTGAGGTAAAAATTGAAGGTTGAATCGGCTAACATGCCAACTAGTGCAAGCAATTTATAAACAAACAACCCGTTTTACTTGAATATTGTGATTCAGTTTTTTACCTACAAATTATAACTACTCCCTCCAGTCACTATTATAAGCAAACATTGTCCTTTCAGGTTTATTGAATAGTTGATGTATCTGGTTTATAATATGGTCCAGATACATCACTGATTCAATGAACCTGAAAATGCAATATTTGCTTATAATATTGACCGGAGGGAGTACATATTTACTGCTTAATCTAACACTCTAGTTAACAGTTCATGAGTGAAACTAATAAATTATTCAAGACAACATTTTCCAACCTATAGCTATGGTGTGCGTTTTGTAACTTTCAAAGTTTACATGGCACATTTTTAAGGAAAACTAAAATATCTGAGTTACAAATGTTAGGAGAAACTGGTGAGAGTCGATGCACTTGTGAAAGTGCGCTTCTCACCACAAAACAAGTATAGTCGTATCCAAATCCAACTCTATAGTTGATAATAAGAAAGGAACTAAACTTCTTAAGTACCTGTATGGAACAACATAAGGATCACTGGAAAAGTTATGGATAATGTTTTGTAGTGTGACCGCCGCGTTATAGCGTTTTAGGGTAGCTAAATTTGAAAATGTCTCTATTGTTCTGCGATATACTATTTGTAGTACAAAATGTTGTCAAAAGCGGCCCTGTATCACTGTTGCGTGGCAGACTTTGAAAAACCCACTATTTTCTGTCATCCACTATCGACAACACGCACTTATTGGCAAAATATAAGCAAAGCATCATGGCAGCAAAGTATGAGGAGAAAAGTGATTGAGATCAAGTAATCACAACCAACCACAAGAATGCATTATATTTAATGATCAAAAGTGGAAAGATAAGTAAATGTTTATCCGAGATCACCTTCAGGAGTACCACAAAATCCCCAATTTTGAAGAGTAACATAAAATCCCCAACAATAATTTCACCATACAAATATATTAATCACAATCTCAATCGCATAATCAATCAACTAATTTAATACAGTTGGAGTCATATAAGCAAACCCCTAATCAAAATCCCAAATCAAAAAACCCTAACAATGAAAAAAGAAGATTCATACTGTTTTTGTTATGTAATATCTGTTGGAGGCCAAACTCGGAGAATGAGATATCAGAGGCCAGAAATGCGGTGTTGGACGGAGAAGGGAGGTGGGTGTGTGACATGGAGAAGGAGGAAGGTCGAGCGTGAGAGAGAAAAGAGAGGCTAGGATTGCATCACGTGTGAGAGACTAGAAAACATCAATAGAAACTAGAAACTAATGGATTTCTAGAGACTAGAAAACTAATACACTTGCCCTATTTATCATCTTCCTGTCAAAAATAGCTACACAAGTAAATTGGTTGGTAAATAACTAGACGAGATCTCATTAGGGAAGAATAGGTTGCAAATAGATTCAAATGGTAATGAACACTTAAACCTCTAAATTGGGTAGCACCTTTTGCGACTGTAATTTCAACAGTAGCATTCTCAACATTGTCCTTAATTTTCTGTGTAAGATCTACAACCCTTGGAGCCCAAGGCTTGAACCCTGTAGTATGGAAAAGTTTTTGCAAAACATTATCATCATTAGGACCATCACTTCCAATCATGAATGAAGTCTTCTTACTTATTTTTATGATATTAACTTGAACCAACC
>Ga0315913_1009589_pt1 | contig 11327 bp, 5 predicted proteins | sample MpolsnodulesMG_FD_207736 | JGI IMG/M metagenome (GOLD analysis project Ga0315913, IMG submission 207736) | Medicago polymorpha root nodule microbial communities from Los Angeles, California, United States - small nodules | ecosystem: Host-associated > Plants > Roots > Nodule | place: USA... | reverse complement strand
CTTTTATTTATTTATTTGCTTCTTATTTTCCATTTTAATTAGTATAGCTAGTTGCCTTATTGAAACGACAAGATTGTGGAGACGATCTTAGTTATCACTTTATTACTTGAAAAAAGTTTGACTCACTTGTCAAATTTAGTCATTTATATACTATATTAATTTGAATGAATATTATTCTTATTTGATACAAACTTACTTGTTTTAGAATTTTAACCAATATCCCAAAGACACTTGTTACCATTCTTTTTTTTTTGACAAAAATAAACGATATTCATTCATTCAAATTGTTAGAGTGCATTGATACAATACAAATCCAAATTCTCTAAAAACAAAAGGGATGGATCTGTAAACAAACTCACAACATCCATGTTAATAGCATAAAACGGCAAAGTACATATGCCTACAAATATGATTAATATGACTATATTCATATCTCAGGAATACTCATGTTTCCGGATCTACAACGTTGACGACGCCAAAGTCATTGTTATTGATCGGATCTACACTTGCTCAAAGCTAATCTCTCAACTTGAATCAAATAAACACCGCACTAAGACGGGAAATAAAAAACACATCGCACAAAGACGTGAAATCAAAACAAATAGAGTCGTTCATAAATGACGAAATCACAAAAACAAACGAAAGAAAACAGAAAATATGTGAAATCACTTATTCAATTAGGATAGAATGAAAAACAATTCGGAGATGTGATTTTTGGATCAAAATTGGCCATAAATCACCCCTCTGAAAAGAAGAATAAAAGAAAGGGGTGACAGCTAGGGTTTGAGAAGGAGAGGAGAGAAAGAGAGAGGAAGAAAGGGGTTACGGAGCTCCCGTTAGCATTCTTCTACTCCCTCCGTTTCAAAATGAGTGTCGTTTTAGCCAAAAAAAATTGTTTCAAAATGAATGCCATTTTACATTTCCAATACAACTTTAATTTTTTCCTTCCAACTTTACCCTCAATAAATACTTCAACTTTTTTCTCACTCAATTTTCAATGCAACTTTAAGTTTGTCTTTTTCATATTAAACAACGGCAGTTTAGTAAAAGTGTTATGTCTAATGATTATTTCATTTCATTCCTTAATCTATGTGCAATTGACTAAAGCGACACGCAATTTAAAACGGAGGAAGTAAAATATATCGTTACATCAAAATTGTATTCAATGCTAAAATTAGATGAGAAAAAATGGTCCAATTGTTATCATTTGAGGCCAATAAGCAACTTTTTTAAATAGATATATGTAATGTCGTAATAGACCTTTTCGAATTAATTAGGCTACCTGATGGTTGGACATGCCCTTTTTGTATTAAATGCTAATTAATGGCTGACCCATCGTTGTGTCTCTATTCTAGTGTAAGCAATGCACATGTCCGTGCCTCATTCTCACATTCTTGACCAATTGGAAAATTTAAAGTGCATGTGACCCTCAATAGAGCCACGTTTATGTGCCGACATAAACTTTTTGGAGAATATAGTTATATCTTCATGTTTTTATTTTATTTTTATTTCTAGTGTTATGAACAATTAATTGTTTTTAATTGATCACCAAGAGCATCCATAATGGAGACATCCATTTTTTGGTTCTTAAATGGGTCTCACGTGTACACATCACTCATTTATAATTTTTTAATAGTAGTACCTAATAAGCATTCAACCACTCCAACTCAGATCTCACATAAAGTTCTTAAATGGGACCCACTAATCAACTATCAATAATTTTATATCATTATATTTCAATTTTTTAATATTAAAAGAGTGTGGGTCCCGCTTAAAAGTGGGAGCCTTAAGTAAGACCCTGAAAACGATTCTCCCCATTGGGGGTACCTAATAGGTACGGGGTCTTAAATAGTTAAGACTCTCCCAATGGAGATGGTCTAATAATCATTTTGATCCTTAAATATGTAACACATTAACATTATGGTTCTTTAATGTATCAAAATTATAAATGCATTTTTAAGTGTTGCTTTTGTTTGTAATTTTAAGAAATAAATTGACTAACAAAAAACAAATTTAAGATCATAATGACACATTTGACGATAGACATGGCAACAGACGGGGTGGGAACACATTTTGTGTTTCCCACCCCAATATGATGGGGTTTGTGTATCCCCGCACTCGCCCCCAATATCAAGATGGGTGAAAAATAGAACCCCATCGCAGCTTTGTACCTGTTAGCGTTTAGCTATCCCCACCTTGCACCATCTCCGCACGAACTTGGACCATATTTTTGTATATTTTTTTATCAATTAAAAATGTAAAAAGTCCAAAACTATGACGTTTCAATAATCTGATTCTTTTTAAACAAAAAAATAGAAGAAACAACTTGTTTGAGGCTCATCTTAGAAATTAAAATAAACATATGATTGTAATTTAAGAGTTTATCTGAGGGTTTTTAATTTTAGAGAGATAAAAAATGTAGTTTTTGTACAAGTTGGCATGTTTGATGATGAGTTCGAGGTAGATATGAGTGTTCATTTTATGCCCATCGAAATTGAGGTATATTTAAATGGGTATCCACCGATACATGTTTTATTGGCATGCCTATTTGAGAACCAAAATGACGAACTAAATATATACACTCGATGATGTGTTTGTAATTTGGATAAATTCATGCACATATGAAATATTTGAAGTGTTTATTTATTACAAACCCTGAAATATTTATGTATCGTTATTTGAACGTGTTTCAAAAAAAATTTGTAGGCAAATTCTTTGAAGATATTAATTGATTAAAAACCATGAAATATTTATGAATCATTGATTACAAACCCCAAATTTACGCATTTTTACACATTTTATCGGCACTTATTGACTTGCATTTTACACATTTGATCGACACTTATTGATTTATTTTACAAGTAATCTAAGAAAAATTCCCCAGATTGTTATAAGTATATCATTAAACTAGCTTATAAGAGTCATTGTAGCTTTCCTATAAAAAAAAGTCATTGTAGTTACTTTGACCTAATTCCATGCATTTTGTAGGGTTTATTTCTCAAAGAACATGAAGTTCCATATCTTCTTGCTATGTATTGTAAGATTATTAATATTATGTATAACTAATTCTCTCTATTGTTAGGATTACGTGTAGTTACTATTAATCTAATATAGAAACTTGATTTTTTTATATATACATATAAAAGTTTCTTTCGTTACATCGATACATTTATTCTTACTTAATGAATTTTTGACATTAAACTATAACATTGATTATCTGATTTAGAAAGTGCTTGACGTGGACATTTTTTTTTAAAAGAGACGTGGACTTTTTATCTAAGAAGCATGAAATAGATTCACGGCATAGTTAACAAAATCTAATCCAAACAATATTATCTCTCTCTGGTATTTTTTCCTCTTTAATGCTTGGATCATTTCATGTACAATAAACCCTCTTTATATACTTAAAACTACATTAGTTGCTGAAAGGCTTTAGTATTGTATGAGTCCTTGTGGAACGATAAACTCCGAGTGCTTACTTTTTATATGTAAAACTACATCTATCATAGTACAACGCAGGGGACATTTGTTTATACCTAAAAATAAACATCATGTTAGTTGATATCGGAAAATAGATGATTAAACATTAGGTGATGAGAACCCTTAGTTGATTGAAGGTTAAGCAGTTGTTAGGACAATCGAGCGAGGGAGACTAATACTTCCTCAAGTGCACAACTTGAGCACTTGGGGCTTAAATGCCTTAAATTGATGAGTCAAGACTAAGTTATATTAGACAATGATCGATGCACAAAACTCATGTTTCATATTTGTAGAACTACCAAATGCTAAGAGGGATGAGGGAAGAAACATGTTTGTAGTGGAGTTGCGCACCAAAGACTATGTAAATGAATCATGTCATGGAGGAGACTTGAAGATGAACGTTAGGTGCCATGTTTCCCTGAACGAGGGGAAATCACAAATTACCCACTAAATTAGCCGAGGAGAGGCTCATCACTATAGACCACATCGTTTGCCTAATAGATATAGTTTTTAATATTCAGCTCATACACTTTAATTAATGTATCCAATCATTCAAATGAGTTTATTTTTCATGTTTTTTCTCTCTTTACACTTTTGTCTTTATCTTTATTTTATGCATTTTTTAATGTAACTCAAAAACACAAAAAACAATTGTATCTAACGCTCTACAGAAGAATTTAAGGAATCCAAAGTTGAGGGACAAAGTTCATCTCAACGTTAATCTTTGAAAAAAATAAAATTACAATTGAGGACATTCAGCCAGACATAGGCTAAACTTGCTATGAATTAACTTTAGGGGCACTATTTTTAACCTTCTTAATTTTATTTCAATGCTGCACTATATGTACCAATTACTGTAACACATAGTATGGCTCTCGTTCTTCCAAGTCTCTCTTTATCCATCTATATACTGTTCACGTTATATCAAAAATCAGAAGAAATTCGTGATTGGTAAAGGAATTGACAAATGTGACATTATTTTCTAAAAAGTCTATAACATTATGATTTTAATGTATGAGTCAGATTGCGTTTAATCACACACACACATCATATGTTTGTACCAAACATTGAATCCATCTAACTTTGAATGTATATGATATGCTTCCTTTCGCTTTCTTTTATTATTATTATTATTATTATTAGAGGAATGCTAACAACACACCTTCTAACACATACTTTTCAACACACTTTCTTTGATTGGTTAAAATTCACATGGGTCCCACCAAATCATGTGGGTCCGATATACTTTTGGTGGATCCCATGTGAATTTTAACCAATCAAAAAGAGTGTGTTAAAAATTGTGTGTTAGAAGATGTGTTGCTAACATTTCTCTCGTTATTAACCTTCATAATAAAATAACTACGTGTTACACACGCTAATGCGTTTCAAGAAATATCAAAATCATTGTGTTTTCTTTTTTTACGGGATCAAATTAATGTTATCAAAAAGAAAATTTAATGTATGGAAAGGGAAGGAAATAAATAAAGTTAATTTTAAATGTCATATACTATACTCAAAAACAGTAAGATGATATAACGCGGATCACTCAACAACATTTAGATGATATGACGCGTTAGGATGTGTTTGTTTTCAATTTACCAAATTTATTTGTAGGAATAATATTCCTTGAAACATAAAGATGAAAATTTTATTTCAAGGTATTTAGAAAAAAATATGTTTGCTTAACATTATAATATTTCGGGGAAACATAAAAATAGGGATTATAATAGATAATTAAATATGAATTTATTTCCATATTCATGTGAACTTTATTCCCACCCTTTTCTTTGGGAAAAAATTTCTATTCCCGGGAATATTTTATACCTGAGAATAAAATTTAGTAAACTTGTAACAAACATAGATAAATATATTTATATCGTTTTAGTTTTAGGAATCTACGAATACGACTTGAAACAAACGCACTTTTATAGTTTAATCAAGATCTTAAGTTCGAATTCAACTTTAGAAATACAACGGCGTTAAAACTCTCAAGTTTATCGCTCATTTGAATCTCACGGGGCTAGATAAATTAGTTTTCACAGTTGCGTACAGAGGACACTGGATTTACGTAAAGTAAAATAAAATGAAAGGCATATACCTTTTTTTAATGGAAAAATATTATATATATAATGGTAGCTCAGTCGGTAGTGATATTGCATATTATATGCAGGAGTTGGGGTTCGAACCTCTGACACCCCATTTCTTCACATTAAAAATGAGTGAGCACTAGTCACTATGCTACTTGACCAAAAAAAATCGCAAGTATACACCAAAAAGAGAAAATAAAAACACCAAAAACCCCAAAATGAAAGACATATACTATTGAAAGATGTAGTATTAATTTTCTCTATTGAAAGATGCAGTATTAATTTTCTCTGATGCCGCCATGAGCCGCGTGGTCTTTTCTTTAGCATAAGCTTTTAATCATCAAAAACCGTCCTTGCTATCTTTGACAATAATTGATGCTTTTGTTGCCTATAAATTATCAGCTACTAGTTCACTCTTTCCATATTACATTCTTTCTTATATTTTCCATTAGCAACTTAAAAAGATTGTTCATTGAAGTTGTTCCTCTACATGTAACAACATCCTTCTTGGCATACACATAAGGTATATACTTTTTTAGTCCTTTGTATGTCAATTTGAAATTAACTGTCTAGAGTATGTTTCTATTTTATTGTTGACATTGTATAAATATGCCACTATTCACAAAATATACACTTTACATAGTTATTTTTCGAAAAGGAAAAACGTTACTTAGTTAACACATATAGTTATGTATGTTCAATAGAATGAATATCATCCTCTAGAAAAATGTTACTCCCTCTGTCCCGCAATAGATGACCCATTTGAAAATATGCAATTTTGATCTAACTTACTTTGATCATATTTTTCTACTAATATACAAAGATAAATAATCTCATATAAGATGTCGTTAGATTCGTCTCGATGAGTATTTTCAAAATATCAAATTTTCATAATTTTTTCTAATATATTATTCAACATATTTAACCTCAAAATTATGCATTGGTATGCGTAATAGGGTCAACTGTGTCATGTATTATGGGACGAAGGAAGTAATAAATATCACCTATATTTCAACACAATGAATGTTTTGATATAAAATTATTCATTTTTTTATAAAAAAAATTATTCATTTTGTTTTGTTCATTATATGGTTAATGCATATTAAATACATGATTAATTAGGTTCACTGTAAACTAGAATTTAATTTATATAAATCGTCAGGGTCTACTGATTAAAAAAATAATAATATAAATCGTTAGTGTCCAACAGTTTTACGCATTTAATAATGTGGTGTCAAGTTAATTAATAAAGTATCATAAATCTTGTATTTTTAACTCATGAAATGATACAATAATACATAATTTTATGCATGTGTAAAACTTGTATACACTGACAACGACAACGTATATAAATTAAACTCCGAATTATTAATGAGTTGCAAAATGTAATTAATCACACATTTTAATTGTGTTAACTATGTGATTAAAAGATGAACAATGCATATGTCTTTGTCAAAATTTGTGAGAACATAACATGTTCAAAGTCAAAATTTGTCACACATTTTAGTAACTAACAACTAACATTTATTTGTAATAATAATAATAATAATAATAATAATAATAATAATTAAAAAAGACATAATAAACTTTCTCTACATAGAGCAACTCTTCTATGGACATAACCCTAAATGAAAAGTATTTGAGCGCGCACACAATCAGAAGAAAAAATAAATTGAAAAATTAATCATATCAGCTTTTACTTTTATCTTTTAATTTTTCTTATCTATGTGAATGTACTAGGTATTTTTTGTGGCACTAGAACCTGCATAGCAGTGTTAGGAGATTATCTAACCATAACTAACCAACAAACAAGGATTCTTTTTAATCATTTTGGTAAAAGGTTAGCTTAACCTTACACATAATAATTGAAAATTCAAATTAAAAGTCAACATATCCAATCACCCAATCACGTGCATTGAATTCTACCTAGATGTGACCATGTGATAGTGTCAACTCAAGGTTATGTGGGTCATAGATGTAGACATGCAGTAAACAACAATATGCAACCTCAACTCACAATTATAAAGAGTTTTTGCTGACCAATCCAAAATAGACTGCAAGATAAACATATGCAAAGTTATTAGTATATAAAAAAAAATTAAAAAAAATATATAATTTTGAATATAAAAATTACTTCCTCAGTTTTAAATTAGGGTATTTTTTTCAAATTCTATTTCGTTTTAAATTATATGTCTCTTTTACAATATCAATACAATATTTATTATTTTTTAACTAGTATGCCATAATTTATTGCATTTCAATCATCTTTAACTACTACACTAACTATAATTAATAAGAATATTTTAGTTAGTGACATATATTTTACCATTGAAATCAAAATTACTAATTATTTTCTTAATACTCGTGTAAAACTCAAATCAAACACTTAATATAAGACGGAGGGAGTATTTGTTATTATTTCCTCGGCATCTTTTTAAATATTTTGTAAACTAATTCACAATTACTCTCCGACCACTTACTGGAAAGACTTGCCTTATGTTTCTATACAACGTTAAATATATTTATTAATTTATGTCATTTATCGTTATTTTAACATCCCATCTCATGATCGATCAGTTGCTAACAAATGGACCCAGTTTCTGACCCACCATTTGAAGAAGCATACAAGATCCTCTTGAACAAAACCAAAAACAATTGTAATAATTTCCCCAACGACAAAAAGTTCGCAGTGGTGGAGGAATGCGAACTTCCGGTGATCGATCTTGGCCGTTTAGAAGACGACAATGAAATGGTAAGGGAAGCATGCAAGTATGAGATAGCTAGAGCTTCACAAGAATGGGGTTTCTTCCAGGTGATAAATCATGGAATTCCAAATGACATTTTCAGTAGGTTGAAATGTGAGCAAGAGAAAGTGTTTAAGCTTCCATTTGATAAAAAGACCAAAGAGGACAAATTCTTGCAATTCTCTTCTGGTAGTTACCGTTGGGGAACACCTTCTGCCACATGTGTTGGACAGTTATCTTGGTCAGAGGCATTTCATATCCCTTTAAAGGATGTATTAGAATCCAATGCTCAACCAAATACACTTAGGTATGTATATTCTTGCTGCGAATAAATTTGACTACTCCCTCTGATCTCGAACGTAAGAAAATATCCTTTTTAAAAATTCATTCAATAAATAATATATTTAGTCTATAATATAAATTAAATGCATTATTTATTTAATGAAAATGAAAAATAATTTTCTTTATTTTCAAGACCAGATGGAGTACTTTCTATCCATCATTTATTCTTTTCTTAGATAAATTATTCAACTGGTTAAGGTCTTATTCTATATGCACTATATCAAATAAAAGTTTTGGTATAATATCTTTCTATCATGGTTGGTTAGAAAAAATAGAAGAGTTTAAAAAATATAATGAGGAATTTTTTATATAAAAATGTCTCTAACTTTCGCACTAAATTTAGAGATGAGAGAACCAAGAGTTTCAAAAATATAATGGGAATTTTTTTTTTTTATATAGAATATGTTTCTATCATGATTAGAAAAAATAAAAGTTTCAAAAATATAATTGGAAATTTTTTATATAAAAGTCTCAAACTTTCACACTAAATTTAGAGATGAGAGAATAAGAGAAATTTTTTCCCATTAAATTTTGATTGCTTATTTTTCTTTTATTAGTGAAATAAAGGTAAAATATGCCGACCAAATTTTATTTAATAATACAACAGCTATAATTTATTGTTGCTAAAAAAAAAAGCTACAATTTATTGATTGATGTGATAAATTTTTTTAGAATTTAGCCATGGATCACTGGATACAAGCTATAGCATATCATCAATAATAAAGAATAGCAATAAAGAAATTGTGTACCTTTGAATTAAGTTGATGAAGGATAACTGTCAAAAGGATGAGAGGGATGACTACCCTCATTCCGTTTAGCACCAGAATGTTCAGAATAGTTTAACCGTCTGATGGAATGACGTTTAAATAGCTAAACAGCTGAGGGCAGGGACCTCTCATTGGGCTTAGCTAAATGGTCCAACCTATTATGGTCCATTTAGAAAGAATAGTCTAATCACACATATTCATCAACTAATTAGTGCTTAACACAACAAACCATAATTTATATTATGACATTAACTTATAATAATTGATTATTGTCAATCCATAATTGATTAATTAAATAATTAATCCAACATGATGATGTAAAAAAAAGTTGTTACTAGCATAGACAAATTAAATGTAATTAATAAACCAATCTTAATTAACTCCTATGAATGCATATATTTTTGCAGATCAACAATTGAACAATTTGCTATCATATCATCCAACCTTGCACAAACTTTAGCTCATATACTAGCTGAAAAAATGGGGCATGAGTCAACTTATTTTAAGGAAAATTGCCTGCCTAATACTTGTTATCTTCGATTGAACCGATATCCTCCATGTTCCATAGCTTCTGAGATTCATGGTCTAATGCCACACACTGATAGTGACTTCCTCACCATATTATATCAAGATCAAGTAGGAGGATTGCAATTGGTAAAAGACAAGAAATGGATTGCAGTTAAACCAAATCCTAGTGCTCTTATAATCAACATAGGTGACTTATTCCAGGTACTTGCAAAGTTTAATGTTTATATATAAGTGCATCCAATGATATTTCCAAATTAAATTTATACCATAATGTTATTTTTAGAAGTAAAATGCTTATTTCCCAATTAAAACTTTTTAGGTTGTGAAACCATCATAAATTTTCTTTTGTATGTCGATTAAGATGTATATGTTTAAGCAGATATTTTTTTTCTTTCAAAAAGTCAGATATTTTTAGTGATCCAACAATTATGAATTATGATTGATTGACAGTATAAATAATTTACACCGTTACAACATATCGATTAAATCCTTAAATAAATTTGTAATTGCGTATTTTTGGCAATGCATGATATTGTAGGCTTGGAGTAACGGACTTTACAAGAGTGTTGAGCATCGAGTTGTTACAAACCCAAAAGTTGAAAGGTTTTCTATGGCGTATTTCTTGTGCCCTTCAAATGAGAGTGTGATAGAGAGTTGTAAAAAGCCATCTCTTTACAAAGAATTTAGCTTCCAAGAATACAGGCAACAAGTTCGAGATGATGTTCAGAAGTTGGGTACGAAAATAGGCCTACCTAGGTTTCTCCTATTTTAATTTATTTTTGTTTATGAAAAGAATATTGAAATTGTACGCATGTACTAAAGAGGTGTTCATTAGAGTTTCACAAAACTCGAGAGAAGTCTTCACATTTGTGTGTGGGAATGGCCGATTTACACACACAAAAACTAGTATAGTGTTTCCGCAAATGTATGCTAATTATATGCAAATTATGCAAGTTTAAACAAAATTGTGTTTGAGACCTTGTTTAATGCTAACGAATCATTAAATCTTTGTCTTCGTGAGCTTAGCTCAGTTGATAGGGAAATGCGTTATATATGCAAGGTCTGAGGTTCGAACCCCAACCACCACAAAAAAAATCATTAAATCTTTATTTTATTTTAAACTTTTTGAGTCGTAAAATTATAAGTAATTAATTTTAAGGAGGAGGAAAATTTTATTATAATAAAGGAGGAAACTGAGTTTTATGAAATAAGGAGAATAGCATTTTATCTTGGTTGTTTAAAGTCTCTAAAATTATCTCTATTCACTACTAAAAAAAACAAAAATTAGTGAGGGATATTTAGTGAGGGAAAACGTGAAATCCCTCTCTAATTCCGTCACTAAATTTTGTGACCAAGGAATTTGTGAGGAATTTCATTTT
>Ga0315913_1009586_pt1 | contig 11331 bp, 9 predicted proteins | sample MpolsnodulesMG_FD_207736 | JGI IMG/M metagenome (GOLD analysis project Ga0315913, IMG submission 207736) | Medicago polymorpha root nodule microbial communities from Los Angeles, California, United States - small nodules | ecosystem: Host-associated > Plants > Roots > Nodule | place: USA... | reverse complement strand
TACATGTTTAGCTAAAATCAAGTACCTCTAATCCCAACAAAGGAGATTTAGCTACTCATTGTCATGGAAGCTTTGCAAGAATGAATTGAAAGAGAAGGATTCATTACAACTTGTGATTTCTCAACAAAGGATGAAGAATCCACCTTCTATCACTCTCACTCTATGAAGAACAAGCCCTATCTCTCTCTCTCAGACTATTAAAAGATATTATATGAGATTCTAAGATATTTTCAATGAATGGAGCAAGTGAGCTTTTGTAGACTTTCTGATCTGCATCAACTTGCCTCGCAAGTAGCTTTATTCGCCATGGCAAGTTGAGGTTACTTCACCAGTGGGTTTGTGACACGTCACCTCTGAGGAGATTTAGCCGCCCTAACTCGCCTCGCGAGTAATATTGTTCGCCATGGCGAACTCTTGGCTTCCTTGCTCGCCTTCAGTTCGCCGTTGCGAGTTGGAGGGGTGTGATCTCTGGTGCTCTCTGGAATTGCTCGCCTTTCTACTCACCATTGCGAGTTTGTTCACCTTTTACTCGCTATTGCGAGTTGGAGGCGAGTAAACTATGGTGCTCACTGCCTCAGCTCGCCTCTGACTCGCCTTTCTTCACCAATCACTCGCCATGGCAAGTAAACCTTTGTACTTTTTCTTTGTTTTTCTTCTTTGCTCAATGTCTTGAGTTTAATTCCTGCACAATTGGGTAAAGTAAGATAGATAAAGCGTAACAGGGGCATAATCACTTATCTCTCGGCTTTTCCCTAAATAACTTGCAAAACAAGTAACAAAAGTGCCTTAAATATTCATTTGAGTTACTACTTTCTGACACTTATCACCTGTTAGTTTGAAAGAGAGATGAGTATGATCTTTTTGGGTTGATCGTCTCTTTGCTTTTTCCTTTCAGGTCTGATCATGGCAAGCAATTCAAGAAAGGATAGTGAGGCTGCGCATGAACACTTTTGGGTGGGGAAGGAAACCCTAGAGGCAATTTTGCTTTTCTCGACTGATGGTGCGGCGAGAATCCCACGTTGCCTGATTGGGAGGAGAGAAGATTGGGAAATTACTCTTCCCATTACCTCACGTTTAACTTCTTTTGGTTTTTTTAACGTTTCACTAACGGCAGGGACCAAAAGCAATGTTTTTACAAAGTGCAGGGACTGAAACCAAACAATAAAAACTGCACGGACCAAAACCAAAAAGTGGTGTAATTGCAGGGGCTTATCACACATTTAAACCTAAATTTAAAAATGATTTTTTTGTTTATAATACTGATCAGATGATAATATAAATGAACATTTAATTTGTGGGTTTCGCCCAGGGCCGGCCCTAGGCATAGGCCGGGGGTGCGACGGCCTAGGGCCCATGCCCGTAGGGGGTTTGATCACCACAAAAAGACTGGAGCCATGAATTCTCTGGTAAGTTTCAAGTTACCTATATTTTGGTTCAGGTTCATATTGATGATGATCCATTGGCCTTCGATAACTTGTTTTTGTAATATATTTGTAGGTACGAGCGGCAACAATTATCACAAACGCACCTTATATTCTGAATGTTGATTGTGATCAGTACATCAATAATAGCAAGGCTCTTAGAGAGGCCATGTGTTTTATGATGGACCCTCAACTTGGCAAGAAGATCTGCTATGTACAATTTCCACAGAGATTTGATGGAATTGATCAACATGACAGATACTCCAACAGAAATGTTGTATTTTTCGATGTAAGTTTTTGCTTTTTCGATTCTTTGCTTTTGTCAATGTTTTTTCTTTCCTCCCTTTGTCTTGACAAGTTAACTACCTAATTGAAAACAGATAAACATGAAAGGATTGGATGGATTACAAGGTCCAATTTATGTAGGAACTGGATGTGTTTTCAGAAGGTATGCATTCTACGGTTATATATGATGCACCTGTCAAGAAGAAGCCGCCAAGCAAAACCTGCAACTGTTTGCCAAAATGGTGCTGCTGGTGCTGTGGCTCTAGAAAGAAAAAGAATCTCAACAATAAGAAAGATAAAAAGAAGAAGGTGAAGCATAGCGAAGCATCAAAGCTATTCACGCACTTGAAAATATTGAGGCAGGGAATGAAGGTTAGAATTTTGGATCAATATGTTGTGATTACTTTATGATTAAAACTTCTATTTCAGAAAATTTTGTTGATTACAATAAATGCTAACTATGTTCTGCTTTAGGAGCCGTCATCGAGAAATCATCCAATTTGACTCAATTGAAAATGGAGAAGAGGTTTGGACAGTCTCTAGTGTTTGTTGCCTCTACAATAATTTATAGATTTTTCAGAACTTTTTAAGAAAAGCAGAAGCTATTCTGTGTTTGTTTACTGTGTTGAAAAACAATTTTTTCTTAAAAAATCATCTATCAAAACAAAAGTGATCTAGAGAAGCAACTGAAAACTGTTTCTCTTTTGAAGCAGTTTTGGGGATTTATTTAGATTCCTATTTTTTTCTTTCCAGAAGTTATTTTCAACGAATGAAAACTCCTAGATGTGATTATTTTAAAAAATAGTGCTTTTTTATAAGAAAGAAGCTGTAACGAACATGCCTCAAAGAATAGTAGACACAGTTACTAACATACCATTTTATTTTTTATCTGATATACAGATAAGCAACTATGCAAGTCTTGTGTTCATGGCCCTCTTCATATCCATCGCAGCAACCGGTATCCTTGAGATGCAACGGGGTGGTGTTAGAATAGATGATTGGTGGAGGAATGAACAGTTTTGGGTGATTGGAGGTGCTTCATCACACCTTTTTGCCCCTTTTCAAGGTTTGCTCAAGGTTTTAGCTGGTGTCGACACAAACTTCACTGTTACATCAAAAGCAGCCGACGATGGAAAATTCTTGGAGCTCTACGTATTCAAATGGACTTCACTATTAATCCCTCCAATGACGCTATTAATCATGAATATTGTGGGCGTGATTGTTGGTGTCTCCGATGCGATCAATAATGGTTATGACTCATGGGGACCTCTGTTCAGTAGATTATTCTTTGCCCACTGGGTCATCATACATCTTTATCCATTCCTCAAGGGTTTGCTTGGGAAACAAGATAGGATGCCAACCATTGTTTTGGTTTGGTCAAGAGATGGTCCTGTCTTAGAAATTTGTGGATTGAATTGTGAGGATACATGAAGAATAAATGAAAGCTGAAAGAAGGTGTTTTTGAAGAAGCAATCAATGCATTGAATACGGCACGCTTCACATCACAATAAACGAAAAAAGTCTCACGAATTTTTCGATGGAAGTTGTATTTTTCGAGTGTGTAGATAAAGAGGAAGGAGAGAAAATGGAAGGGAAAGAGGGGGGAGTTTGACACATTGTTACCTGTAATAGAGGTATTTTATTTTATTTTTTTCATTTTATTCTTTGATTATATTTTCTGTGGTTTTATTAAGTGTTGCTATTCTCTTTTTCTAGTTGCTTTCATGTATTCTTATATAAGAAAGAGGCATTGAATGATATGATAAGTTATTCCCTCTTACAAAATAGAGGGACCAACAGTCTCAAGAATTAGTTATTTCATATTTTAAGGTATGGTTTTTTGTTTAAACCTTGTGACATGAGATTTCTTCCTCATTTGTAATACCGTCAGCTATGGATATTCTTGTTCTTCACATGTTCTTGATGTTTCTTTCGGTTTGAAGAGCATGCTTGTTGGCACTCGAAACTTGGGTGTGATATTCTATCACAATTGACGGCAAAACTCTACTTTATGCGTTTAATTTAAAAATGTAGAAACTTGATAGTTAGCTGACTAATTATTTTTTAAACTCAAGATTCTCTAGTATAATCTGATTTGCTATTTTAGGTTACTTCAAAATAAAGAAAATTTGAGGCATGGGTTTGTGAAAAACCGATACCGAGTATGTACTTTGGTATGCATATGGTATTTGTACCATATGTCATTCTTTTCCGCTATTTTGTTGCGAGTGAAATTTGAAACGTTCATATATATTATAACGATATAATGTTTTACTTGTTTATTTGAGTTTTTTGGTTGTTGAAATCAAACACAAATTTGACCTTTTAAGCTTTTATTGTGATCTTGTGAATTGAAATATTTAGCTATCTCATGTTATATAAATAGAAAAACTCATGTTTTTTTTTTTACATCTGTACTTTGTTATTTTAAACATTCATATCTTGTACTTGGTACCGAATTCTTACCTATGCATCCTGGTATTTTCAATGTTAACTCATTTGGTGGAGCAATGCATGGAAGCAGAATACTTTACACATGGGTTTGTGTATTCTACCACAACATGGCAATTAACTAGTACACTATCTATTTGCTATTCTGAACATTGTACTTTAATCTACCTTCCTCTCCATCTTCGTTGTCAAAAAATTATCAAGAGGCTTCCCTACCTATTCTTTTAGCGTTGAAATTAAAAGGGTGACTTATAAAGAAGAAATATCCCATAGTTGCATAATAGATGCAGGAAGAGTAAAAAAAATATAGAAAAATTACAATTGTGTACTATAAAGTGATGAGAGAGTTTATTTTTCTAGTTTTTCAGTCTTGTGGATTAAAAGAGAGCATACTTTCTTGTGTACAACCTTATAGACGATAATATATTTAGTAGTCTTTTTTTTTGAGAGAATATATATTTAGTAGTCTGTTTAATATTATTAACTAACAACTATTTCTTATTTTCTCTCAAAAAAAACTATTTCTTATTTATTTTATAGATTGACCTCTTAATTATGTCTCTCTTTCACAAAATAGGAAAATACGTAGTAAAAAAATCAATATAATAAAAAATTTATTATATGATTGTTCACATTTCGGCTAGGATCAGTTGCAGTAAAAAATTCTATTCTTTAATATAAATATTAAAATAGCATGTAGAACGGTTTGTAATATTTCCACAGACAACTTAATCTGGTCCGACTTAACTAAGTGTAGGTTAGATTGGATTGGATTGGATCGTTCACTTTTTTGTTTGAAGGAGGATTGGATCGTTCATTGTAAGGCAAAATAAATCAACATATAAAATGTATAATAAAATACTAAACATTAACATTATAAAGTAACAAGTATCAATTATATTTAAAAAATATGAATTAGTAAAAAAAAAAAGATTATATTAAACTAATAAGTAGTATTACTTTTTTTAAAGGCTAATAAGTATTACTAAAAACAACTAATAGTATATTGATTTAAGTAAGTGTTAAAATTTATCGATGAATTTTACTTTGGTTCCAATAATATTTGATTTTGTTCCATTTTACTTTTTTCTTTAAATTAGTTTAATTTACAGTTTTTAATTTATACCTGTTTAAATATGAATACCCCTACTTTTATCTTCTAAATAGATTCTCAATATTTGAAGTCTTAGATAATAACTCTTGATCACTCTAGTTCAGGTGTTACAAACTAATCCATTTGGGAGTTAATTACTGATGTCTAGATTGGGAGATAGGATCCGATATGCACAAACTACATACCAGAACATAATGCAGAGTACATAGCTTATGTGAAAGCTCTGCTACCTGTGAAATGGTGGCATCAATGTCATTCGTAACACGTCAACGACAACCTCATTTAAAAGGAGGATTATCTTCAGCACGCTCTACGCATGGACCTGTGTTTGCTCCTGCCTGTCGAGTTTCAATGGAAGCGGTGAAATTTTTACATAAAATCTTAGGCGTGCTATCCAAATCCTTTATCACTAGATCAATCCATGTAGAACTTCTTTCAATACTTTTTCATTCCCTTGTAAACTTGTAAATCAATGTTCTTCGTACTGAAGCACTAATTCGGTCTCCCTACATCACAAAGAACGGATTTAACGCTAGAACGGATTTGACGAGAGTCTCACAAGTTACGTGGAACTACCACTTGCCTGTTACAGCAACCATTGTTTGTCAATTATTTTCTTCCAAACCGCTACATACAAACGACCCAAACCCATCTTTCCCCTTTCTCTTTCTCCAGGAAGTGATTACACCCTTTACCTCAACTTAGTTTCACACCCTCCATATCTCTCTACTATTTCACATCCTTTGTAAATTACCCATTCCTTCAATTGATGTTTGAGATTTCCCTTTTCTATGAAGGGTTGGTGGTAGAGTTTTGACAAAGCAGATTCAAATTAGAATAATCCACCGCCATGGAAGATGACTAAACAGAGGTGTTGAGGTTGCGAGAGATGGTGGTGTCTTTGTGAGAGTTGTGAATATGGGTTGTAGACTGGGTAGTATAGGTTGTGAGAGATGGTGATGTCTTTCCGTTTGCTTGAAAGAAAATAAATAAATAAAGAAATTAGCATGTATGTTATGAAGTTTCGCTTAAAATAGCTCACATATACACACACACGCTCGTGAAATTGACATGACAATGTCAAGAAGTATATTTCAATAGGAGTCTGGAAGTATAATTCTTGATGAATTTATTTTAGTCTAAGTGACACATGAATATGTGTTTTAATCTGGGGGTATATTTACTGATAAATCTCATCCGGAAATACATTCCCGACTTCATTAGCATGTGTTTTGATTGAGGGGTTAAGAGGAAAAAGGAGGGGAGAACTCACTTTTATTTTTAAAATTATGATCAATGTAAAATATTTTTTTTAATAAATGAAGTGTTTTTGAAATATAATTTTAGCCTTTTATCATTTGGCTTCACCTCCACAACCATAGACAACTATACCATTTCCATTACAACAATAAATGGCTACGACATTCACAAACTTGTTCTCATTGATTTAAATACTACACCTTGTTATCCGCCGTAAGCAAGTACTCAAGTCGCCTTCTCATGTCTCTGCCGGTCTGAATCCACCGTAACCGTCGCCGTAGTAAGCTGTTCTCGGCCTCCTTCTTCATCAATTTCAAATAAAAGTGACCCACTCGTGTGGTGCCTAGAATATGGATTTACAGATTCAAGGTTAGTTTCTCTCCTAAAGTCCATGTCTATTTTCTGGCTTTAAGTGGGAGTTTGGTTGTTTCGATTGTTTGTCCTCAATCTGATCGATTGGTTTTTGTAATTGGTTTTGGTGAGATATGGCTTTGAACATTGTGATCGTTTTTGTACGGATTTGATGAGATTTGCGGCTTAAACTTGTACACACATTGGGGGTTAGGTGATTTTGAAATCTGTGGAGTGATTGTTATTGATTTCGTTGCTGGACTCTAGGAATGAATGTCTGGTTTGTGGAGGAGCACTGCTATTGTCCGAACCAAACCTTTATTTTCTGACAGTGTTGTAATGGTGAATGTTGAACACCAGCCCCGCCAAGAGTTATGAAAATTATTAGCTGGAATTGTCGTGGTTTATGTAGTCCACGTGCAATTCCTAAGTTAAAATACCCCGTCCGTGTCTATAAACCGGACGTTCTCTTCTTATGTGAGACTATCTATATTTCTAATAAAATTGAGAACTTAAAGTATGGCTTGGGTTATGATTGTTGCTTTACTGTCAATCGTCAAGGTCGTAGTGGTGGATTGGTCTTTTATTGGAATTTGAATGTGAGTTGTTCTATTCTTAATTTTTCCCAAAATCACATTATGCTATTCTTCAAGATAATGGTCAAAGAAAGTGGAGGGTGACAAGTTACTATGGTTTTCCGGAGAGTGGAAGACGTAGGGAAGCGTGGAATTTTCTACGACAATTAGCACTTGTATCTGACTTGCCTTGGTGTATCTTAGGTGATTTTAATGATATAATGTCACCAAATGAGAAGAAGGGAAGGACAGATAGGGCTAATTGGCTTATCAATGGATTTCGGTCAGCTGTACAAGACATGGGGCTGAGTGATGTTCATTTGGAGGGATACTTGTTTACCTGGTTCAAGAGCCTTGGCACTAATAGGGCTGTAGAGGAACGTCTGGACCGTGCACTGGCTACAAATTCTTGGCACTCTATGTACCCGAATGCAGTTCTTGAAAATCTACCAGCTCCGGCTTCTGATTATTATCCCATTCAATTAATTTGTGATCTAAATAATAGTATCAACATAACTCTTTCTCGATTCAAATTTGAGAACGCATGGTTGGTAGATCCTGATTTCGGCAGTTTTGTAAATGGAAAATGGCAGTCCTATGGTGATAAATTAATTGTTGACAAACTGGACATGTATGCTTCAGATTTGGTTGTCTGGAATCGAACTCACTTTCAGCAGATGCGTCGCGATATTGACATTTGCCGGATGAAGATAGATGTTATGAGGGGAAATGTTACAGAAGGTAATATTGTGGTGTTTAATAATCTCCGAAATCAGATGTCACAGTTACTCATACAGGAAGATGCTTTTTGGCGCCAGAGAGCTAAAGCTCATTGGTTAAGGGATGGTGATTTAAATACCAAATTCTTTCATGCTTCTGCAACATCTAGAAGGAAGGTAAACCGTATTTCATCTCTGGTGGATGCCTCTAATCATAGAGTTACCCAAGTCACTGATTTATATAATGTAGCAAAAGATTACTTCGTAAACCTATTCCAAGCTCAGAACAGTGATGTTGCTCCGGTTATTAACGTCATTGTTGAATCCATATTTGGGGAAGATAACCTCAAGTTAACCTCACCATTTATGATTGAAGAATTTAAGGAAACCATTTTTTCTATGAAACCTGACAAGTATCCGGGTCCAGATGGTTTCAATCCTAGTTTCTTTCAAAAATTCTGGCCTATATGCGGTGAAGAAATTTTTAAGCAATGTTGTGGTTGGCTAGATTCAGGCGTATTACCGCCTACCCTAAATATGACGAATATTGCTATGATCCCAAAAGGTGACTCCCAGGTCTCTATGACAGATTGGCGCCCAATCGCTTTATGCAATGTTGTGTATAAAATTGTAGCCAAAGTCCTTGCAAATAGATTAAAAGGACTTCTCGACAAGTGTATTTCAGATAATCAATCTGCTTTTGTTCCCGGAAGATCAATTTTGGACAATGCGATGGCTGCAATTGAACTTGTGCACCATATGAAATCAAAAGTGTCAGGAAACAAAGGTGACGTGGCTTTCAAGCTGGATATTAGTAAGGCATATGATAGGATAGAGTGGAACTATTTCAAGTGTGTTATGCTTAAAATGGGTTTTTCTCATCAATGGGTTAAGTGGATAATGATGTGTGTGGAGACTGTCGACTACTCAGTAATAATCAATGACGAGGCAGTTGGGCCTATTATTCCAAGTCGAGGACTAAGACAAGGTGATCCTTTGTCACCATACTTATTCATTATTTGTGCAGAAGGACTTTCCTCCTTAATTCGGAAGGCTGAAACTAGTGGGAACATTCATGGAGTCATAATTTGCACAAATGCTCCTATAGTCTCTCACTTGTTGTTTCCGGATGATTGCTTTCTCTTTTTTAGAGCAGAGCCTGCTGAAGTGACAATTATGAAGTATTTGGGATTACCATCTACGATCGGAAGGAGTAAAAAAGCGACGTTTAATTTTATCAAGAATCGTATTTGGAAAATGATCAATTCATGGGGCAGCAAGTGTCGATCAAAAGTTGGGCGTGAGGTACTTATCAAATCAGTTTTACAGTCTATTCTAACATACTTTATGAGCATTTTTACCCTTCCTACAACTCTGTGATGAAATAGAAAAAATGCTTAATTCATTTTGGTGGGGCCCTTCTGGTGTTCAAAACAAAGGTATTCACTGGCTTTCTTGGGATAATTTATCTACGCACAAAATTGATGGTGGAATGAGCTTCAAAAGCTTGCCTGTTTTTAATCTAGCAATGTTGGGAAAGCAAGGTTGGCGTATCGTGACTAATCCAAATACTCTCATTGCTCGTATATATAAAGCGAGATATTTCCCTCGTTGTGATTTTCTTCGTTCAACACTTGGGCATAAGCCTAGTTATGTGTGGCGGAGTCTCTGCAATTCAAAATTTATTCTAAAGGCTGGAAGTAGATGGAGGATAGGCGGAGGTGATGACATTTCAGTTTGGTATAATAATTGGATTGCAGGAGATGTTACTTTAATCCCACCATCTCAAGGTGACTTTCATCTCTCTAACTTAAGGGTGTAACATTGTATGCTACATAATCATAAGAATTGGGATGTTCCTTTTCTGGAATCTATTTTTGATCAACAAACTGTCAATCATATCACCAATACACCTTTGTTTACTTCAGTGAAAGAATATAGACATATATGGAGTAAAGAAAATAATGGAGACTATTCAGTTCGTAGTGCCTATTGTCTTTGTATGCAAGAACTACTCGATGTTTCTGCTTATAAAATTCCTGGAAATTGGGCAAATATATGGAAGTTAAAAGTTAAAAATTTCATGTGGAGAATTGTTAGGGATGTGTTACCAACAAGAATGTGGCTCAGAGATAAGAGAATGAATTGTCCGGACAATTGTGTGCTTTGTGATTCTGGTGTAGAAACTAACTTTCATCTATTCTTTCCTGTCCAAATAGCAGTAATGTTTGGAATTTGTCTCCTGTATCCGGTGTTGTCATGTCTGTTACAAGTGAAGAGGTAGACTACAAGGCTTGTATTTTTCGCATTTTACAGGACTTGTCAAGTGGAGATGCATCCTTGTTTGCTTGTATTCTTTGGAGTATATGGAAGCAACGCAACAACCAGGTATGGAATAACGTTACAAATGCGCAAGCCTTTGTTTTAGAGAGAGCCGAGTCCTTGCTTTATGAATGGACAGCTGCCAGAAATGTTAAAATCAGAACAGATTCCGGTGGAACCAGAATGCTACAACAACAGCAGCAAAACCAAAGGGTTAAGTGGCAGAAACCAAGCACAGGTAGATTCAAATGTAACGTAGACGCTTCCTTTCCAAATAATGACAACCGAGTGGGTATTGGCGCATGTATTAGAGATGAGGAAGGCATGTTTGTGCTTGCGAAGACGGAATGTTTTGAGCACAAGCATAAGGTGCATATTGGAGAAGCGTTGGGTTTGTTATCAGCTCTTCACTGGGTTCATGAATTGAGGTTAGGACCAATAGACTTTGAACTTGACTCAAAGAAGGTTGTCGACAGCTTTGCCTCTAATAAGCAAGATTATATGGAATATGGTGCTATTATCAACGAATGTAAATCCGTATTTAGTTAGTATTATGAAAACTCTAGTGTTGAGTTTGTACGGAGACAAGCAAATGAGGTTGCCCATAAGTTAGCAAAGGCGGCCCTATTGTCAGCTAGTTTCCAGCTCCTAGTTGAGCCACTTGATTCTATTGAACACATTTTAACTAGTAAAATGATATAAGACCTTTTCTTTCAAAAAAAAATACTACACTTTGTTAAACCGTTTTGGGAAAATATCAACATCACATCCGTTTCTTTGGGAAAATTTAACCCTTTTAGAAAAATATTGGTTTTTATTGAAAAAAAAGTGAG
>Ga0315913_1009585_pt1 | contig 11331 bp, 8 predicted proteins | sample MpolsnodulesMG_FD_207736 | JGI IMG/M metagenome (GOLD analysis project Ga0315913, IMG submission 207736) | Medicago polymorpha root nodule microbial communities from Los Angeles, California, United States - small nodules | ecosystem: Host-associated > Plants > Roots > Nodule | place: USA... | reverse complement strand
AAATAACGCTAATTAGTTAGCAGAATTACTAAACTCGTTATTGGGCTTACTGAAGCCCAATAGTGACTTCTGACTTGCAGAGCACACTAGGAGTTCTATAAATAGAACCCTAGTGCTTTGGTTACACGTCTTGAAGAAACCCTAGCCCTCTGAAACTTCTGATTCCTTGGCTAGCACCGAGTTTTGGAGGAGCACCGTTCGTGTGGACTTGCTAGAGGCTTTGCTGCTTGCTGCATGCTTTGCTGTGATCGAGATTCCAGCTTTCAGATTCCACACTTCGAGGTAACAATCGAATCACTGATTCATGTGTAAATTTGTAATGATCCAAGGAAAGAAAATCGAAAATTTTATCCGCTGCTTTATTCTGAAAACACATTCGATTTTCCTTCAGTCTGGAGGGACACTGGTGCCCGCATGGCTGTTGTTCTTGTCCTATTGCAGACACAAATCAGAGTAGTGGAGATAGTGGTTGTACACTTCGTACAATTGTCCTTTTTCAACTCTCTCCAACGAAAAAGCATCCAATGGCTTCAAATTCATTTGAATTAGCCGTTGCTTCATTCTTCCAGTCTTCTGCAATGCTAGGAGTGATTAAATCATTTGAACAGCCTTTGAAGCTTCAATTCTCTCAGTTCTGATGATCTTCAGCTCCTGATGATCTTCAGATCTTCTGATGAAAACTGCTTCTGGTGATCTTGCTTCTGATGAGGTGCTTCTAATGACGTCAGCACTTCAGGAGCACTTTGTCTGCAAAACTTCTTTTCTTCAGACGCTTCAAGCTTCCTTCTTGTTGATTCCATTGCTCTCATTTGTTCTTCCAAAACCTATCCTTTAAAAGACACTAATTTTTGTCTATGGTCCTGCACACTTGAACAAATATTAGCATATCCAATTGACAATTTTTAATACCTTGTTATCATCAAAACTTAAAGGGTAATGTTAAACACATTTTGTTCCAACAGACTCCACTTACATAACCAATACATATCGAATGCCGTTATTTGAGATTATTTGTGTCATCTCTACCAAACTGACGTATTTCGTTGCTTTTGCCTTTCTTTCCTTTGAACAAGAAACTAACTTTACTTAGGCACTTGAGATGTTGGTTGGTCTTTTGACCTCAAAACTCAACATGCTTAAAGTGGTTGTCACTGATAGGGACACCACTTTGATGAATGTTATTGCCAAAGTTCTCCCTAAAGCAAACCATGTACTTTTCTATTTTCATATTGAGAATAATGTGAAAGCTAAGTGCATCACGGATTTTATAGTCAAAGCGAAGCCTACGGATGCAAAAGTTGTTGTAATTTAGATATTTGTGGCCAATATGTAACTTATATTATATATATTATATAAATATATGAAGTGAAATATTTTTTGGTGGCCGATTATGCACACCAATTACTGCTCGCATTATTTTTTCTTTAATTATTCAACTATTTATTTTATCTTTTTCTCTCATATTTGTTTTTCATTATATTTTGTGAAGTGCAACATGTCTGAAGATGCATAAGAACTAGTTGAACTTCATGTCCTTTATCCAGCCATGAAAAAGAGGGTTAGGTTCTTCGTAAACCCCACCGACAAGTTGGACGAGTTGAAGGCAAAACTTGACGGATAATTTATCCATATTGGTTCAAATCAAAGAACAACTGATGTAATAGTAAATGTGTCAGGCGTGGACTTGGGGGAGGATAAGGAAGATGACTTTTGGAAGACCATGTATTTTCCACAACTTCTCGAAGATGATAGCGACATTGATTACATGTTTAGGGTGATGGTTGAAAATAACACTTTACATCTTTATGTCCGATCCGTTGAAGTGTAATAATGTAATTTGTTCGAAGTTGTGTATGTATTGTTGAATTTTAATGAATTTGTGTTTATGTAATTTAATGATGAATTTAGGTAATTTTGACCGTTTATGTGAGATAATGTGATTTCAAAAATTTATGGACGAATTAGTGTAATTTGGATCGTTTACGTGTCATTAAGTGTGATTAAGTGAGTACGCGTCATTAACGATTGATTTGTGTAATTAAGTGATTACGCATCATTAACGACGAATTTGTGTAATTTGAATCATTTGGATCGTTTGTGTTATTGTGTGATTGTATGATAAACGATGAATTTGTGTGATTTGGATCAATTATGTCGTATTATCTGATAATGTTGTCAAACTTGCGTAATTCGGTTCAATTAAGAATGTGTCAATGTTACGGCTCATTTATGACTTGGTTACAATTAATGCAGTGCAGTAAATGTTGTCTGGTATATTAGTAATAACGTGAGTTAACTCACGCAGAACTATAATCTACTTGAGTTAACTCACGTTAAATTTTATGAAATTTTGTACCAAATTTAGCACTAGCGCTACTTAACATGCGCAGGGGTATTTTAGTCTTTTCGGTTGGGAGCAAGCAATTCCTATTAGGTAAATAGCAGACTTCTAACCCTTTTTGTAAAACACCAATTTTGACCTAGTCAGTCCTAGATGTCATGTCACATGTGTTTTTTAGAATAAAAAATATATAAAAATACCACATGCATATAAATGAAATTAAATAAATAAAGGAAATGAAAGAAAGAATGTCACGTGAGTTTCAAAATCTGGAAAAAGAAAGGGAGCAATATCAACCACAACACTTTTCTTCTTTCTCACTAACAATAACAACACTCATTTCTCCAACCACAACTTCAATGCAACTAATTTATCTTTAATTTTTAGATTGAAACATCTAACTTGGGATCAACAAAATGCTTCATATTTCTCAAGAATATTCAAAATTACCTTCCTGAAACATGCTTCCATCACTAGATGAATCAACAACGTAAAATTAAGCCCATCATCAAGAAAAGGGTCATTTAAAGTAACCATTTTTAGGCAAATCCAGAAAAGGGTATCCTTCAAAACATGGAATTTCAGGGTCCAGTGAATCACCTTCTTCATCTGACAAAGTTGAGATTTTGATAGTGTCATTCGAAGACTTAGAGTGACCCTTTGAGTTGAAGTTACTTTTTTTGAAAGGAATCAAGCAAAGAACTAAAAGGGTCATCATGATTTTCACAGTGTGAAGCAGGATTATTTTCTACTCTTCTACTTCTACTGAAAGATAGAAATCCAAATCACTTGCATCTGGTTGAAAAAGTCGTGCGCATTTTAGAAGCTTTTATGGATTACAGTAATCCAGCTTGTTCAGAGATTTGGGTGGTTTAGATGATACCATCTCTCGCTTGAAGATTGAAGTCTCCCATGTTGGAAATGGTGGAAAGCAGCCAGATGAAAATTCTGAGTCTATATCCCTTGGAACCTATGCCCCTGGAAATACTACTCGTATATATGGACCCGAAGAGAATGTGCTGCCTCAGTGCTTATGTATAATTTTCAGGCTTTGGAGAATCTGGATCTTTGAACGCGGTGCTTGAGAGGTGGGGGAACGACTCAATGTGGTTCTTCTGCGAGTTCCAGCCATTGCTTCGGAGGTAGGAACGGTAACTGTTAACTGTTGCAGTGGAGGAACGTGTAACTGAAAACGGTTACGACAAAGATGCGCGTAACTGAAAACGGTTACGGGGGAGGATCGTTGGACCGTGGCGGTTAGGGAACAATCCCCTCCTCGTAGCGCCAAATGATCTATCCGGTGAGAACGTTTGAGTAGCAACGATGGCAGAGAATGTTCCGTTGTGACGGTAACTGCTTCCGACACGGTGGCGATGAGTCTTCACGGTGGAACGAAGGGTGTCTGCATGCACGTTAGCACTCCAACGCTCAAGCCAGTAATGGAACTGAAGAAGAGTGTGTAAGAAGTGTTGTGGAAAGTGATGTGTACCTTGAGGGTGAAGCAAGTTCACCCTTATATAGGTACGCTTTAGTAATAACCGTCTCCAGGTTATGCGGCGTGTGATTAGGAGCGGTAAGGGAAACATGTATGTTGATCCTTGCGCATAGGCGTGCTCCTGTGTGGCACAGTGCACGCAAGCTGGAGAGCCCCTTTGAGTGCGGAACCTTAAGGCGATGTATTTCTGCCTACGTGTCAACGTGCGGTTTGTCTTGTGACCGGTCCAGAAAAGTTTGTAATGATGTCGGTTTCCATCAGAAACTAAACTTAATTTATCATGGTTCCACAATGAACCCCTTATTATTGTTGGATTCCATTAATAAAGTTTTATTCAGTTTATAATCTAAAGTTTGATTTAATTTGTATATTGCCGCTTTTATTAAAATCCTAGATGGAGCAATATTAGGATTGACAACCCTCGCCTCCATTTGAACAAGACAATAGTGAATTTCTTAGTTTCTAATATAATTGAATTTAAGTATAAACTTAGGGTTATAACTCATCTTTCAGGACCCTCGTAATTTGGAAGGGTGGATTGTGGGGAAAGGTACTTTCTTACAGGGGTGAGCAAGGAATCCGAAACCGCCCACCACCCGCAATGGCCGAGTCACCCGCGGGTTCATGGGTCAGATTGAAACGGGTCTCGGGTTCAAAAGTAATAAAATTCAGTTAGCACTGGGTTAGTGCGATCGGGCTCGGTTCGTCAAAATCAAACCCAACATAGGCCGCACCCGCCCGATACAGTTACAAGGTTAGGCATAAAAATATATTTTATTTAAAGTTAGAATCTGACAAATGCATGTGCTTTGCTGCAAGATACCTTATCCCACTTTTTTTTATGTACTTTCTCCTTCTTTGAATGTTATCTCGTCCCATCAATGAATTTTAATAATGAAAAAACAATTAAACATACATATATAGAATATAAAGTAAGGCAACATTAGTTCTCTTCTCTCTCTTTCAATTGTTTCTTCTTCGTCCTAAGTCCAAACAGTGTTGTGCGTCTTTTTCCAGCACTGCCTTTTGAAAAGTTACCATATTCAACCCCATCTCATCCACAATTGAATCCTTTCTACTCTCCATCTCCGTCTGTGAAGTTGACAGCAATAACTGAGTTAACCGACCCGCCGAACCCATCGTCCATATAACCCGTCATCCGACCAATCCGTTGGCACACATGGTCGGAGATGGGCTTGAGAATACACTCTACGGTTTTCTTTGGATGGTCGAATTTAGAACCGAGTCCGACCGAACCCGAACCGTACTCAGCCCTACTTTCTTAAATCAAGTATAAGGCAAGTTTTAAACGAATGATTTCTTAATTTAATTTCCAACAAAGAAGAAAGGGGAATTCAAGGATTATCTAATCGTCATTAAACATCTGAATCAACCAAACCTAATCTCGCATTGCATGGGACAATTAAAACCTTGCAACCACTCCAATTTTTTCTCTTTTATTTGCTTTTCTAAACAAATTCCGCTAATTACCGAATCGAAGGACAATCCATGTGGAGACGATTAATTTACTACTTTATTACTTGGTACGATTTGGTACATGTGCCTAAATTATACATCAGGAAGCTTCAACCTTAAGCTATTTCAACTCGGCGGAAGACTCGACATTATTTGGTTTTGACTCAACCGCATTTTCAACCACAATTGTCAATAAAGAACAAAACATTGCAAAAATAAATATTATCATTAATTATTTCTATCATTTAATGCAAAAATGTGGGAAATAATGCAAAAAAAAAAAAAAGAAAAACAATTTGCTCCAACGGCACTTAACCGCCGTTGATACCAACAACACTTAACTGTTGTTGGCTTCAATAGTAGTTAAGTATCATTACGATCATGTCATATTTTTGCGTCAATATGATAGAAAAATTGCACAATATAAACAGGTTAAAAGATACATTACATATTTCTTGACGTAAAATGAGTGTATAAACCTTCTAACAATCATATTTCAATGATGTGAGACCATGATTTTGCAACAATAAATTCTAAATTTGGCGCTTTTTAATGAAAGAAGGGAAAAAGTTAGTGAATGAATAAAGAGGTGGAAGTATGTTGCCTTATAAGTGAAAAATACCAAGAATGACAGCTAACTATCGTTGCCATGCAACAGCAGTTAACTGCCGTTACGATTATCCAACAGCAGATAATTGTGATTGGGGGCGGGGGTGTATTTACATTTTTTAGGGTGGCCGAGAGAAATATTAAAAGTCTAAAGAGTAATTTTCTAGAACTTAAACCGAAGATATGTCTTTGTCTCCTTTGCATTATTTATTCCTTTTATATTATGCCATAATAACCAAATCAATTCAAATTAAGATATAGTAGATAAGATTAAAGCCTCATCCCTAATTGAAAACTCCCTAACTAACCAACTGGGTCAAAATACGCAAGCACATAGCTCACCAACTGAATGATACTTGTAGTTATTATACCAGAAAGAAAAAAAAATATAATCATCTCGTGTCTCACTCATTGGCCACCAAAACCTCCAAGTGATATTAGAACTCAACTTCTACCCAACCCACAATCATTCATAATGCATGGAGTTTGATTTTAAAAGGATTTAATGCTTTCACAATATGTCGAGGTCCTTTTTTATTAGTGTTATAGTATAATTATTGATAGAAATATAAGCTAAGCTACTTTTTATTTTATTTTTGGTAAAACCTAAGCTATTTTTCTATCACTTACTTTTGTCCTATTTGCGATATGTGTGTTGGGGAATGTATTTGGTGACATGACATCTTTATGTGAAAATAAAAAAAGTTTAATTTTTACCCATCGGGGTTGGAGGCATAAGAAAAAATTATACTGTCGTCAACAAATCACAAGCAACATATGAATTTATAAAGAAACAATTATGCTTAAATAAATCAAATATTTGTAACTATCTGGTGATTATGATTGAACTTCAGTCTAAAATGATATTTACATTTACATTATGTACAAATTAAATATATACAAAAAGGATTAGTAAATCTTAATATTTTATGTTAATCTTTGAACAAAATACTATGGATGTTGAAGATTAAAAAAAGTTACTACATTGTTAATAAATTGTAACTGCTCATATGTCTAAATTTAGAAGTAGTTCTAATAAAATTCAAGGAATATAATGATACGTTTATAATAAATTGATGGTTTCCAAAAGAAAAAAAAATTGGTAAACTAACATAGTCGCTAGAATTCAGGTTTTAAGGTGAACAATTGGGGTGTTCTAGGTTCCAACTCCGACCCCTGCATATAACAATGCATTGTCTCTGTCAATTGAGTTATTTTCACGAGGACTAGTTTACAAAATTTTTACTTGTGTATACAAATTAAATACATTTTTTCGACAAGATATAAATTAAATACATGGAAATTTATGAGAAATGCTCTTTCTTACACAAGACATACAATGGCAACAAATTAGACGAAATTTTTTTATCCATTAATTGCAATGTCAACAGCCTTATAATATACACGAAAAACCACTTCTATATTTTATTGTTTTGAAAAAACTAATTCTTGAGTAAAAAATAAAATTTCATTCCATTTGTTAATTTTGTTTTCGTAAAATATGTGGCACTGCACATGATATATATGTATTTTATGCTTAGATTGAATAGTAAAACTAAAAACAATTGTCCAAATGTTCGGTTAGTGATTTGAGATACTGAATGAGTACTAATAAGAAGGAAACATTTTCTTTATAAAATAAAGTCGAATATTTTTTGTCACAAAAAAATAAAAAATAGTCTCAAAATTAAATAAAAAATAGTGTCAGATTTTTTTTTTGGTGAGTAAAAATAGTCTCAGATTAATTAATTCTTCTCTTTTTCACTTTTCAAAAATATAAATATAATCTTCTTTTTCAGGTAAAAAAAAGGCAACGCATGCATTTATCTTACAACCTACGTTCAATTATTATATACCCACGTGAAAAAGAAAAGTGCCAAAATATTTAGGGTCCCAAATTCTCTCTTTCTCACATTATTTATTCTCTATTAAGCAAAACGAATAACTAAATTACATTTTCTTTCTTTGTCAATGTCTTGTTTTCTCTTTTATTTTGCATTATTGTCTATATCTATGTACATTCTTGAAAAAATATTTTTTTTTTGGGTGTAATTAAACTAGGTATATTCTCTACGTGCAACATTTAATATTGTTGTATTTTCAGATAATAAATTTGAACTCAGTACTTCTCGTTAAATTGAAGAGTTCCCTTATTGTATATTCAAGTTCTCTTGGTTCTTGAAAAATTAATATGGCACTTAAATTTCAAAGCAAACGGGGACAAAATTGAATAATTGATCAACTCTCATAATTTAAATATATTTGCTGGACTTGTAATGGATTCTAGCAAGTAATGATGAGCTACTCAATTATGTGCAATTTAAGCAAGTAGGCACCTCCCCTCAAAAAAAAGAAAAAAAACCAAGTAGGCATTTCATATTTCATAATTAACACATAGACGAAAAGCAAGTCATACCAAATCACTTATTGCTAACTTGTCAAGTCAGTGATGATGCCATAGAAAATACGTTTCCTAGGCTCTTAAACACACCTAATTAATTGATTTGGTTTAGAATTTGGCAGTATTAATCTTAATAAAGTACAATTTTAAAACTTGATAATAGGACAATTATTTGAAGGATAAGATAATCTTAATAAAATTGAGGGTAAAATATGATTATTTTTTATGTGTAAAATATATAAGATCTTATGAGACTCATCAAAATTAATTATGCCAAAAAAAAAGCTAGAATTTTGTGCTGATACAATCAATTCTACCCACTTAAAATCCTTTTAGTTGGACACAAAAATCTAAAACAAAAGCAAAATTTACAGAACAAAAGCAAAATTCAACAATTCTTCAAAATCATCTTAACTAATTAACTAAATATAATAAAAGTATAGTCTAATACATAACAAAAGGAAAAATCTACAATTCTTCAAAATCCTCTTAGCTAATTAATTAAATATAATAAAAGTATAGTCTAATACATAACAAAAGGAAAAATCTACAATTCTTCAAAATCCTCTAAGCTAATTAATTAATATAATAAAAAGTATAGTCTTATACATAACAAAAGGAAAAAACTACAATTCTTCAAAATCATCTTAGCTAATTAATTAAACATAATAAAAAGTATAGTCTAATACATAACAAAAAGGAAAAATCAACAATTCTTCAAAATCATCTTAGCTAATTAATGATAATAAAAAGTATAGTCTAAAAGCCTAAACAACTCCACCTTAGCATTAGTTAGTTAATTTTAGTTGGCCTATCCATTTCTTAAAAACATCAACCTCTTTAAACTCTCCAACCTACCCTTCCAAAAGAAAAGAACACAACATTTTTGTGAGAATTAAGAAGCTTCTCAATTCCTCACCTTCCTCTTCTCTCTAGTTGAAGCAAAAACAAAAAAGAGACCAATTTCAATGGAAGTCTCATACAAAATTCTAAGAAGATCCATTCATAGTTTTCTTCAAAACTATCAATATTTCACCATAACAATATCAATTCTAGCCTTTCCTTTCTCAGCATCAATACTCCTCTCACAAGCATTAGTCCCTTTTTCTTCATCCCTTTTCCCTCAAATATACAATCACCTAAAAACTCTCTTTGATGCAGCAGGCTTTCCCTCTTCATCACAATTGTTTACTGTTCTCAACCTTAAAGTTTCTCAAACAATCACTTCCTCAATCTTCACCCTTCCTTTCACTCTCACCTTTTTCCTCATTGCAAAAGCATTCATAATTCAAGCTTTGAATAAAAACAAAGAAAATTTTCAACCTTTATTCTATAATTACAAACCAATCCTTCACACCTATATCTACAATACTTTCTTCATTCTATCTGCAAATGCAACTACTTTTTGCTTCCTTTTTCTTGCATTTAGTTTCTCTGAAGGGATAGGAAACTCTTCGTCGAGTTTCACCCTTTTTCTCTCGGCTGTAGCTGCAGTTTTGTTCTCTGTGATCCTCGCAAATGCTCTCGTGATATGCAACATGGCACTGACGCTATCTGGTGTGGAGGGACATGGAGGTTATATGGCAATTCTGAAAGCATGTATTGTTCTAAGGGGAAAGACATCGATGGCTTTGTTCTTGGCACTTCCTGTTAATGTAGGTTTGGCTGCCATTGAAGCTTTGTTTCAATTCCGGGTCGTGAGAGGGTATTACATTGATGAAAAGTCATGGTTTTTCATAGCTTTGGAGGGTGTTTTCATTGCTTATTTGTACTCAATCTTCATCATCATTGACACTATTGTGAGTTACATGTTTTACAAAAGCTGCAAAATAAGAGGATCATTGATTGACAAGGAAGACAAGCATTTTTTGAGGATTGAACTCATAGAGGAGGACAATTATTATGGTTACTTGGGAATCAAGAATTTTCAAGAACTACCTTGAGTAACATATAAGGTTGCATATTGTTGTTATTAATTTGATCAAGGCTTTCCTACTTATGTTTCTCAAAAGAGAGAAGAGCTAGAAGTTATTTTAGCAGGTATTTGAAAAAACCAATTCTTGTTTGTTACTTGAAAGGAACCAAACCGATCGAGCAACTTTCGAAGGCGTAAAGGTTTCAATCTCAGCTACGTGCAAGAACAAGAAGCTGGAGATTAGTTCATCATTACATTTTAATGTTTTTCTTTTAATTTTTTTAAAATTTGTCCTCTCTTTTTCATCACTTGTAAATTGATTAGTAATATAATACAGTGTGAATAATACAAAAGACTTGCTTAATTACTTCCCATGCACTTTAGGTGTAGTTAGGCAAGGCCACATAATTTCTTGTATCTGATTGTTAATCTTGGCTTTTACCAAATCTAGGAGTTACTTGCTGCATACATAATTTCTCTCAGTTCTGTTACAGACAAGCCAGAGGCAAAGTGGTTTCCTGTTTTGTTTTTAGGCTAAAAATAGAAAACACTTATCTATGTGGGACACAATGAGTATTGAGTACCAAGTTCATTTTGCGTTTAGCTCAATCAATCAAGCAATGACACAAACACAACACTTATCACGACACTGACACATCAACACTTATAATCTGAAAAAACTGAATGTAACTGCACATGTTAGTGTCATGTCGGTGTCGGACATTGATATGTATCATACATTGGACATGCCTTCAATTTGAAACATTAGTGATACACAGCTATCAATTCTCTTTCAGAGTGCATCTAACAATCTACAAGTCAAAATCAATGGATGATACAATGTTGCTATTATTAGTATATGTGATGTATAAACTCTAGTGTATGGAACTCATTCTTTTATGAAATAAATGACATGTATCCAACAATGTGAGGAGGCTATCTTATTTGAGGCCACCAAAACAAGGATAAGACATCTCAAAAGACTTATTTTTCTTAGAAATCAAATCAATGACCTGTCACAAAATAGTGTCAAACATGCTTTCACTGTGTCAACCACATGGCTTTAATGAATCAGGTAACCTTTTGAACTATAA